>Ga0180437_10000494_pt1 | contig 76179 bp, 60 predicted proteins | sample SS_ome_4_FD_132410 | JGI IMG/M metagenome (GOLD analysis project Ga0180437, IMG submission 132410) | Hypersaline lake sediment archaeal communities from the Salton Sea, California, USA - SS_3_D_1 metaG | ecosystem: Environmental > Aquatic > Non-marine Saline and Alkaline > Hypersaline >...
AAAGAAATCGGGCCCGATGAGCGAGTTGCCGCACTTGATGTTGTTGCCGAGGTCGGGCAGAGCGCGTTCGTGGAAGAGTTCTAGTGTTCTTCCGATAGTCTCGGAAGATTCGCCTTCGAGGACTTTGAGCAGGAGCGACAGTTTGGTCACCTCGACAGCCTGCGGATCAATGTCCACGCCATAGATGTTGTTCAGCAAGATCCGTTTGCGCTCGGCGGTAGTGAGCCGCCAATCGCCTCCGGGACCTTGGTAAACGCGAGGCGGCCGTTTTCTGGCCCATTTCTCCGGCCCATCGTTTGTATACCAATCGCGATGCCATTCGAGCAGATATTGGTACGCGCCGAGAAGGAACGAACCGGACCCGCACGCAGGATCGAGTATACGGAGTTTCGAGACCTCTTTCGGCGTCATAGCAGCGGCCTTCTTGTTGCCGTTGCCGCTTTTCGGGCGGGTACGAGACCCGCCCCTACGGGTGGAATCCTCATCGAGGAGTTTGCCGACGGTGTTCTTGACGATGTAATCGACGATGTACGTGGGGGTGTAATAGACGCCGCCCGCTTTCTTCACTTCCGGTTTGTCCTCGACCTTGGCGTGATGGCCGGGTGTGAGACGTATGACCTTGCCGAGGAACTGCTCGTACACCTGGCCGAGGATGTCCGCGGGAAAGACCGAGAACTCGTACGGGCTGTCGGGATAGTAGAGGTGGCGGATCATATCTTGCAGCGGTTTATCGTCGATAGCGAGCTTGAGCGTCAGCTCGTCAGGCGGTTCCGGCCGGTCTTTCTCTTTGCGGAAATGGAACAGGCCGGAGTTGTAACGGTCGTCAGCTTGAGAGAACAGTTGGCAGAGCCGTCTGTAGACGTTATCGCCGTTCAGGAGCGCCATGAGTCGTCCGTAGATTTCAACGCCTCTGTCCTCGCATATGCGCAGGAAGATAATGCGGTCGATGGTTCGCTGCACGGCGAAATTGAGTTCGCGTTGGGTGAGGTCTGCGTTGCGCAAGGCGATATTTCGAGCGAGCATCTCGCGCCACGACTCGATCTCTTTGAGAAACGCAGTGTCAACTTCTGCAGTGCCTTTCTTACCCTTGGTCGACTCGACGTACTTGTCGAAAGAACCCTTCAGCACAGCGTCACGCGAGAAGATCGAGTCGATCTCGTCCCACCGGTCGGGGTAGTCCGTGTAGGTAACGTACTGTATGCGGGCCGCGGACGCCTTGTCGGTGTTGACAGGTTTGACTCGGCAGTCGTAAACGGCAAACTCTTCGAAATCGGTCAGGATGCTGAGCGGCAGCTTGGCGGTCCAGGCGTATCGACGAAGCTGGTAGGCGGGATGAAGCGCGTCCTTGATATCAACAGACGGTTTCTTCGCTTCCAGGAAGAACTTGCGGGTGCCGCCTATGCGGAAACAGTAGTCCGGCGCTTTCGTGGCGCCGCCGACCTTGATCGCGTCCTCGTGTATGACGTCCTTGTACGCTTCCGCGTAACCCTTCTCGTTGTTCACATCCCAGCCGAGTGTCATGAAGAACGGATCGACGAACTCGTGTCGAAGCTGGGTCTCCTTGTACCTGCCGCTGCGGTAGGCGTCGCGATTGCGGTCGAATAGGTCGATAAGTTCGAGTACTCTGTTAGGGACGGCCATCTGTTCCGACCTCCAGCGGGTCTATCAGATTCAGAGTTGGCGCGATTTCGGTATTAATGTACCGCTTCTGATGCTGGAAGTCAAGAGTAATTGGCAGATTTGCGGATCGCGTGCCACGCAATCAGATTGCCGCGCTTCCCTGCGGTCGCTCCTAAGAAAATGGGGACTGACACAAGCGCAGCGAGATACGAGCGGAGACGTGTCTGTACCCTTTTTCTTAGACTAATAGTTCGCCGCGGCGGATGCCGAGCTCGCAATGACGAGAAAGGGCCACCTCGCTGGCCGCTGCCCTTTCTTCCGGTCAGTTGCAATAAAGAAGCTCCCAGGACCGATGGTGGTCCTGGGAGCCTGAGCGCTCGGATTCCTATGACGGTATGCCGAACTCGATTGTGAACGTGGTAAGCACGGCTCCGCCCTGGTTGACAGGCGCTTTGCCGGGATACTTGAGGAACTCGACGTGACCGTCCATATACAGCACGTTTGACCCGCCGGGCACGTGGTTGAATGCCTCCGCCATAGTTGCTACGTGGTCCCACATCACGAACACTTCACTCTGAGGTATCGCACTCCCGGCCGGACTGTTGATGTCCGTGATCATGAACCGCTCAATACCTTCGCGCAATCGGTAGACGGTGTCGCCGATACCGTTGCCGTATCCTGCAAAAGGTGCGCTCAAGGTTATGTCGCTGTCGTGCAGAGCGAGTTGTTCCAGCGGGGGCCGGGTGCTGATCGTAACGAATAGGCCCAGGTATTGAGCCGGAGCCGTTAGCCCGCCCGAAGAGGGTATCTCATACTGCTCGTCCGTATCGTCTCCCTTGTCCAGGACCCAGCCGCAATAGAAATAGCTGAGCTGGGCCTGCATGGGCCCGGCGGGATAGTCGCCCCGCGTAAGGCCGTTCCAGCCGCCGACAGCGCCGGTGCCGCTGGCATCGCAATGTACGTGAAGGTCCGATTCACCGGACGCCGCGTTTATGAAGTTCGGAGGCGCCGGATCGGAGGGACAGATGAATATGTTGGGATCCGTCAGGTATTCCGGATAAACAGCGTCTATATGCGGAGCAAACGCATACGTGAAACCCGTGTCGGTAATCGGCACATAAGGATAGACCGCGCAGTTGTATTCCGTACCGTAATAGCTCGTCATGCGCGGCCATTTGCCGTCCCACTCGTTGGCGTACATCTTGAATATCGTACCGAACTGTTTCAAGTTGTTGGCGCAACTGGCGCGTCGTGCAGCTTCACGCGCACGGGCCAACGCCGGCAAAAGTATGGCAGCCAGTATGCCGATGATCGCTATGACCACCAGCAGTTCGATCAACGTAAATCCGCGTGATTTCTTCATTGATTATCCCCCCTATATAACAGTCACATGCTCCTATTTCCCGATACCCTCTACAGGTTCTCCATCACCTCCTTTCTTTCGGCGGGTCTTCGTTCAGCGGCCCGTACAGTTCCCAAACAGAACCGGCGGTACGCTGACCCGAAGCTCTTTATTTGCCAGTAGCTGTATGCTATACTTTTTTCTGACGCGCAGGACACATTCTACGCGCGTTACCCTTTTTCGTCAAGGGCTTATTGCAGTGAAAGCGCTTCTTGACAGGTGGGGTGCAGCGATATGTCCGGCTCCAAGGAAAGCGGGTGGCGAACCGCGAGCGAACGCAGGTGGGAGAATCAGCATGAGCGAGCTTTTTGAGGGCTGCTCCTTAGGGAGCCTTGAACTGAAAAACCGTTTCGTCCGGTCGGCTACGTGGGAAGGTATGGCCCCGGACAGCGGCGAAGTCACCGACAAGCTTGTCGAGTTGTACCGGGAACTTGCGAAGGGCGGTGTTGGACTCATTATCACCGGTTCGGCGTTTGTCGACCCGCGCGGCCGGTGTCTTCCGGGCCATCTCGGTATCGACAATGACGGTTTGATGCCGGGCCTGAGAAGGGTTGCGGATGCCGTCCACGATGAGGGCGGGACGGTCGTTCTACAGATTACACACGGCGGGGCTCAGACTGTCGTGGACACAGGCATGCCGCCGGAAGCCCCATCCGCGGTCGAAGACAGGTTCAGCGGTAACGTGCCGGTCGAGATGACGCGGGAGGATATAGAACGCGTCGTGAACGCGTTCGGCGCGGCGGGCCGGCGTGCGCAAGAGTGCGGGTTTGACGGCGTCCAGTTTCTTACCGGCCATGGTTACCTGCTTTCGGAGTTTCTCTCGCCGTACACGAATGTGCGGACCGACGAATACGGCGGATCTATCGAGAACAGGGCGCGGATCGTCTTTGAAATATACGATGCCATCCGCGAACAGGTCGGAAACGAGTTCCCGGTAATGGTTAAGGTTAACGTGGCGGATTTCGACGGTGTGGGACTCGAACCGAACGACTCGTTGTGGGTGTGCGAGCAGTTGGACGAGAGAGGTATCGACTCTATCGAGCTGAGCGGCGGGGTCCATGCCGCCGGTCCGGAGGGCGCGATCCGGGGTCAGATCGACAGTCCCGAGAAGGAAGCCTACTTCAGAGAGTATGCCGAACGATTCACGCCGCGCCTGAAATGTCCCGTTATGTTGGTCGGCGGGATTCGTTCTCTGGGTGTTGCCGAGAAGCTGTATCGGGAAGGCACAGCCCATTTCGTCAGTATGTGCCGACCGTTCATTTCCGAACCCGATCTGGTGAACAGATGGGCGTCGGGCGATACGGAGCCGGCGAGATGCATCTCCTGCACCGCCTGCGTCATCGCCGGCCTGCAAGAGGGCGGAATTCGCTGCACTGCGTTCGAAGATTGAACGCGGCATAGAAGACCCAGTCCTGCAGCATCGCTTAGGGCGACGTTCCTGTCTGCCTCGGCATCCCAATTCTGGCCACCTGTGCCTAGAGGACATTTCTTAGGACCACTCTGAGTTCCGTCTGGACTTTCGGCAGCGCATGTTGTTACCATACGGTGTCGGGTCGGGTAAATCAGCAATCCAACTGCAGTGAGGATGACGGAACGATGAACATGAAATGTTTCTTCAAGAGTGTGACTATTTTCTGTCTGGCGGGCCTGCTGTTTTTGGTGCGGATTCCTATTGGCGCTGGCCAGCAGGAAACGAGCTATTACCTGAACCATGTCAATCCGGACTATGTCGTGACGCCGGAGGAAGCCTACGAGTGGCACGCCGCAAAAGATGCTATGGGGCCTACCTATTCGGGTTGCCCTTCCTGGAAGAACTTCCTGACGATTCTCGAGAGCAAATTCAAGGAATACGGCGCGATTGATGTTGTCAGGAACGCCTGGACTTACGATAGGTGGCACACTTCTGAGTGGCCGGATGACACGAATTGGGGGCTTGTCTCCGGCGGCGACCCGGTGAAGGTCGCGCATTACGGCGCTTATTCGGGATCGACCGGTGAAAACGGCGTTACCGCTGAGCTGGTCTATTATGATCCGAAGGACATTCCTCAATCCATCGAAGGCAAGATAGTGGTCTTCTCCACCGTGACTACGGGCAACATTTTCTCAGGAAGTGATTACGAGTATCTATCCGATCCCGAAACGTTTCCTGAATTTGGCGTAGAACCGTCGGTGAACGACACGGTGACAATGGACATGTTCTGGCAACTGGTCCAGACGAGACAGTTCATAGGGATTTTGAGCAAAAGGGACGCCGCCGGGGCGATATTCGTGTTTGATGCCTCCTACGACCGGATGGCCGGGTTGTACAGCTTCCCCGTACCGACTCTTTATGACGTGCCGACGCTTTTCCTGGACAGAGAGGCGGGAGGCAAGGTGATAGAGGACGCCAGGAACGGTAAGACGGCCACGCTGAAGCTTGTCGCGGAGGTGGAGCCCGCCGAGACCTATCAACTTATCGGCTATTTGCCGGGGAAAAGCTATGGGACACCGGAAGACGAGATGATCGTGCTGAGCACGCATACCGACGGCCCGTCGATATCGCAGGACAACGGCGCCTTCGGGCTTCTTGGCAGTGTTCACTACTTCTCGCAGATACCCCGGTCGGAACGGCCCAGAACGCTGATGATATTCCTCGATAACAGACATTACATGCCGGGTATGGAAGGAGCGTTCGCGAGCGAAGATTGGTTTGCGAAACATCCCGAGGCTATGGACTCGATCGTGGCGCATGTGGCGACGGAGCATATGGGTGAGATGGAGTATCGGGAAGCGGGAAATTTGTACGAGCCTACGGGACGTGCTGAACTTTCGTTTGTGTACGCGACCAAAAACCAGCAGCTTATCGACAAGGCGATTCAGGCGGTCAAAGATCATCGGTGGCCGCGGGTGATAGTCCAGTGCGTCGGGCGGAACGGCGTCCACGGCAAACGGCAAGGCCCATGGTTCGGTCTGGGAAGACGATGGGCCGACAAGGGTTTACCGGGGTTTGCGTCCGGCGCAGGCCAGGGCGCGTATTGGGCGACCACCGCCCGGATCAACAAGTTCGATAAGAACCTGTTTTGCACGCAAGTGGCTGCGATGGCACAGTTGACCGGCGAGCTGATGGTGGCCGACTTGAAAAGTATCGCGAATGAGAGTGGCACAACGGGCAACATGAAGCCGCTCGACTGAAGGAATGATGCTATGGTAACCAGACGACAGTTCTTGAAAGTGGGCGGCGTTGGAGGCGTCACGGCGATATCGCAACCGTGGAGTCTGCTCGCGATGGCTTCCGCCGATCATCGTCCAAACGTTCTCTGGATCTCGTGCGAAGATATCGGTCCGCATCTGGGATGTTACGGCGATCCGAACGCCCACACGCCCACTTTGGATCGGCTGGCTTCCGATGGTATTCGCTACGAGCACGCCTATACCACAGCCGGGGTCTGTGCTCCGAACCGGTCGTCGATTATCGCCGGTATGTATTCCACAACGCTGGGCACCCACCATATGAGGTCCGGCGGCGAGGGGACTGAACGTTCTATCAAGCCGACGCCGCCCCCGCAGGTGAAGTGTTTCTCCGAATACCTGCGGGAAGCGGGTTACTACTGCACGAACAACTCCAAGGAGGACTACAATTTCGTCAGGTCGCAGACCGCCTGGGATGAGTCCAGCGAAAAAGCGCACTGGAGGAACCGTCCCGACCCGAGCCAACCTTTCTTTGCCGTCTTTAACAACACAGGTACGCACGAGGGTTCTGTTCGCATGACAGAGAGGGAGCATGCGGTGCGCACAAAGCGGCTTACTCCGGCGCAGAGGCAGAATCCTGACAAGCTGACTCCGCCGCCGTACCATCCGGACACACCCGCTGTCCGGCGCACGTGGGCGCGGTACTATGAGCTTATTACGGCCATGGATTACTGGGCCGGCGACCTGCTCAAAGAGTTGGAGGAGAGCGGGTTGGCCGATGATACCATCGTTTTCTTCTGGTCGGATCACGGTGCGGGTTTACCGAGGGCGAAACGGTGGCTGTACGATTCGGGCACGCATGTGCCTTTGATTGTCCGTATTCCTGAGAAGTTTCGCGCTGACGGCCAGGGGCGACCGGGGACGGTGACGGATCAATTGGTGAGTTCGGTGGACTTTGGGCCAACCGTGTTGAATCTGGTGGGACTTCCGATACCGGAGCATATGCAGGGCCGGTTATTCCTCGGTCCTAACCTCCCTCCGGAACGGAAGTATGTCTATGGTGCGCGGGATCGGATGGACGAGCGTTATGACATTATCCGCATGGTCAGGGATAAGCGGTATCAGTACATCCGGAACTACGAGCCGTTCAAACCCTACTACCAGTACATGAACACGGCGGAAAAAGGCGCTATCACGCGGGAGCTCCATCGATGTGCGAAAGAGGGCAGCCTCCCGCCGGGAGCCGCCTGGTTTACCGCGAAGAGCAAGCCTGTTGAAGAGCTTTACGATCTCGAGAACGATCCGCATGAGGTCAACAATCTGGCGGGTAAGCCGGAGTACCGGCCGGTCCTGGAAAGGTTCAGAGAGGCGCACGAGAAATGGGCAAGAGAGACCAAAGATCTGGGGCTGATACCTGAACCGGAACTGGTCGAGCTCGAGGAAAGGTACGGCAGCAGATATGCCATTCTGCGCCAGCCGGGCGGTGAGTCGTTTTTGGAGGAGCTGCGTTCCGTCGCGATGTTAGCGGGGCGACCTGACAAATCTGACTTGCCGGCTCTCATCGGGGCGCTGGAGAACGAACATGCCGCTGTACGTTACTGGGCGGTCACCGGCATTGGGAACCTTAGCAAGCAAGCTGAATCCGCTGCTGAAACCCTCCATCGAGCGACTAAGGATCGATCAGGAACCGTTCGAGTTGCCGCGGCGAAAGCGTTGTTCCAGTTGGGTGATGAGGAAGAGGAGGCACTCAAGATATTGATTGCCGAGCTGAGTAGCCCGCACGAATGGGTGCGTTTGCACACGGCGCTGGCGCTCGACAGTATCGGCGAAAAAGCGCGGCCTGCTGTTCCTGCTCTCAAGGAAGCGCTCAAGGATACCCACAACAAGTACGTTGTGCGTGTGGCAAATCATGCACTGAACGAGTTGCTAGGGACGAACAAGCGGGCAAGATAGATTCTTTGCATACAACGGGTCTGGCTGCGAGTGAACACGGGTGGATAGGGATTGGGGGTACCGAAAGAATAGGGAGGGAGTTGGAATGGACTATTGCCGGCACGTTCTGGATCGAGTGGTGAAAGCGGTTCTCGTCGTTGTGCTAGCTTTTCCGTGGGTGTCCGCCGTCGCTGACGCGGCTGGACCGTACCAGGCTACCGGTATCAAGATCGGTGAAGTCACGGACACGGAGGCAATCGTCTGGACGAGGTTGACCCGTGTCGCGGAACGTGTCGGATTCGATGCGCCCATGCCGACGATCTCGTACCGTGATCCCGAAACCGGCAAGCTTGTGGGGCGTCAAGGTAGGCCCGATTGGAGTCCGGTCGTCCAGTACCCGGAGGGTTACTCGATTGAAACCATAGAGGGAGCGGCGCCGGGGATGCAAGGTGAAGTCAGGGTCTTGTACAGAACCGAAGGCAGTTCCGACTGGGGGTCGACCGATTGGGCGGAGGTGAATCGTCAGCGCGATTTCACCCGGCAGTTTAAACTGACCGGTCTCGAACCGGATGCCAGGTACCGAGTGCGCGTCGAGTCCCGCAGCCTTGAAGGTAAGGAAGGTCAGACGGTCGAAGGCCGGTTCCGAACCGCCCCGCGGCCCGATCGGCCCGCACGGGTAGTTTTCATGGTCTCCACGGGCCAGGCGTACCCCGACCAGGATGCACCCGGCGGGGGATACAAGATATATCCCGCAATGCTCAAGCTCGATCCTAGTTTCTTCGTCCACACCGGCGACATTGTCTACTACGACAATATGGCGAAGACCCTGCCGCTGGCCCGGTGGCATTGGTCAAGGATGTACAGCCTGCCAACAAATCTCGAGTTCCACCGCCAGGTGACCAGCTATTTCATCAAGGACGACCATGACACCTGGATGAACGATTGCTGGCCCGGCATGAAAACAAGGTTCATGGGCGATTTCACCTTTGAACAGGGGCAGGCAGTTTTCCTGGAGCAGGTGCCGATGGGCGAACGGACGCACCGGACGGTTCGCTGGGGTAAAGACCTGCAAATCTGGCTTGTGGAAGGACGGGATTTTCGCAGTCCGAACACCATGCGCGACGGGCCTGAGAAAACCATCTGGGGCAAGGAGCAGAAAGAGTGGTTCAAACGCACGGTCCAGGCGTCCGACGCGACATTCCGCGTGCTGATCAGTCCGACGCCGCTTGTCGGTCCGGACCGCACCAACAAAAGGGATAACCACTCGAACCGGAACTTCAGGCACGAGGGCGACGAGCTGCGCGCGTTCATCTCGCAGCAGAAGAATATGGTAATTGCCTGCGGTGACCGACACTGGCAGTACGTATCGGTTGATGCCGAGACCGGCGCGCGCGAATACTCGTGCGGACCGGCTAGCAACGAACACGCGGGCGGCTGGAGCAACGACCAGCTGATGCCGGAACATCGTTACCTGAATGTCGTAGGCGGCTTCCTGGCGGTGACCGTTGACCATCCCGAAGGCAAACCCACGGCGATCTTCCGGCATTATAGCGTGGACGGCCAAATCCTCAACGAAGATCGGCTTGTCGCGGAGTAGACCGAGCGGCGTACGAGCGAGCCCTGCAAGCCTTGCTGAACCGAGAATAGTGTGAATTCGTACGTCCTCAGACGGGGCTTCGTTGATCAGTCTTCTAGATAATGCGCATAACATAGATGAGGACTGGCCACAAGCTCATCGAGCGCCAGTGATGTGTCGCGCCGTACCGTGGAGGGGACGATCATGAGATGTGTTACACACTGCTCTGTCGTGGTACGCGATGCCATTGTCGCTGCAATGTGGCTGACGGTGTTTGCATCAGTCGCGCTGGCTATTGGACAGGCAAGCGCCGCCAATGAACAGTCAGAAGCGCCCTCCATTTCTGGTGTGGTCCGCGACGCGGACGGCAATCCCTTGTCAGGCGCTCACGTTGAGGCGCGATTGGGATTCGATCTGTTCGAGTTTCTTCACGCGGCTCCTAGGATTGCGTGCGAGACCACGAGCGCTGATGATGGCAGTTATGTGCTCGCGCCGTTGCCTACCGAAACAGATATTGTGATAATCGTAACGCACCCGCACTGGGCAAACGGCGGCGGGCGATCCCGGGAACCGCTCAAAGAGGATGAACACAGGAGCGGTGTCGATATCAAACTTGCGTACCCGGAAACTGCGTCTGGGACCGTCGTGGACGACCGCTGGCAGCCCATTGAGGGAGCTGTTGTCACTGTCGACGGAGCAGTCCACTCAGCTTACTATGATCTGCGGAGATTCCGCCGCGCGCAAGCTGCTGGACTGACAGCCGTTTTCGCCCGGGATTGCGGCGGGCTCGCAACGACCACGACGGATGCGGAGGGCCGTTTTGCGTTTACGCACCTTCCGAGAGACACTTTGACGACCGGGGTAAGAGCGCGGAAGAAGGGTTACGGGCTCAACTACGCGTGGAACAGGGAGAGTTGCCAGAAAGCGCAGCGTTATCTGAAGGCTGGAAAGGGAACTCTGTGGCTCGGGCTGGAATTTCCGGTACCGTGCGACAACATCAAGATTGTCCTGAAAAAAAGTGGCGGTATTACAGGGCGTGTCGTCGAGGCCGCTACAGGGGAGCCGGTTGAGGATGTCCTGGTGACGCTGGAAGGCACGATACCTTGTCCCGAAAAATACGGAGGATTTGGCAGTCGCGGTTTCTTATCGTCAGCGCGCACAGATGCCTCCGGGTCGTACCGAATCGATGATGTTCCGCAGATTCCGGTAATGGTGAAGGTGGAACACGGTAACTTGGTTGGCGACGGTCGCGAGGTCGTCATGCATTCCGGCGAGGTTTTCGAAGAGATCGATTTCGCACTCACAGTCGCCGGCGTTATAGAAGGGACCGTTTATAACGCGGAATCGGGTCGCCCGATGCCTGATCAGATAATTCAATTCTCACAGCAAGGGGTCTGGGGTCGCCTCCCATCCGCACGTACCGATGAGAAAGGCTGGTATCGTGTGGAAGGACTCCAACGCGGGCAATGGCGGGTGCACCCGGGGTATCGTCACGAGTGGCGCGTCTCGAAGTACCACCATCCGGCGGCAGACGATGCATGGGGTATCACTGTGAGGGTTTACGAGGGACAGACGACATCTGATGTCGATCTCTATCTCGAAAAGCAGCTGAAATCCTCAGGCAAGACCTGGTACAAAGATATCCTGCAATCAATGGGTGAGCGCGTGGTAAGGGCGCTCCAGGGCGACAAGTGAGGCCGGATTGGCACGTTCCCGCTGTACCACATTGTAACTTGTCCAAGTCTGTAGTAGTATGACGTCAAGCAAGAAGCCGTCGGAGCTACCGCTGTAACTACCGGGTAAGGTCCGCGCGATTTTGTTTTGTGTTTGAAAACCGGCCAGTAGCACGATGGGGAGGCTAGACCCATGTCAATCCGAAGAGTGACCGTCTGGTATCTGGCAGTTGCATTGCTGTTTGGCTGCGCGATCTTGCCCTCCGCAGCAGTGGCGGAAGCGGCAGACTCTGTCGGGTCGGCAGTTTCGGTGCCGCTGATCCCGCGCACGGTTCTGTTCGGCAATCCGGACAAGGCGGCCGCACGGCTGAGTCCGGACGGTACCAAACTGAGCTTTCTTGCGCCGGTGGACGGCGTGCTCAACGTGTGGGTCGGACCGGTGGACGATCCGGCCGCCGCGAAACCGGTTACGGAAGACAGGAAACGCGGTATCCGGATCTACCTCTGGACTTATACCCCGGATCATCTTGTCTACCTCCAGGACAAGGACGGGGACGAGAACTGGCACGTTTACGTTGTCGATTTGGAAAAAGGCGAGACCCGTGATCTGACGCCGCTCGGCGGCGTGCGGGCCGAGATCAAACGGGTGAGCCACAGGCATCCGGAAGAAATCCTGCTCGCGTTGAACGATAGGAAACCGCAACTGCACGACCTGTACCGGTTCAATCTGAGAACCGGCGAGAAGACGTTGATCGAGTTGAACACCGGTTTCGTCGATATCATGGCGGATGACGATTACAACGTGCGGTTCGCGTTTCGGATGACGATGTTCGGCGGGTTGGAAGCGCTCAAGATGACCGAGACGGGCGAGTGGGAGACGTATACGGAGATCGAGATGGTGGATTCGCTCACGACGCGTCCGCTCGATTTCGACAAGACCGGCAACCACCTGTACATGATGGATAGCCGAGGGCGGAATACCGCGGCCTTGATTAAGCTCAACGTCGAAACCGACGAGCTGACACTGATCGCCGATGATCCGAAAGCCGACCTCGATGACGTATTGATCCACCCGACGGAGAAGGTGGTAGAAGCTGCTGCGTTCAACTACGATCGGAAGCAGTGGCAGTTCATGGATCCGGCGGTTGCCGCCGATTTCGACGTGCTGAGCAGGGTAGCGGACGGTGAGATCATAGTTGCCAGCCGGACGTTGGACGACCGGCGGTGGATCGTGGCCTACACCCAGGATGACGGGCCGGTACGCTACTACCTGTATGAGCGGGACGAGCGCAAGGCACGTTTCCTGTTCACCAACCGCAGCGATTTGGAGGGTCTGCCGTTGGTCAATATGCGGCCGGTGGTGATCAGGTCCCGCGACGGCCTGAACCTTGTGAGCTATCTGTCGCTGCCTCCCGGTGCCGACGCGGATGGCGATGGTCGTCCCGACCATCCCGTCTCGATGGTGCTGTTCGTGCACGGCGGTCCGTGGTCGCGCGACGCTTGGGGATACAACTCGGCGCACCAGTGGTTGGCCAACCGGGGGTATGCTGTCCTGAGCGTGAACTACCGCGGATCGACCGGGTTCGGTAAAGATTTCATCAACGCTAGCACCAGGGAGTGGGCCGGCAAGATGCACGACGACCTGATCGATGCGGTAAGCTGGGCGGTGAGAGAAGGAATTGCCGATCCGGACCGCGTAGCCATATTTGGCGGGAGCTACGGCGGTTACGCGACGTTGGTCGGCCTGACTTTCACGCCCGAGAGGTTCGCTTGCGGGGTGGACATAGTTGGTCCCTCGAACCTGGTTACGTTGCTCAACTCGATCCCGCCGTACTGGGCGCCGATGATCCAGATGTGGGCCACGCGGGTCGGCGACCACCGGACGGAAGAGGGCAAGGCGTTCCTCACATCGCGCTCACCGCTGACTTACGTGGACCGCATCAAACGGCCGCTCCTGATCGGCCAGGGCGCTAACGATCCTCGGGTCAAACAGGCTGAATCGGACCAGATCGTCAAGGCCATGCAGGAGAAAAACATCCCGGTGACGTACGTGCTATACTCGGACGAGGGCCACGGGTTTGCCCGGCCGGAGAACAACTTGTCGTTCTTTGCGGTGGCGGAGGCGTTTCTCGCCGAGGTCCTTGGAGGCCGGTTCGAACCGATCGGGAACGACTTCGAAGGGTCTACGATCTCCGTGCCGACCGGCGCCAAGCACGTGCCGGGTTTGCCCGAAGCTCTGGCACTCAAGGGAGGCTAGCCGGGCGCAAAGAGACTTTGGTCAGGGTCAGGCCATATGGCCCAGCAGTACGTCGATGTTGTCCAGCCCCTTATGTTTGACGGTTACATCGCTCCGGCTCTTGACGCCAATACCTATCTCCTGGGCGTGCACTACCATCGGGTGTTTCCAGGGCGACATGCTGTGTAAGCGCTCCTCGTTGCCGAGCGAACGCAGCAGTGCGATGCCGGTGACGTCCGCCGCAATGCGGTCGCGGCTGGCGATGATGACGTCTGCCTTGGTGTACGTGCCTTCGACGTGATCGCCCTCGTATATCGGCGCGGTGCCGTCAATGATATTGAGCGCGGGTGTGAGGCCAAGGTTAAGTTCCGCAACGTATCGGGATATCGGCGTTGTGTCGGCTTCCGTTCCGTAATGAGGTCCGGTATATCGCCCGCCTTTTCCCGGGACCCCCCTGATTCCCCTCCCCGCACGGGTGTGGAAGTATCGCCGGGTCGTATTAGGGTCGCTCATGCCGACGAAGGCCTTCATCGACATCGTGAACCAGCACTGGTTGTGCGTCTTGGCGCAGGGTACGTTAATCACGTGATCAACCTGGAACAGCAGTTCGGCCTGCCTGATCCCGACATCCTTGCCGTCCGGCTCGATGTAGTGTTTGGCGAGCGGGTGGTGGATCTCCCGCCATATGGGAGAGCCGGGTTTCAAGTACGGTTCGGCCTCGTGGAATGCGACCGGTATCACTTCCACGTCGCCGCCGAGGTCATTCTCGGCGTCTTTTGCGGCCTCGTAATGACCGCAGACCCTCATGACCATCAAACCTTTCGTGAAAAACCCGACGCACCGGTCGCTAACGAAGATGGTCTCGGCACCTGCTTCGCCAACCAGTTTGCACACCTCGTAGATGACCTCCGGATTGGTGGTGGCGGGATGTTTCACAGGTCCGGTTTGGTTCGGTTTGATCAGTACCCTCTGCCCCGGCTTGATAAAGTCCAGTCCGCCGGACATCGCGATGGCGTCGCGCACCGCCTGTTTGACCGACGAATCCTTGACGATACCGACTGCAACTTTCTGGGTCTCTTCCGTTCCGGCTAGAATGCCGGGCGCGAACCCGGCCCCTACAGCGGATGCGCCGGCAATTCTCAGGAAATCCCTACGGTTGTGCGTGCGTTGAATCTGTTTATCCATTCTCTTGAAACCTCTCAGACCGGACTTGAATGAAAATGTGCCAATCCTCTTCTTCACTTACTCAAACGCGTTGGGTGCTCGTGCAGTGCATCACGCTTCCTGGATGCAGTGTACGGGTCCTCCCTTCATTATTGTGCCGAAACAGCCGTTGCAGTGAATGCATTTGGCAACATCTTCACCTTCACCTTCGAGCCACCTTTTCGGCAGGCCGGGTTCGCGAATCAGCGGTCGGGCAATGCCGAAAAAGTCTACCTTGCCGCTGTCCTGCAGAATCTTCTCCAAGCGTCCTATCGACCTGTTCCCACCGGTGAGTATGACCGGCACATTCACATCGATGCTCTCAGCGGCCTTCCGGAAATAGGATTCTTTCTCCGGAGTGTCGATTCCCGGTTGGATACAGTTGCTTCCGCTCACATCTATCGCGTCAACGCCGGCCTTCTCCACCTCATTGGCCAGTTCCGGGAAGGTGTCCGCATCGATCCCTCCCTTCACACCATCATCACTGTTCACTTTTATGATAATCGGGAAATCCGTCCCGACGCGTTGTCTCGCCTGCGCCACGATATCCCTGATGATTCGCACCCTGTTCTCGGTCGAACCGCCGTACTTGTCGGTGCGCTTGTTGGTGTACGGCGAGAGGAAAGAGCACAACAGGTAGGCGTGAGCGCCGTGCAGCTCCACGCCATCCCACCCGGCTGCCTTGACGCGTCTTATAGCTTCCGCAAAGGATGTGGCCATCTCATCGACTTCCTCGGTCGAGAGGGCTCTACCCGCCATTTTCGTCGGCCAGCGGATGCCGGATGGTCCGACTGTCCCGCCGCCGTGACCGACCTGCGCGACAAGCTTGCACTGACTGTCCGCCGCGTGTACCGCGTCGGCAACTTTCCTGAGCCCGGGGATATGCTGGTCATCGTAAGCGTGAACTTGCTGCGGAGCCGCTTCCAGTTTCACCGGGGCAATAAAGCCTGAGATGATCATGCCGATCCCGCCCTCAGCGAGCCCTTTGTGCAGGCCAATGTATGTCTCGGTGACTTCCCCTTTAGAGGCCGCGGATTCCCACGTTGCGGAACGCACCAGTCGGTTTTTCAGCCGGATGCCAGCTATCCGTCCTTCGGAGAAAACCTTGTACCCGTCGCGTCGCTCCCCCTGTGCGAAGACAGGCTTCGGTTCCACTGAGGCAAACGCTGCTCCTGCGGTGCCGGCGGCGGCAAGCTCAAAGAACTCCCTTCGAGACCTCTTCTTAGCGTTCTCGCTCATGGTGCTTCCTCCTTCAGGCCATATGCTCGAGCATTGTGTCGATGTTGTCCACACCCTTGTGCTTGACCGTCAGGTCGCTGCGGCGTCTGACGCCGAGACGAAGCTTGCGCGCGTGACGAATCAGCGGGTGCTTCCAGGGCGACATGCTGTACAGCCGTTTCTCGGCACCGACGGTACGCAGCAGGGCAACGCCGGCAACGTCCGCAGCGATCCGGTCACGGCTGGCAATGATAATATCGGCCTTGGCGGACTCGCCCCGCACGTGGCTGCCGGCGTACAGCGGCCTCGTGCCGTCGATGATGTTGAGCGCAGGCGCGATACCGAGGTTCAGTTCCGCGATGTACTGAGCAACCGGCGTAACGTCGGCTTCCGTGTTCGTCCAGGGTTGGTTGTCACCGGGTTTGTAGAACGAGCCGCTCATGGAGTGGCTGTGAAAGTAAAACCGCGACGGGTGCGCGGCCATGCCGACAAACGCTTTCATCGACAGGGTGAACCACAGCTGGGTGTGGCATTTGCACGCCGGGACGTTGATGATGTGGTCCACCTGGAAGAGAAGTTCGGCCAGTTGGAAACCGACGCTGTTGCCGTCTGTTTCGACCCACCGTTTGGCTAGCGGATGATGTATCTCGCGCCAGATTGGCGAACCGGGCTTCAAATAGGGGCCGGCGTCCTCGAACGCGACAGGAGTTACTTTGACTTCCCCGCCCACGTCCGATTCCGCCTGTTTAGCGGCGTTATAGTGGCCGCTTGCCTTCATGAGGAGCGAGCCGTTCTTGAACGTGTGGAAACCTTGGTCGCTCACAAAGATGCTGTCGCATCCTGCTTCTGCAACCAGCTTGACGACCTCGTAAAGCACCTCCGGGTTGGTGGTGATGGGATGTTTAACAGGTGCGACCTGGTTCGGTTTGATCAGGACTCTCTGGCCCGGCTTGATGAAATCCAGCCCGCCGGACATCTCGACCGCGTCGCGTACCGCCTGTTTGACCGATGAATTCTTTGCGATACTGACGGTAGCGGTTACCGTTTCAGCTTCCTGTGCCTCGGTGACGAGTCCGGGCGCTAATCCGGCCGCGACGGCTGAGGCACCGGCAACCTTCAAGAAATCCCGGCGGCTGTGCATACGTCTTCTTTCCATCTGAGTCTCCTCTTTTATCTATACGGTTTCCTAAGGAAGGAGTCAATCTTCTCCTTCAGCCGTTCCGTTTCCTCAACCACAGACTTGACTTGAGCCGGATCAGGCTTCTCCGGGACGCCGTGGGCCAGCTCCATGGTGTTACTGCGCAGCGCGGCAATCGCCGAGACGAGTTCCGGCGGTCGTTCATCGCGCTGCTTGTTCAACGCTCTCAGCGAACCGCGCAGCGCGTCGTTGGCCCGTACAAGGTCGCCGTAAGCGGGCAGTTTGGCGTCGAAGTCAGCGCCGCCCGCGAGCGCGAACTTTTGCGTCGGCTCAACGAGCCCTTCGCCGAGTGCCCCGTCTCCTTCTTCGCAGTAGATGATATGAAACAGTCCTCTCTCGCCGGTGATCATGGCGATGACGTCCTCGGCAAGCGAAGTCGGCTTGCCCTGATCGTCGGTCGCCAGATGGATTACGATGTCGGTGGTGCCGTCGCTCGTGCGATGGTCGACGGATAGAGGTTGGTTCGCACTTTCAGCCAGCATCGAGATCGAAACCCTGTTGCCGTGGGCGCCTTCGGTGCGGCTTTTCCATATGATCTCAGATTCGCCTGAACCGACAGAGGCGGTTGCCCTTGCGCCGTGACATTCGGTGCAAGCGCTGGCGAAGACGGTGTCGCCTCTGCCGATCGCGTGGTTACCGTGACACTTATAGCAGGTCGGGTATCGCCAGTCGAACTTCTCCTGGAAATGAACGCTCTTGCTGAAAACCTCGGCTACCGCCGAATGACAGGTGGTGCAGTTCTTCCTCAGATCGCCCGGGTGTGTTCCGACGTATCCTCTTCGAGCGTGAGCGTATTCGTCGTCGCTCGTATCGCCTCCGTGGCAGGCGTCGCAGGACAGGCCCATGAAATCGTGCGTGCTCCCCGCGAAATGGACGACCGCGTCGCTGTATACTCCTCCGACTCCCATGTGGCAGCGGACGCAGTTGGTTTCGCGGTTGGGCGGCGAGAGGCCTTTGGGCCACGCTTCGGGCAGAGAGAACTCGACCCCGAGTTCGTCTGCCATGACGGCGTTTGCAACGGGCGCGGGCACCAACCTGTCCGAAAGCACGAGCGACCCTTTCAACAACAGGATGGAGATCAGCAGGAAAGCTGCCACTGTGATTAGCTGTCGCGTTCTGGTACTCACTTTGCTAATTGGCGAAATGCGCGGCCCCGTTCTTGCAAGAAGACACTATGGACGTTCCTGAACGATCAACGTTGTAGTGCCCTCGAATCAGCGTACCTGACTTCTGATCGTCACCGACACTGACGTTTTCGACGAATCCCGGCAGTAGTTGGCCGCAATTCATGTGATTCTAACCTCTGCGACGGACGAGTGTCAATAGTTCGTATCGCGCCGTGTAGGATCTTAATGGGGGCTGTAACATCAAGCCATTACGGTGAGATTACGTATGACGCGACGATGAGCGTACCGGTGAGATCATTGACTGGCTTGAAAGACACTCGTCAGCCGTTCCGGTCATTAGATTTAGGCCTTGCAGGTCACGTATTATCATGGTATACTAAAGATGCGTTCGGGTTAAACTGTGGGATGTCATGCCCTTAACAGAATCCGTTTCTGCCTGTTCTCATGTAGTTCGGATAGCAGGCCGTTAAAAGAACTGCGATATAGGCAAGACAGCTTGGCTTTCGTTGGACCTTGTTCAGTTTGCACTTGCAGCGTTTAGTATGCGCGCTCGCTTTTTAGGTTAGAGTCCGTTGTAGCCTCTGAAGATCTTGTACATTGACCGCTGTCAATGTTAGGAGGTTCGGCGATGGAGGACCAGGTCGCAACGGCCAGCTGTATGGCGGCGTGTCCTGTGCAGACGGACACGCGCCGGTACGTTGAACTTATCACTCAGGGCAAGTATGAAGAGGCCCTGGAGTTTCTTCTCGACGCAAATCCCTTCTCTTCAGTTTGTGGTCGCATCTGTCATCACCCCTGCGAGCAGCAGTGCCGTCGGAGCAAGGTAGATGCTCCCGTCGGTTTGAGGATGCTGAAACGTTTCGTGGTGGAGAACACCAGGGAGTACCGTCTCCTGAGGAGGAAGTGGATCGAGCCCAGCAGAGAGGAGAAAGTCGCGATCATCGGTTCAGGTCCGGCCGGGCTGACGGCAGCATACGACCTGGCGAAGCTGGGGTTTGGCGCGGTGGTATACGAGAAGAACGATTTGCCGGGAGGGATGCTGGGTACGGCTATTCCTCGTTACCGGCTGCCGTGGGCGGTGCTCAAGGAAGACATTGACGATATTCTCTCGCTCGGCGTCGATGTGAGAACAGGATACGAGATCGGTGCGGGTATCGGTATAAATGAGTTGCGCGAGGCGGGCTACGCAGCGATTCTGATAGCTACGGGTCTTTCCGAGAGCCGTACGCTGGGCATACCCGGTATTGACAGCGAGGGCGTGCTGCTGGCGATTCCGTTTCTCAGAACGGTAGCCGGTGGCAGAGGAGCGTCCCTGGGTGAGCGCGTGGTAGTGATAGGAGGAGGCAACGTCGCAATAGATGTGGCGCGCTGTGCGCGCCGCTTGGGTGTGGAGAAGGTCACGCTTGTATCGCTCGAATCCTGGGAGGAGATGCCGGCCTGGAAGTGGGAGATAGAGGAAACGGTTCAGGAAGGTGTCGAGATTCAGAACTCGTGGGGTCCGAGGTCGGTTTTCACCGAGGATGGTGTCGTGCGAGGCCTCGAGCTTAAGAGGTGTACGGCGGTTTTCGACGAAGCGGGCCGGTTCAATCCCAGTTTCGATGAGGGGGACGTCTCGACGCTCCTGGCCGACAACATTATTATTGCCATCGGGCAGTGGAGTGACCTGACGTGCATCGAGGGCTCAGCGGTCAAGGCGGCGCGTGACCGGCTTGAATACGAGCCGGAGACCCTTACCACCACCGAGGAAGGTGTATTCGCGTGCGGGGAGGTGGTCACAGGTCCGGGCGCGGCTGTTGAGGCCGTACGCGATGGCCACCGGGCGGCGAAGGCAATTGTGCATTACCTCGACACCGGCGAACTCCTGAGCCAACCGGTTACGAAACCCCCTTGCCTCGGGGACATCCCACTGGATACCGCCAAGAAGATCAAACAACGAGCGCCGGTCATCCCGGAACTCGCGCCGGCAGATGCGCGAGTACGTGATTTCTCCGAGATCGAGCGCGGGTTCACGGAGGCGGAAGCGCTCGCGGAAGCCAAACGCTGTCTAGCGTGCACGACCGGGGCCTTGGCTGACGAGGAGAAGTGCGCGGGGTGTCTGACGTGCGTGCGGATCTGTCCGTTCGGCGTAGCCACGGTGGAGGAGACGGCGGCGATGCCGCAGGAGTTGTGCCAGGCATGCGGTCTGTGTGCGGCGGAATGTCCCGCGGCGGCTATAGCGCTGAAACGGTTCGGGACGAACCGCATGAGGGAGGAGATAGAGGGGCTGTTTGCGGGAATAGGGATGCGTGAGGATATTCATCCGTTGATCGTGTCCTACTGTTGCCTGTTCGAGGTGACGAGCCGGAAGCTGGTGCGATCGGAACCCAGTGACGCGGCGCGAACCGGTGTGGCGAGGGTGATGGTGCCTTGTGTTGCGAGGTTGAGCGTGGTGGACATACTTGCGCCGTTTGAGTTGGGAGCAGACTGCGTGGTGATAATCTCGTGCACGGAGGGAGATTGTCTTTATCCGACAGCGGAGGAGCGACTTAGCGCGCGTGTGCGGCGGGCGAAGAGCATATTGGATGAGATCGGACTCGGCGGTGAAAGGATCGATCACTGGAGAACCGAGAGGTCCGCCGAGGTGTCGTGGTCCGCGTTCTGGGAGCTCTCGAAGAGGAAACTGCGCGCGCTTGGAGGGTAACTTATGATAGTGGGGGAAAGAAAGCCGCTTTTGGAGTTGAAGGGGTTCATTGAAGATTACCGCAAGGTGCTGATAGTGGGTTGCGGCACGTGTGCGACTGTGTGCTTTGCCGGCGGCGAGAGCGAGGTGAAAGTGCTGGGTTCGGCGCTTCGCATCGCCTTTCTCAGAGAGGGCAAAGAGAGGGAGATTCTCGAGGATTGCGTAACTCGTCAATGCGAACCTGAGTTCGTCGATAAGGTGACGCAGCGTGTTGCGGATGAGAAGATCGAGGCGGTGCTATCGCTGGCTTGCGGAGTCGGTGTTAATTTTGTCGCGGAGAAGCTCGAAGAGGTGCCGGTTTTTCCCGGGATCAACACGAAGTTTTTTGGTGCGACGGTAGAACCCGGCGTATGGGTCGAGATGTGCGCCGGCTGCGGCAACTGCATTCTGCATCTCACGGGCGGTATATGTCCGGTGGCGAGATGTTCGAAGTCTATACTGAACGGTCCGTGCGGAGGGAGCAGCGATGGTAAGTGCGAGATCAGCCCCGACGTGGATTGTGCGTGGGCGCTGATTATCAAGCGAATGAAGAAGCTTGGCACGCTGGACCATCTCAGTAAAATGATCGAGCCGCGCGATTGGTCCACCTCGCTGCACGGTGGTCCCCGGCGGGTTGTTCACGAAGAGTTGAAACCGGTTCAGGCGGGGCGCGAACAGGATTGACGGGGAAACCTGGTGATGAAAAGCGGGAGTAACCTGGAAAAAGTCTTGTCGGCGGGGCACTTTGCCGTTACTGCTGAGCTTGGTCCTCCGATGGATTGCGATGCCGGGGCTGTGCTGGAAAAGGCGAAGATCCTCAAGGGTGCAGCCGATGCTTACAACATAACGGACAACCAGACAGCCGTGGTCAGGATGTCGAGCATCGCGGCGGCCGTTCTGATTTGTAAAGAAGGGCTTGAGCCGGTGATGCAGATGACATGCCGGGACAGGAACCGGCTGGCCATCCAATCGGACGTGCTCGGCGCGGCTGCGCTCGGCATCAAGAACTGTCTGTGCATAGCGGGCGACCATCAGTCGTTCGGGTCGGCGGGAAAGCTCAAGGGTCATCCCGGCGCCAAGAACGTATACGACATAGACTCTATACAGTTGTTGTCGGTTCTCAAAGGCATGAGGGATGAGGGCAGACAGCAGGGCGGCGACCCGGTAGAGGTCAGGCCGCCTCTTTTCATAGGTGCTGCCTGGACCCCGATGGGCGATCCTATCGAGTTTCGACCGGTTCGGCTCAAGAAGAAGGTCGATGCCGGAGCTGATTTTATTCAGACTCAGGGCATCTACGACGTTGAACAGTTCAAGGAACAGATGAAGATCGTCCAAGACATGGGGCTGCATGAAAGGACGGCTATTCTGGCCGGGATTATCGTGCCGAGGAGTCTCGGGATGCTCAAGTATATGCATAACGCGGTGGCCGGTGTCACTGTGCCGGATGCGCTGATGCAAAGGATGAGTACGGCAAAAGAGGCCGCCGGAGAGGACAAGAAGCAGGCGAGACTTAATCAGCAGGAAGAGGGTGTAGCGATAGCGGTGGAACTTATTGAGCGCGTGCGGGAGATTCCGGGTATCAGAGGAGTTCATGTTCAGGCTATCGAATGGGAAAAGAAGGTTCCGGAAATCCTTGAGCGGGCGGGCTTGTTGCCGCGACCCGCACCAGGGGGCGCGAAGGAGAGAGGAGGAGCTAATTGATGGGCGAAACCAAATGGAAGGTTCTGGTGGTTGAAGACAATGCGGACGAGGCAAATCTGATAAAGATGATCCTTGAACCGGAAGGGTATGAGGTGACACTAGCGTCGAACGGTAATGAAGGATTGGAGAAAGTCGAGTCAGCGTCTCCCGACCTCATCATACTGGATGTGATGATGCCGGAGCTGGACGGATTCGCCACGTGTTCGAAGCTCAAGGAGTCTCCCGAACACAGCGGCATACCTGTAATACTGCTCACTGCGGTGGCGCAGCGTATCAGCGACACAAAGTATCCACTTGACGGTGTGCTGAGGGCGGAAGCTGAGCAGTATCTCGAGAAACCGGTCAAACCGGAGGAGCTTCTTGAGACCGTAGCACGGATGCTGACCTAGAGGACGAGCTGCCGACCTGCTGCGCAGAGAATTCTAAGTGTACTTCGCAGCTGTTGTGCCGGGAAGCCTTTGCAGAGCGTCAGACGATAGTGTGTTCTCGACGCGCGTTGGTTTTGCAGTGCGCGGTGCTGACTTTCGGTCTGCATGGGCCGTGTGAGCGATGTGGAGGGACATGGCGAGTAACCAGAAGCTCAACTGCTGGCAGTTCATGGGGTGTGGGCGTGGTGTGGGTGCGCAGTCCCCGTGTCCTGCAGCTGTGGACAAGATTTGCGACGGGGTAAACGGCGGCGCCAACGCGGGGCGAGTCTGCTGGTGCGTAGCAGGCACATTTTGTTTCGGGCGAACCCAGGGCGATTTCGCACAGAAAATGGACGTCTGTTTTGAATGCGAGTTTTTCGAGAGGGTCAAGGAGGAAGAGGGTCCGCGGTTTCAGCTCCTGAAGCTTGCGGAAGGGGTCCTTGACGTATCGGGCCTGCACGCCAGGATATCGCATCTCGAGGCGCTGATGAGGATCCGCGAAGATGTTCACTCTCACTTCGATCTAGAGCAAGCTCTGAAAGACATCACGGCTCAGGCGAAAAGGGTTACCAACGCCCGGAGAAGCCTGGTTTTTCTAGTTCGAGGAGACCCACCCGAGCTTCGTGGTGAGTTCGCGATGCGTGGCGAGCGGGTCGAGGTCGCCATGCCGATGGATGAAAACAGTTCGGTGGGGTTCTGTGCGCTTCACAACAGGACCGTAAATCTCAGGGATGCCTATGAGAAACAGCAGACTGTTGCGGGGCAGCCGAGATTTAACACGCAATTTGACCAACGTTGTAGGTGTAAGACCGAATCATTGCTGGCAGTCCCTATACGCGACTCTCACGAGCGCGTGATAGGTGTGATCACGGCAGCAAACAGCTCGAAAGGATTTTTCTCCTCGGACGATCAATGGTTTTTGCAGGAGTACGCCACGGAGGTAGCATTGGCGATAGAGAAAAGCAGGTTTCTCGAACAGAGCCTGTTTGCGGCGCGTTTGACATCGATCGGGGAGACTGCGGCAGGGCTGTCACATTGCATCAAGAACATCGCGCACGCGTTGAGAGGGAGTGCGTTCGTGATTAAGCGCGGTATAGAGTTGAACCATATGGGCAACGTGAAAGCTGCCTGGGAGATACTCGACCGGCACGTGGAGAAACTTGCCGAACTTTCACTTGATATACTCGCGTTCGATCCTGACAGGGCGCTCGAGGCGGAGACGGCTAGCTTGAACGAGACGGTTAACCACGTTGTAAAGCTGTTGACAGAAGAGGCCGAAACGAGGACGATCAAGCTTGAGACAAACCTCGGCAGGGGACTGGACAAGTGCTGGTTCGACCCAAGGGTTGTCTACCGCTGCCTGATAAACCTTATTATTAACGCATTCGATGCCTGCTTCCCACAGGCCGGCACCGTGACGGTATCGACGGCGAGAACGGAAGATGGCGAGGTGATGATCGCCGTTTCGGACACCGGCAAGGGTATGGACGAGAGGAAGAAGGCGGAGGTTTTCAAGCTGTTCAAAACGACGAAAGCGAAGCACGGTTTTGGCATCGGTCTGCCGACAGTGATGGATCTAGTGAAGAAGCATAACGGTCGGATTGAACTAGAGTCGGCACCTGGAAAGGGTTCCACTTTCGCCATCTTCATTCCAGATTCGACGGTGCAGTCTTAACAGCTCATTAAGGAAATGATCCGCAGATTATCCTGACAGATGCGTCTTGGCCGTGAAATTACGGGCGGCACCTCCGTTTTCTCTTTACTCTTGTCAGAGACTCCTCATCTGCACAGCGCCTGTTAGCGCCGCTGAAACCGTTTTCTGCTTCATTCACGATTTCCCCGGTTTCCTTACCCGTTGGCATTGACTTTTCAAGGCCATTCCCCTACGCTTTGCCCATACGGAAAAGGTGTTTAGTCATCCGGCGTCGGGGTCAGGACCTGCCGGTTTTTGGGGATAGTCTCATGCGCATCATAGATCTGTCTACGTTAATTGAGGACACTGAAAGGTCCGAGGTTGACCGCACCGGTATCGCCTACCGCGACCATGCGGCCGGGGCGAAATCGATCCGGGGTCTATTTACGGTCCCGCCGACTCTTTTGCGCAACGGGGAAGGATGGGCTGTGGAAGAGTTCACGCACTTCAGCACGCACAGCTGCACGCACGTGGACGCTCCTTACCATTACAACAGCACCATCCGAGGTGAACGGGCGCAGACAATTGATGAGCTGCCGTTAGAGTGGTTCTTCAGCGACGGTGTCGTGCTCGATATGACGCATAAGGCGGACGGCGATGCTGTGACGGTCGATGATGCCGAGGCCGAGCTGGCGCGTATAGGGTATGAGCTCAAACCCCTGGACATCGTGCTGGTACGTACCGGCTGCGATAAGTACTATGGCCGGCCGGACTATATGTTTCACGGATGCGGTGTCACGGCCGAGGCGACGCGGTGGTTGTTCGACCAGGGGATCCGTGTGATGGGGATTGACGCCTGGGGATGGGACATGCCGCTTCATATGCAGGCGCAGGCGGCTCTCGCTACGGGGAAACCGGGGGTTTTCTGGTCGGCGCATCAGGCCGACGTGCCCTATTGCCAGATCGAACGGCTGGTAAACCTTGGCAGACTGCCGTCTTCGGGTTTCAAAGTGGCGTGTTTTCCGCTCAAGATCAAAGGAGCGAGCGCTGGACCGGCACGCGTCGTCGCTATCCTTGGGGATTAGGAGATCGACTCATGAATGTAGAGACCATTCAAGATGGAGGAGATCAGACATGAGTTCACCAAAGTGCTCGTTGGAAGGTAAAGTTGCTCTTGTGACCGGAGCCAGCCGCGGGATTGGCCGCGCGATCGCGCTGGGGCTGGCGGAGGCGGGCGCGAACGTGGCGATCTGCGCGCGCAAAGCGCCGGCTTTGGAACAGACGGCCTGCGAGATCCGGGCGCTCGGTGTCGAGAGTCTCGCGGTTCCGGCCAACGTGCGCAAGAGCGATGAACTGACCAATCTGGTGGACACGACGCTGGAGGAGTTCGGCAAGATAGATATCCTTGTGAACAACGCCGGTACTAACGTTTTTGTCGGCGGTATCGCCGACATCGAAGAGTCCGCCTGGGACGTTATCATGAACACGAATGTCAAAGCCTGTTTCCTGCTGAGCCAGTTGGTGGGTAAACACATGATCGAGCGTAAGGACGGGGTCATCATCAATATCTCATCCATCGGTGGTGTCAAGAGTTCGCCGATGATGGGCGTCTACTCGATCAGCAAAGCGGCGCTCATCATGCTGACGAGGGTGCTGGCCGCGGAGTGGGGCCGGTTCGGTATCCGCGCGAACTGTATCGCGCCGGGGATGGTCAAGACCGGTTTCTCCCAGCCTTTCTGGGGCAACGAGGAGGTGTTGCCGCAAATCCTTCGAGATGTGCCGCTCGATCGTCTTGCCGAGCCTGAAGAGATGGCATCGGTGGTGGTTTTTCTAGCCTCCGGTGCGGCGAGCTACATCTCCGGTCAGACAATCGTACTGGACGGCGGCGCTTCGGCTTGAGACGGAAGAACCTTTCTTGCGCCCTCCGGGAATATCAGTCCTTGATCCCCGCTATACGCTTGACCATCGCCTTCCTGGATTCGATGTCGTACTGTCCGGTGATCGCGATGTTCTCCATGATAGGCGACCCGCCGCCGTGGTAGCTCCCGACCGAATAAACACCGGCGGCTGCCGAGCAGAGCACGTCGCCCACGTAGCGCCACAGCTGGGCCGCGTTTTCCGCCGAGACGTCCGGGTTGCGCATTATGTATTTGTAGAGGAGGTCCTTCGTTTCGGGATTGACGAAATCGCCCTCGTACGGGAAGGTCGCCGGCATACCGCCGGACAGATCGCAGAGAATTTCCGCTTCGCGGTACACGGCCTCGCCGGTCAGGCATCGACCCACATTGCAGTAGATGGAATGTGGAATGTAGTTTCCGGGACCATAAGGCACGAATCCCACTCTCGGGATGTAGACCTCCGGTTTGCCCAGGTCGGAAGCGGTGTAGCCGGCTGCATATCCCAGTTCGGTCGTGCGAATCACTTCAGCAAACCTGTCCCGCACGTGTTTTGCTTTCTGGATACCGTTGTACTCCGCCACAAGCGCGGCGGTGCCGAGCATAAGGTCTCCGAGCGCGGGTTTGCATCCGGAGTAGCTGTGCCTGTGGAACAGGGCGAACAACAGTGCCAGCACACCGCCGTGCTGTGTCTCGCCGCATAGGAACACGCGGTCCCACGGGATGAACGTGTCCTCAAATATGGTGTAGGAGTCTACCGCGCCTGGAGCGAAGCCACGAGAGAAGTGCTTGCGCTTGCGCAGGTTATGTACCGACACGACCTGCTTGACACCTTCCCAGTCGCCGGGCACGGCGAAGGCAACCGCCCATTCCCCCTCCTCTGGAGTGAGGTATCGCGTAGGCACCACGAGGATCTCGTCAGCAACTGACGCCTCGGAATTGTGAACCTTGGCTCCCCTTACGACGATCCCGTCGCTCTTCTTCTCAACCACGTGGACGTACAGGTCCGGATCTACCTGCTGGCTTGGCCGTTTCATTCGGTCGCCCTTGACGTCGGTCTGGGCGCAGCACCCCACAAGATCCTCCTTCTGGAACCGCTCGAGCCATTTCTTGAAGTTCTCGTGATACTCGGTGCTGCCGTTGTTTTGTTTGTCCGCCTCGTACGAGACGGCATAGATCGCATTGGTGCCGTCTGTACCCATGCAGCGCTGGATGCACCCGCCGCTTATCTGGCAGAGAGCACGTGTCATGTCCTGCTTCTTGTGAAGATCATCCGTGTTCTGGTGGACGTGGCAGAAACGGTTGATCTTCTCGCCGGTCAGATGCGACGTGGCCGTGCACAGATCCTCGTATTCCGGGTTGGCGGCGCACTCGAACGTCAGCCCGATGGTGTTGATGCAATCCATCTGGAGCTCGTCATCGCGGTCGATCTTGTTCCCGTCGACATATATGTTGCGCCGCATCTTTCTCAGACCTTCGATGTACTGTTCTTTGGTTCTCATCGGCTGTTACCTCCGTTGACTCATCCGAACCTAGCGTCGGTCTTCCGTCCAGGAATATGTCTGACTGGATTCGAGGGCACATCGCGGATGATATCGCACCCGACAACGCGTTCTCCCCGGTATTTCGCGAAACGCCGTTCGTGGCCATACTATTCCACACATCGACCTATCCTGTCAACACCTCGGCGGTTTGATTTGCTCTCCCCGGCAGTCGCAACACCAAGGGGCTGGCTTGATCGGGGCGTCGCGTGCTAGTGTATTAGTATGTGAATTGCGGGCGGCATCGTGTACACCGTCACAAAGGTTGCGGAGCAACCACGGGCTGCTTTTAACGCCGGAGTTTGTCACGGGCGCTGAGGAAGAGCATGAACACACTGCATGGAGAACTTGTCGGCGGCAGACGAAGGCCATGGGGTCTATGGCCGACTCTGGGCTTCTCGCTAGCCGTGGGCGTTTCTGTGCTGACACTAGCGGTCGTGATCGCAAGCGGATTCGCAGCAATTGCGTACGTTCAGAATCCCGAAATCGATATGGAGGATTATGGTAATAACCTCCAAACCAATGGTCTTTTCCTTGCGCTGGTAACGTTGCTCACTTCAGCTACCGGCTTCGGTCTCACGTTGTTGTTCGTGGCGCTGCGGGACGAGTTGTCTATCCGTGAATATCTGGCGCTAAATCGAGTACGTGTGAAAACGATGGTGACGTGGTTGTCGCTCTTCTTACTGTTTGTAATCTGTTCCGATATGCTGGGCTCGGTACTGAGGGAGCGTTCAACCGCTATGGAGCTGATGGTCAAAGCTTATGAGACCGCCTATTTTGTGCCCCTCTTATGGATAGCGATAGTTCTGGGTGCGCCTTTGTTCGAGGAAATCCTCTTCCGAGGGTTCATTTTCCGCGGTCTCCAGCACTCCAGATTGGGCAGCCTTGGCGCGATTCTTCTAACCGCTTTCGTGTGGTCGGCTGTTCATATTGGTTACGATCCGTACGATAGGGCGACGCTCTTTGTCGCGGGCATACTGCTCGGCAGTGCGCGCCTGAGATCTGAATCGGTGTATCCGGCCGTCGCAATGCATTCAGTGATGAACCTGATCGCAATGATGGAGATAAGAGCCCACATCGGCTCGTAACTCGGTCGTTGCCGACCACAGGGGGCACGTATGCGCCGTTGGATGCTTCGATAACCTGTTGACAGCCACGAGCCGCGCCACTATACTCTTTCCGGGGTAGAAAACGGGCACTCACACAAGCCCGGCCTTCGTAGCCAAAGGCTACTTTGGCGGAGTAGGCCGCAGCGAGGCCGGAGACGTGTCTGTACCCGTTTTGTTGGGAAAAGCGAAGATGTTGATTGTACTGCTCACAATTCTTGCGATGTGTTCTGGGACTCTTCACGTTCGCGCTGAATATCGAGGCCCGCGAAATCAGGTCTACCTGTTCAAACCGCTTACCACGACGCTCATCCTGCTGATCGCCGTACAAGCTGGTGCGCCGGAGCTCGCGCTTTACAAATACGCGATCGTAGCCGGCCTCGTATGCTCGTTGGCCGGCGATATCTTCTTGATGCTTCCCTCCGATAAATTCGTACCGGGTCTTGCCAGCTTTCTCGTCGGTCACCTTTTCTACATAACGGCGTTCACCTGGGGGACCGGCTTTGGCTTTTCGTTATGGTTGTTGGCGCCCTTCGTCATATTCGGCGTTGTCATGTTCCGCGTCCTTTCACCGCATCTCGGCAAGATGAAAGTGCCTGTAATCGCATATATGGCGGTGATCCTGGTCATGGCGTGGCAGGCATGGGAGCGCGTAGGACAAACTGGCCAGATTGCGGCGCTGTTGGCGTCTGTTGGAGCGGTGTTTTTCGTCGTCTCGGACTCGGCGCTCGCCATCGACAGGTTTCGCGGACAGTTTAAGAACGCGCGAGCGGTGGTGCTCAGCACGTATTACGCTGCACAGTGGTTGATCGCTCTTTCGGTGGCGAAAAGCGTGTAATCGGCGGGCGTGGCCGAACCCACGCGCGCGCAGCGATTGTGTGCTTCATTGAGAGCGGCTCATTTGCCGCGGCGGCTTATTCGTCTAAGAAATAGGGTACAGACACGTCTCCGGCCTCGCTGCGCTTGTGTAAGTCCCCATTTTCTTAGAAGTGACATGTTTAAGATGTCTTGAACCCATTCACAGCGAGCGTTTGCTGCGTCACAAGCGCCGGGGAAGGAGAGGGCCATGTTTGCACGGACGATCACCTCTTGTCTGGCTGCAGCGGCGTTGTTGTGCCTTGCCGGTTGCAGTACCGTATATATGAAAGCGACACCGTTCTACACCGGCGAGTACGAGAAAGCGCACGGGCCGGCTGAGAAGCGGGTCAATCTCTGGCCGGTGCTCTATTATCGCGAGCCGGCGTTGTCCGTGCTATGGCCGATTGTGGAGGTCACGGACGACCACAGAGCCCTGCACCCGCTGGTTTCCGTGTACAAGCTGGACCAGTATGAGCACCAGTGGAACTTCCTGTGGCCGCTTGGTCAGTTCGATTTTGACACTGATCATCACCGCCTTTTTCCGGTCTTCTGGGGCGATGACTACTTTGTCCTGTTCCCGGAGGTCTGGTGGTTCGAGGAATCCAAGGGTGTTTTCCCGGTGTTCTGGTGGGACAGCGGGTTCACGGTGTTCCCCCTCGCCCGGTACGAGAGAGACGAGCGCTTTAACGTGTTCCCGCTGTGGCTGGACTCCAAGTCCGCCGATGGCCGCGACACCTGGGCGTTATGGCCGATATTCCGGCTAAAACAGCAGGAGAACGAGTGGGGGTTCCACGTCTGGCCACTCATCGGCGCTTATGAAGAGGACGGAAGCAGCTACGACTTCGCGATGTGGCCGCTGTGCCACGCCTGGCGCGAGGGAGATGATTCTCTGGTGCTGACGCCGTTCTGGTCCAGCGGCGTGAAGGGGGATGCGGAATGGAACCTGCTGTTCCCGATCTATTACGCCGGCACCAATCCGTCCAAGGACGAAGAGCGGCTGCTGACACTGTTTCTCGGCCGGATGCGCTCGGGCGATAGAACACGCTGGGTTCTAACCCCCGTCCTTTCTTCAGCCGCGTGGGGCGAGGCCGAGAAAGACATCTGGGTGCTCGGACCTCTCGTCCATTTCCAATGGGGCGGCGAGAACGTCCGACAGCACGTCGTGCCCCTCTACTACTATAACCGCAACGACAGAACGTTCCTGTCTCCGCTGATCTCGTGGCACGAGGGCGGAAACCTGCGTTTTGTGAACCTGCTCACGCTGTTGGCGCAGTACTCCGAGCGCAGCGACGGCGGCAGGACGTTCCGGCTTCTTCCGCCACTCACCGGCGTGTCGTGGGGAGGCGAACACCGGCGTGTTGGTGGATGGCTGTTCTCCTGCAGGGTGTCGCGGGACGGTGATGAGGAGGAAGGGGGCAAGAAGGCGTATTACATTTGGCTTGCACCATCCATCTACTGGGAGCGGGACTCCGGCGAGAGGGGATGGTCCAAAGACCCTGATGGTAAGCGGTGGGCAGGCGAGTGGCAGCGGAACGGGTTCTTTCCGCTCTGGCATTACCAGAGCCACGAGAACGCAGCAGCGGAACGTCGTTACCGGGACTTCTCGTTGCTCGGCCTGCTCTACGATCACCGCCTCCGCGAGGGCCGGCCCGCGAGAAACGACGCCGAGAAGACCGAGGACTATGTGCGGGCGCGGGTTCTCTGGCGTCTTTTCCACTACGAGCGTCTCGACCAAGACAAGTCGATTGATGTGTTCCCCGCAATCACGTGGGACAGCAAAGCTGACGGATATCGCCAGTTCTCGTTTATCTGGAGGCTTTTCCGCGTCGAGAACACTACCGACGGCGGCCGGAATCTGGACTTCCTATTCATCCCCTTGAAGCGCACGAGCGGGACGAACACCGGCGCGCTGTAGCGGTATGCTCGGAGAGTTGTCCGGGGTTGGTTCAAAGAGGGGGCCAAGTCTCTGTCTGCGCTGGAGTTCGCGCAGCAGATGGGTAGTCCGCCCTTCTTACAGCGAACCGCGGCTCATGCAACAATGGGAATTCTGGACAGAGCGCAAGTTTTTCCTTGACTTTTGGCGCACGGTGTGCTATCATCTTTTCCGAAAGTTCTGTGATGATAAAGGGTTGCAACATAGAAAGTGGGATAAAAGCCAGTGGTAGATCCAAAACTTGAGAAGAACATTGAAGGCACGCGGATCTTCATGGATCTGTGGGTGAGGTTCTATGACCAGTTGGTTTCTGCCAGAAAACGGGAACAAGTCGACTCAAAAGAGGAGGCCGATTTTCTTGCGGTCAAGAGCGAGTTGGCGCGCAGACACAAGGTGTTGCAGCAAGGACTCGGCGCGGATTACGGGCTCGACGCTAACACTATGAACATTGTGTCGCAGGCGATCTCTCTGGATGCCGTGAAGTCCAGTTCAGACGTAGCGATGAAGAAGCTCGAGAATGAGTGGCACAGAGCTTATATCTCCATCAACGAGACGTTGGGATCGCTTGAAAACAAGCGCGAAGAGATGGCTGCCGTGACGTCGTTCAGCGCGGCAATGGGCAACTTCCAGAAAAACGTGCTGGGCAACAAGAATGTCATGGCCCTGTTGATAATCATCGGGATCGCTGTGGTGATTTTCGTGCTGTATCGCGTGAACCCTGGGATGTTTGAAGGGTTCATAAAATGGTATAAGGGTCTTTTAGGTGCCAGGTAGAGGTGTGTCCGAGATTGCTCCTTGGAAGTAATGCCGGGAGTTGCCACGCCGCAAAAGGAGGAACTGCGAACGAAAGGAGCCGGTTGTGACTAAGAGGGAACTGGTGATAGAGGTCGCTGACAAGCTTGGGTTCACGCAGAATGAGGTCGGCAGGATCGTTCAGTGTGCGTTGGACACTATCTCCCAATCGTTAGCCGGTGGCAAGAGACTGGAAATCCGCAACTTCGGTGTTTTCGAAGTGAAGAAAAGAGACGCCAGGACCGGCAGAAATCCTAGGACGGGAGAAGAGGTTCCTATCCCAGAGAAGAAGGTGGCGACGTTCAAACCGGGCAAGGCGTTGAAAGAGATCGTCGAGAGGTCCTAGCGGAGTCCAGCGCTCGGTTGTACGAAGACTCGACTCTGGCGAGAGGAGGGTTCGGTTCTTGACAAGTGCGGATCGGAGGCGCATGCGGAGCACCGCATGGAGGTTCCGGGGTCTATAGGAGCGGCCCGCACACCTGCCTGAGGAGATGCGTTCTGTACCGGACATACGGATTGAACGCTGCAAGGTCAAGCCGTAGCGGTACATTAAGCGACCTTTCGGTTTTTCTACGCGAAGCTCTGTTGTCCAACACGGAATTATGTTCGTCGGCACGTCTATCGCTTGCCTTCCTTTGCAGTGTGAACGGGTAGCCCGAAAAGCTGGCGGCAGCAGACACCCATAGGGAGTTGAAGATGGTGGAGACAGCCGAATCGCCGCGAGTTTGTGCACTTATCCCGGCATATAATGCGGCAAGCACTCTGGGGCAGGTAATCCAGGGTGTGAAGAAGCATGTCGAGACGGTGATCGTGGTGGACGACGGTTCGGTTGATGATACGATGCGTGTGGCTCAGGAACTGGGTGCCAAGACGCTGAGACACGAGGTGAATAAAGGTAAAGGCGAAGCGCTTAAGCTGGGTTTCGAACACGCGAGCGCGCTGGGGTTTGATGCCGTGGTGACAGTCGATGCTGACGGCCAGCACGATCCGCGCGAGGTACCGCGCCTGATAGAGGCGTATCGGGAAGGCGGTTCCAACACGGTGGTGCTCGGGTCCCGTTTGGAGCAGATGCCGGAGATGCGAAGAGTGAGACAGATCTCCAACCGGCTCGGAACAGCTTTGATTTCGTGTCTTGCCGGATGCCCGATCGAGGACAGCCAAACCGGATTCAGGGCGATCCCTGTTGAGGTGTGGAAAGAGGCACGAGTGCGAGGTTCCCGGTTCGACGCGGAGGCTGAGTTCCTGATCAAGGCCAGCCGTCTGGGATATACGCTGCGAGAAGTGAGTGTTACCTCGGGGGTTCCCGATGGTACGCCGACCAGTCACTACAGAAGCTTCGTGGATACTATCACGATCGCCCGGCGGATCTTCGCCGTGTGGTTTCGGGTGATGCGGGACAACTCGAGGTCGCGCAAGAACGGAGAGCGGAGTGAACGCGGCCGGGAAAGTTGATCTTCGACTGTGCGTGATAACGGACGCCGGAATGATTGGGAACCGTTCCATGGAGCGGGTCGTCGTCGATGCGGTTGATGGAGGAGCAACCTTGATACAGTACCGGGACAAGAGTTCCAGTATGCGCCAGAAGTACGAGGCGGCCTCGGCCTTGTGCGGCGTTGTCAGGACGAAAGGAGTCCCGTTCATCGTGAACGACCATGTTGATCTCGCTCTCGGCGTGGGTGCTGACGGCGTTCACCTCGGTCAGGATGACCTGCCGGCGGCGGCTGCCAGACGAGTTCTCCCCGACGCCGCGGTTATAGGTGTTTCGGTCGGGTCGGTTGCGGAGGCTGTCGACGCGGAGTCGGACGGCGCGGATTATGTGAGCGTAGGGCCGCTGTATACCACCGGTACGAAGCCGGACGCGGGCGCCGTGGTCAGCCGGGAGATCGTCAGAGAGATTGTGCAGACGGTGAATGTTCCCGTTGTCGCGATAGGAGGTATAAACGAGTTGAACGTTGCAGAGGTCGTGGGTCTCGGAGTAAGCGGCGTCGCAGTGGTTTCTGCTGTTATGACGGCCGAGGAGCCGAGGCGCGCCACGCGCCGGATTGTCGATAGTATGGGTTGCGCTCGAAGCGCGACGGAAGGTAGAGTCTGACAGGGATGACCCGGGCGGACCCTGGGGAGATGATATGAGATGACACAGCTTGAAAGTGCTCGTGCAGGTGTCACGACTTCGCAGATGGCGTCTGTGGCGGCGGCGGAGAGCCGCGATCCGGAGTTTATTCGCAGTGGAGTGGCTGAGGGCACTATAGTTGTTCCCGCGAACCGTTTGCACGAGATATCGTCGGTATGCGGTGTTGGCGCCGGGTTGAGGACAAAAGTCAACGCCAACATAGGATCTTCGCCCGACAGGGCTATTCTGGAGGAGGAGCTGGCGAAGCTTCGGGCGGCATGCGAGGCGGGCGCGGACGCCGTGATGGACCTCAGCATTGGCGGAGACATAGACCTGATCCGCAAGGAGGTCCTCGATTCGTCCAACGTGCCGGTCGGGAGCGTGCCGCTGTACGACGCGGCGGTCAAAGCCGTGGAGTCCGGCAAGTCCGTTGTTGAGATGACCGCGGGCGAGATGGTGGCTGCGTTCGAGAAACATGCACGCGACGGGATGGACTTTTTCGTGGTCCATTGCGGGGTGACCCGCGAGTCGGTCGAGAGGCTGCGAACCGAGGGTCGTCTTGCGCAGATCGTCAGCAGAGGCGGCGCGTTTGTCGTCGAGTGGATGGTTTACAACAAAGCCGAGAACCCGCTGTACGAGCGGTTTGACGAGATCTTGGGTATCGCGAAAGAGTACGATGTGACACTCAGTCTTGGCGACGGGTTGCGGCCCGGGTGCCTCGCGGACGCCACCGATAGGGGCCAGGTGCAAGAGCTGATTATTCAAGGTGAGCTCGCCGATAAGGCGCGTGCGGCCGGCGTTCAGGTCATGATTGAAGGGCCGGGACATATGCCGCTGGACCAGATCGAGATGAACGTGATGCTTGAGAAACGCATCTGTAAAGGAGCGCCGTTCTATGTGCTCGGACCTTTGGTGACGGATGTTGCTTTGGGGTACGACCATATAAGCGCCGCGATAGGCGGTGCAATTGCCGCTGCTGCGGGAGCCGATTTCCTATGTTACGTCACCCCCGCGGAACATCTGGCGTTGCCTACGGTGCAGGACGTCAAGGCTGGGGTGATCGCGACCCGGATCGCAGCCCATGCGGGTGACGTCGCGAAAGGGGTTCCGGGCGCCAGAGATTGGGACGATTCTCTGGCGGCACATCGTCGAGCGAGACGGTGGGACGAACAGATGGAACTGGCGATTGACCCGGAGACCGCGCGCCAATACCGTTCGGGAAGCATGCCGACCGTCGAAGACGTGTGCACGATGTGCGGTAAGTACTGTTCCATGAAAGGTGTCGAAGAGCTTCTGTAGGTGGTGGGGACAATGCGTGCATCGTTTATGAACATGGAAGATGTGAAGATGACGTTCACGGAGCATCTAGCCGAGCTGCGCACGAGGATAATAAGGAGTCTCATAGCCGTCGGCGTGTGCGGTGTGGCAGGGTTCGTGCTGTCCGAGAAGATATTCGACCTCATGACGCAGCCGCTCGGTGGCGTTCCGTTGCAAGCCCTGACCCCGATAGAGGGCTTCACGACAAAGCTGAGCATTGCGCTGCACGTCGGGGTCTTTCTTGGTCTTCCCGTGATCCTTTACCAGATGATGATGTTCGTTATGCCGGCTCTCAAACCTCGCGAGAGGAGCGTTGTGCTGGGTGGGCTGCTGGCGAGCGGCTTTCTGACTATTGCGGGACTGAGCGTAGCGTTTCTCATAGTTCTTCCTAAAGTCTTCCCGGTGCTGCAACGCTTTCTGCCTCCAGGTGTTGTAGCTAACTACCAGTACGAGAAATATGTCAACATAGTCTTTAGATTCTTGATCGCGTTTGCGGTAGGCTTTCAGTTCCCGATCGTCCTGGTCTCGCTCGTCCACCTCGGTGTGGTTCCGGTGAGCTTCTTTGTGAAGAACGCCAAGTACGTACTGATCCTGATACTCGCCGTGAGCGCGATATTCACGCCGCCGGACGTTATTTCGCAGGTTCTGATGGCGGTTCCCCTGTTTGCCTTGTACATTCTGAGTTTGGGTGTAGCGTACATTTTCCGCAAGAGGGAGAGTTGAACAATGTTTTCGATGGGGCCGTCCGAGCTAGTGATTATACTGGTCGTGGCTCTGGTGGTAGTCGGACCTGAGAAGTTGCCCGAGTTGGCGCGCATGGTCGGACGCGCCATGCGCGACCTTAAGAAGTATGCGAGTGACGTCCGCAACGAGTTCGAGAAGGATCTTCCCATGAACGAAATCAGGCGGGATCTGGATGTTCTCTCAGATAAGACCCCCTCCTACGATTACTCGTATGGCGGTGCGTCCGACACGTCCGAGGATGACACGTATCGCTATGAGGATGAAGAGTCGTTCGGGAAGCATGATGAGGAAAGCGGCGAGGGCGCCGACCGGGACGAGAGCGAAGAGGAAGAGATGAAGGATGAGGAGGATACGGAGGGACGGTTGGACGAGGAGTATCCCGACTGACGGAACTGGGCGGGAGGCGCAGATCGAGATGTGCCCGATGAAGAGAATCACGCGGAGAAACTTTCTGCAAAAAGGCGGTGGTCTGGCGGGCGGTGCCGCGATAGCTCTCGGAGTTTGTTCTCAGTGTGGGAAAAGAGCCTCTGACGGAGAGCCGGGGATCAAACCGCACAAGGAGAATGATCTGAGCCGTGACCTGGTCGTGGTGCACGGCAGCGACCCGGCCGCAATTACGAAGGCCGCAATCAACGCGCTGGGAGGTCTTGAAAAACTGGTAAGTCCCGGCGACGTAGTGGTTGTGAAACCGAATATTTCGTGGGACAAATTGCCGGAATATGCAGCTACCACGAATCCGGCGGTCGTGGCTGCCGTTGTGGAGCTTGCGAAAGGTGCCGGCGCTGCCGAGGTGCACGTGTTCGATCACACGCTGAATGACGCGCGTCGGACGTACAAGAGCAGTGGTATAGCGGACGCGGCGAGCAAGGCCGGGGCGAAGGTTAGCTATGTCAGGGGGCAGAACGACCGGCGGTTCAAGGATATGGCTATCCCCGGCGGCGTTGTCATGACTAACTGGCCGTTGCACGACATGCTAACCAAGGCGGACGTGCTCATAAACGTACCTATCGCCAAACATCATGATCTGACCAGGTTGACGCTCGGGATGAAGAACCTGATGGGGTTTGCGGGGGGCGAAAGAGGAAAGTGGCACCCTGATATAGCCCAGAGGCTCGCGGATCTGAACGGCGCTGTCAAAGTTGATCTAACGGTGCTGGACGCCTTTCGTATACTGGTCGATCATGGACCCACCGGGGGGAGCCTCGACGATGTCCGGGAACCCCACAAGGTGGTTGCGGGAGTTGATCCCATCGCCGTCGATTCGTACGCGACGACGCTTTTTGATATGAAAGGTGAAGATATAGCTTACGTTCGGGAAGGACACGCCCGTGGTCTGGGCGAGTTGGATCTCGCGAAGGTCTCTCTCAAGGAGCTGACCGTTTGAGCAAGGGGAAACGCCGGTTAAGAACGATCAGAAGGCTGGTCCAGGTCGCGTTTCTTCTTCTCTTTCTCTATCTCATCATACACACCGCTGAGCCGCTCGACGTTCGTATACCGGCGAACTTCTTTCTCCGCTCGAGCCCGCTTCTCGCAATGACAGCGACGCTTTCGGCACGCACCTTGATGACGCTTTTCGCGCCTGCCGTCGTTGTGTTGGCAATGACGTTGGTCTTGGGTCGGGTTTTCTGCGGGTGGGTCTGTCCGTTCGGCACCACTCTGGATGTTTCCGACAGGTTCCTCTCGAAGTCTCGTCGCAGAAGGCGTCAGGCCGACGAGGCTCAGCCCCGATATCATGCTGCAAAATACGCTCTCCTGATCGTTTTGGGGATCTCCGCGCTGTTCGGTGTCCAGATCGCCGGATGGTTCGACCCCATTTGTATAGCGACGCGCACGTATGGGATTACCCTGTACCCGTACTTGAACTTTGTCGGTGAGCGGGCCATCGACGCTGCAGCCCGGGCTAACGTGTCTCCTGGTATCGTCTCGTGGCTTGACGAGGTTGGCCACCGGTACGTGCTCGCGTTCGAACAGCCGGTGTACAGGGCGCACACCGTTTTCCTGGCGGTATTTGTGGCCATAGCCTTGTTTGGCCTGCTCGAACGGCGGTTCTGGTGCAGGCATATCTGTCCTCTTGGCGCCATGCTGGACATCATCTCTCGCATCTCGCCCTTTCGGAGGTATGTCCGGGAGGGCTGCACGAATTGTCTGCGTTGTGAGCGGGAGTGCAAGATGGACGCGATAATAGGTTCCGGCGAGAAGACGTTGCGCGGCGAGTGTATCGAGTGTTTTGCGTGCGATGCGGTATGTCCAGAAGCGGTCTCGACGTTCGCGTTCAGGAGAAACAAAGTTCAGGGGGCGAAATCCGCGGGTCTGACAAGGCGAGGGTTCGTCGGTGCGTTGTCGGGCGGTATCGCGGCGGTTCCCGTTCTGAGGACGAATTTCGCGCGTGCAGAAGGTCTGCTGAGGTTCGTGCGACCGCCGGGCGCGGGCGAGGAGGAGGAGTTTCTCGCCAGATGCCTGCGATGCGGCGAGTGTATGAAAGTGTGTATAACCGGTGGACTTCAGCCGGTTCTTCTTGAAGCCGGGCTGGAGGCGATGTGGACGCCGAAACTGGTTCCTCGCATCGGATATTGCGAGTACAACTGCACGTTGTGCGGCAGGGTGTGTCCGACGGAGGCGTTGCCGCGCCTCAACGAAAAGGAGAAGCACGAGACTGTCCTCGGCACGGCGTTTTTCGACCGAAACCGCTGTATCCCATGGGCCGAGAACCGAAACTGCGCCGTATGTGAGGAATGCTGCCCCACTCCGACAAAATCAATCGTTCTGCGCGATACCGGTCTGAAAGATGAGGTTACCGGTGAGCCGCTGCGGAGGCCGTTTGTGGACACTGAGGTGTGTATTGGGTGCGGTCTGTGCGAACACAAGTGCCCGCTTCCGGGCCGAGGCGGGGTAATGGTCGGTCCGGTACGCAGTTCTGAGGAAAGGGTGACGTAAGAGGCTGAGGAAGGAGGCGACGCGGGCTCTAGGGGCGAGTTCGCGCCGACGTATGAGGTTTCCGGAAAGGAAGCGTGCTGTAATCCACAACGACCTTCTGTACGTTCTATTCAATGTGGGGGTGCGGATACCGGTGTCGGTTTACGGCTGACGTCGAGGATCAAGCTCCTTTGAGGTGTTGACTTTTGCCGGGACGTGATGTATGATACATGACAGGAACAAGTTGGGGCGTTCGGGAGGAGAGACTCCGCATGAGGCTGGGCTTTCTCCAGGGAGTCATTATGACGCTTACTGGAGCGAGTGCTTGTCGCGCCGGAGGCTATGGTGGTCGCTGCTGATCTCTGGCTGTCTTCACGTGGCGGTGATATGTCTGTTCCCGGCGGCGCGATACAAGCCGAGAGTGATAGAGTTTCCGCCACTGTATGAAGTCAGGTTGGTCAATATCGAGCCGGTACGCCGAGCGCCGCCGCCTAAGCCTGTGCAGAAGCGGGTCGAACCGCCCAAGAAAGAGGCGCCGAAAGTCGTAACGCCGAAAGTAGAGCCGCCAAAGCAAAAGCCAAAGGAGAAGCCGAAAGAGAAGCCGAAGGCAGAGCCGCCGAAACCAGTTGAGGAGCCGAAGGAAGACCCCAAACCGGCTAAACCGCCTCCGCCGCCCGCTCCTAAGGTGGAGACAAAAGCGAAGGTCGAGGGCGACCTGCCACGGTGGTACTATGAGACGATTCTGGACACTGTGTATCGTTACTGGGACGAGCCGATTGTCAGTAGCGGGGCGGTGCTCGAGACGGTCGTTTACTGTAACATATTGAGATCCGGCGAGGTCGTCTCAGCGCGTATCGAGAAAGAGTCCGGCGATAGGCGGTGGGATCTTGCGGGGTTGCGCGCCGTGATGGAGTCGCGTTTTCCGCCGCTCCCGTCGGAGTACAAGGATGCGAAGCTCACGGTGCACTTCTCTTTCAGAAATGCAGGGGCAACAGATGGGGTGTAGAGCGGCAGTTATTCTTGTAGGGTTGTTGTTTATATCCGTGGTCGCGGAGGCTGCTCCCGGAGAGATCTGGGTCCCGGTTGACTCGCGTCGCGTTGACCGCGTCAGGATAGCGGTGCCCGATTTCGTGACCCAGTCGCGTTCCGCTTCGCGCAGTATTGGACGCCAGATTGCCGACATAATAGCGTACGATCTGGACTTTTCCGGCTATTTTGAGGTGATGGATCGGCTTCAATACCCGCCGACCTTCACGGTGTTAGATCCGAATCCGCGCCGGGTCAGTTTTGCGCGATGGTCGGAGGTGCGGGCGCGCGACTTGGTGCATGGTGTATACAACGTGCGCGGCGACCAGATGGAGCTCGAGTGCCGCCTATTTGACGTGCCGGAAGGCCGCCAGATCATCGGGAAAGGGTATCAAGGCAAGGCGAATCTCGTGCGCAGTATGGCGCATCGTTTTTCGGACGAGGTGGTTCTGGCTCACAGCGGTCGTTTGGGCATCGCGCACACAAAGATCGCTTTTGACTCCACGTCGACCGGGACAAAGGAGCTATTCGTATGCGATTATGATGGGGAGAATGTCAGACAGCTGACAAATCATGGCAGCATAAGCCTGTCGCCTACGTGGTCGCCGGACGCTTCGAAGCTTGCTTACACGACCTACAAGGACGGGAACCCCGACCTTTACGTGATCAATTCCGACGGTTCCTCCCCGCAGTTGGCGGCGGGGTTTCACGGGCTGAATACCGCGCCGGACTGGTCGCCGACCGGCGATACGCTGGCACTGACTTTGAGCAAGGACGGTAACTCCGAGATCTACATCAAGGAGGTTTTCAGCAAGCGCATAAGGCGGATCACGTACGACGAGTCGATTGACACATCGCCCACGTTTTCGCCGGACGGGACGCGCATCGCCTTTGTCTCTGACCGGACGGGTTCGCCGCAAATATGGATCGTTGATGTTGACGGACGTAACCTCCGTCGGTTATCATATCAAGGTGGGCGAAGTTTCTCGCCGGCCTGGTCGCCGCTTGGGGACAAGATAGCGTACGTGGTGGAGCAACGTGGCGAGGGTTTGCAGATATTCGTGATGGACGCCGACGGACGCAACCCGGTCCAGCTTACCAGTGGACCGGGTTGGAACCAAAAGCCGGCGTGGGCACCGAGCGGGACGCACATAGCGTTCAGCTCAACTCGTGCGGGACGTTCCAACATCTACACGATGCGCGCGGATGGTACGGACGTCCGAAGGGTCTCTTTCCTTGGCGGGGAGAACGGATCGCCCGCATGGTCGAGGTAGGCGATCCGAGCTTGGTAGGTATGGTGAGGTTGTGGTGTTGCCGCTAGGGTAAGCGGTGCAGTGCGGGCACCGCGAAAACACCGGATGAAGGAGGAGGGAAAATGGTCATGAGGAACAGTAAGCTTGCCTGGGTGGTCACGGCGACGGTTATTGCAGCCTTGTTGGTGAGCACCGGTTGCAGAAGTACCTGGCGACCCTGGTGGCGTAAGGAGGCCCCTACGCAACCTTTGCGTGTGCCGCCACCGCCACCGGGCCCGACTGTTACGCCGGTGGAGCCGATACGGACCACGCCGCTCATAACACCGGACGAGCCCGCAGTTAGAGGGACGGTGTTTGAGCCCGCTGATCTGGCGATGGTCTATTTCGAGTTCGACAAGTCACGGATTACGGAAGAGGCGCGTGGAGTACTGGAAAGAAACGCCGCGGTCATCAAGCAGAATCCCGGCGTGATCATCCAGATCGAGGGGCATTGCGACGAGAGAGGCACCAACGATTATAACCTCGCGCTGGGTCAAAGACGTGCCAAATCGACGCGCGACTACCTTATCAATCTCGGAGTTGATCCGAGCGCGCTGGTGACTATCAGCTACGGCGAGGAGCAGCCGCTCGACGTGGGGCATAACGAAGAGGCGTGGGCCAAGAACAGGCGAGCACAGTTCAATAGGGCGCAGCAATAGGGCCCGAGTGAGAGGTGCAGGCGTCTGTCCCGCCAGGGCGCGTGCACGCGGAGAATACAGACAGGTGAAATCCAACAAAACAACAGTAGTGTGGTCTGTCCTGCTCCTGTGTTTCTCAGGGTGTTTCACGTTGAGTGACAGTGAAATACGGCAGCTTCAGCGGAGCATCCTGGACACACACAGGCGTGTTGCGAAGCTGGAGGAAAGCGTAGGGCAGTCGCTGGCCGGGATCCAGGAGGATACCAGGCGAACCCGGGCGGATATGAACGAGAGCCTCAAGAACGCCCTCGAAGAGATGAGGCGAACAGCCGGACAGGTTGACGAGAACACCCACTACGTCAGGGAACTTTCGCAGAAGCTCGATGAGATCAAGTACTCCATTCAGGCAGGCGGCGGCACCACTGCTCGGCCGGCTCCTGTGAGGCCTCCTGAACAGACGGCGGCTGCGCAGACGCCTGCTGCGACGGGACCCGCCGACACTCCAAGGGCCCCAACGGCTCCGTCCCTTCTTATGCCGGTTAACCCGGAGGAGGATTACAGACGCGCCAAACAGGACTATGACAGGGGCAATCTGGAGCTGGCAAAGCTTGAGTTTGATGAGTATCTCAGGCTGTACCCCGACTCCGAACTGGCGCCGAACGCCCAGTTCTGGCTTGCCGAGTGCTATTTCAAGAGCGACGACCTCGAACGGGCCGTGCAAGAGTTCAAGAAAGTCTACACGGAGTTTCCCCAGAACGCTAAGATGGCCGACGCCATGCTTAACGAAGCGTACGCTCATGTGAGACTCGGGCAGAATGAGGAAGCTGTCAAGCTGCTCAAGAGGGTCATCGCGGACTATCCGGGTTCGGCTGCGGCGCAGAGCGCCAAGATAAAGCTTGATGCGCTCGCGAAGTCGGGCGTGGATACTTCCGGGTAACGGCAGCGACTGATGGGTGTTTTCTTTCTCGGACTTGACGCTGGCGGCACGAAGACGCACTGTCTTGTTGCGGCCGCCTCCGGTCACGTGGCCGGTTTCGCGAGAGAAGGTTGCGGGTCGTACGAGGGTGCGGGGATCGGCGGTGCCCGTGTCGCCATACAGAACGCGGTAGACGAGGCTCTCAATAGCGCTGGGGTGCCGCTCGAAGAGCTGACCGCGGTTGGTTTGGGGGTTGCCGGTGCGGATCTTCCTCAAGACTATGAAATGCTCTCCCGCGAGATATTCGATCCTCTCTTGAAACAAGTCCCGTATGTCCTCAAGAACGATTCTTTCGCGTGTTTACGGGGGGGTACCCGGGACAGTTTCGGCGTTGTCGTGAACTGCGGGACGGGTCTGATCGCCGCGGGCAAAAATCGCGCGGGGGAAGAGGTGCGTGTTGGCGGGCTCGGCCCCTTGTTCGGCGATAAGACGTCCGGCCCGGACATTGCTCACGAGGGTTTTGTAGCGGTATTTCGCGCCGATGATGGGGTAGAACGGCCGACGATCCTCGCCGAGATGTACGTCGAGGCGACCGGGACGGAGTCGGTCCGGGATCTCCTCGTTAAGGTCTACAACGGCGTGATTGACCCGAAGGAGTTGCCGGGTACCGAAATGGTGTTTCAGGCGGCGGCCCGAGGTGACGCGGTAGCGCAGCGCATCCTTGCTGAAGCAGGAAGAGAGCTCGCGCGGATGGGCTCCGCCGTGATCAACAAACTCGGCATGAGCGAGGACAGTTTCGATCTGGTGATGGCCGGAAGTGTGTTCAGGGGTGTGAGTCCGGTCCTGATCGACGAGATGCGGGCGGACATTCATACGGTAGCACCTGGGGCGCGGCTCGTGATGCCGCTTTTCGAACCGGTTGTCGGAGCGCTGCTTCTCGCGATGGAACTGGGCGGTGTTGCGGCGACCGACGACGTTTACGCGAACCTTGGGAAGACTTTACCAAGCGAGGAGGCGTTATACGGATAGAGCACCTCCTTGCACTACCAGCCGTACCGGGCGAGACGCCCGGCCTACCGAAGGCACTGTCGCCCTCGCCGTAAGGAAGCGTCGTATTCCCTGAACGCACAGAGCCTGGATTTCCCTCATCAGATTCCTCGGGGAGCCCGTCGTTGACGCCCGTCCCATGCTGTGTTACGATGAATCCGGTCGCCGAAGGGCGGCACAGGCGCAGACGTATCTGTACCCGTTTTCCGGCGATCCGGTACGGGAAATGGGATACCTGAGAAGGCGGACCATGGATGACCTGATCGCAACTGTGCTCAACACGATAAAGCGGTACGATATGTTCGAGTCCGGCGACTCGGTCGTGGTCGGGGTATCCGGCGGGCCCGACTCGGTGTGTTTGCTGCGGATCTTGGACGATCTATCGGCCCGGCTTTCTATCCGGCTCGTGGTGGCTTGCCTCGACCATTCTACGAGGGATGGCGAGTCGCAGCGCGACGCAGATTTCGTTCAGCGTCTTGCGGACGGTATGCAACTCGAATGCCACGTGAACAAGGTAGACGTCGCGGCGCTCAAGCCGGCGGGCGTCTCGTTCGAAGTCGCTGCGCGCGACTTCAGGTACGAGTTCCTCGAGAGTGTGGCGAAGACGACTCGTTCGGCGAAGGTGGCTGTCGGACATACGGCTAACGATCAGGCGGAAACAGTGCTGATGCGCCTGCTGTCGGGAACGGGACTGCGCGGGCTCGCGGGAATCCGACCGGTACGACCGCTGGGCGACGTTATCCTTGTTCGGCCACTGATTGACGTAAAGCGCTCTGAGATAATGGATTATCTCAAGTCTCACAACGTGTCGTTCCGCATCGATGAGACCAATTTCGACCCAGGTTATCTCCGGAACAAGCTCAGACTCGAGCTTATTCCAACGTTGGAGAAGGAGTACAATCGAAACGTCGTTGAAGCGCTGTCCCGGGCGGCCAGTGTGCTCCAGGAAGAGGAGAGCTATCTGAGCGAGCGTGCCCGCGAGACCGCCGCGCAAGTGGTGCAGTTCGAAACCGGTGACCGCCTTGAGATGTCGCGCCCAGCCTACGGTGCTTCCAGTCCGGTGCTCAGACGGCGGTTGATCATCGATGTAACGCGCAGGCTTTCGGACAAGATTCCTCGGCTGACCCTGGCGTCGATTCAGTCGGCGGATGCGCTTTGCGTAGAGGGCCGGACGGGAAGCCGCGTGTTGATCTGCGACGACGTGGAGTTGAGCGTCGAGCGTGACCGGGTAATTGTCAGGAAGGTTTCTCCCGATCCTTCGGAACCTGCGAGTGGAATCGTGGTCGATGTTCCGGTGCCCGGTCGGGTGGCCGCAGCGAAGTTAGGAATCGAGGTGGAGACCGCGGTTCTTGAACGGACACAGGCGGTACAGGAGCTGATCGCGAAGTGCGGCCCGACGGTGCAGTTCTTCGATGCCGATAAGGTGCGCGGCAGTCTGTGTGTTCGCACGAGACTGCCGGGCGACCGTTTCTACCCGCTCGGGCTGGGCGGTGCCAAGAAGCTCAGCCACTATTTCACGGACGCGAAATATCCGATGGACAAACGTCGGCAGACGGTTCTGCTGCTCTCGGGTGAGGAGATCATGTGGATAATAGGCGGCGCGGTTGACGAGCGCTTCAGGCTGACCGATGATACGCGCAAGGTGTTGGAGGTGCGATGTGCACAGATTGGTCAAGCTGATTAGTGAACAGCAGATCAGCAAGCGCGTCCAAGAGCTGGGCCGGGAGATATCCCAAGATTTCCGCGGCCAGAAACTCGTGCTCGTCACTCCATTGAAGGGGGGCGTCTTCTTTCTATCGGATCTTGCACGTCGGATCAGCGTGCCGGTGGAGCTAGATTTCGTTAGCGCGCACAGTTACGAGGGAGAGACATCAAGCGGCAAGGTTCGCCTGGAAAAGGGGCCGTCGCTCGATCTCAAAGGGAACAACGTCTTGCTTGTCGAGGACATAGTCGACACGGGCAGAACGTGCAGCTTTCTGATTGAGCTTATCGGCGGGCAAGAACCCGATGTGCTGAAGGTCTGCAGCTTGCTCGACAAAACGGCCAGAAGACAGGTGCCGGTCGGGTTGGATTATGTCGGTTTCACGATCGAGGATCGGTTCGTCGTGGGGTACGGGCTCGATTATGTGGAACAGTACAGGAACCTGCGTGACATATTCTATATCGAGAGGAAGCAAGATCCGGCATCCTGAGTTGCGTTTCGCTGCAGGCGACTCATAGGGCAGGCCATAACGGTTCCCGATGGCGGAAAACAGCGCCGAAAAGGTGGATCTGTGGTTTTCTTAGCTATTTTCCTCGCTTACTTCGCATGTGTGGCGACGCTCGGGCTGATTGCGAGAAGGAGAAACAAGGATCTTGACGATTTCCTGCTTGCGGGACGGCGTCTGGGCACGTTTACCGCCGCTCTGAGCGCGCAGGCGAGCGATATGAGCGCGTGGCTCGTGATAGGCCTGCCGGGTGCGGCGTACACCATGGGTTACAGCGCGATATGGATCGTTGTCGGATGTGCCGCCGGAACGGCGTTCAACTGGTTCGTTCTCGCGCGGCGGTTGCGTGTTCAATCCGAGCGGTTTGCCGCACTTACCCTTCCCGATTACTTCGAGTCGCGCTTTGGCGGCGACGGGACGCATGTGCTCCGGCTGATTTCAGTGGGCATCATACTGCTGTCCTACTGCGGCTACATTTCCGCCCAGTTTATCGCTGCCGGCAAGCTGTTCGAGACCGTGTCGGAATCGGTTCCGGAGTTCAACGTGACGTACACGGCCGGGATCGCAATCGGCGCGAGCATAGTCCTGCTGTACACGATCGTCGGAGGTTTTATAGCGGTCTCATGGACCGACGTTCTCCAGGGACTGCTCATGCTTTTCGCTGTGACGTTGGTGCCGGTAGCGGCGCTTCGCTCGATGGGCGGTTTCTCCAACGCTCTTGAGCTGCTGCGCTCAAGCGGCAATCCACAGGAGATTCTGTCCTTCTCGGGCGGGAAAGCCGGAGCGGCATTTGTATTCGGCGTTTTCTTGAGCAACTTCTCCTGGGCGTTCGGTTACCCGGGCCAACCGCACATTCTTGCTCGGTACATGGCTATTCGGGATGAACGAAAGGTGCCGTTGGCGGGAACCATATCCCTGGTTTGGGTCGTGCTGGCTCTATGCGGCGCTTTTGCGCTCGGGTTAGCGGGCCGTGCCGCGACAGGGGCGGGGGCATCTCTGGCCGATGCGGAACATGTTATGCCGTCGATGTCGTACAGTCTGTTACCGCCGTGGCTCTGTGCGGTGGTATGCTCCGCCGCGCTGGCGGCCATGATGAGCACGGCGGACTCGCAGTTGCTCGTCGGCTCGTCCTGTATTGTCGAAGATCTGGTCGTAAAGACCTTCAAAATGCGTCTTAGCTCGGCACGGGCTTTACAGCTGTCACGGTTGGCCGTGCTGGTCCTGACGATGTTCGCCATGGGAGTCTCGCTGCGAAAAGCCAACGTGTTCGCGCAGGTGTTTAACGCGTGGTCGGCGCTCGGCGCGGGGCTGGGACCGGCCCTCGTTCTGAGCGTACTCTGGAAGGGAACGCGTAAGGAAGCGGTTGCAATCGGAATGGTTTTTGGTGTAGTATTTGTCTACTTCTGGCCATGGGCACATGGTCTTCTGGGATGGGAGCACTTGGCGGATCCGCTTGCGCTGGGTTTTGTCGGAAGCGCCATTCTCATAGTTGTGGGCTCGCTAATCTTCGCAGGCACTACTCCGAACGAGAGCGATGATGGCGAAGTCCGTAGCGGAGGTTGAGTTCGAGAGGAGCGTGCGTCGCGAATCCAGGGAACTTTTCCAGGAAAAACGCGTTTAATAGAAGTGGAGTATTATACCTTTGCCTCCATTTTTTTGGGTAAGCTGGTAAGCTCATGCTTTTTCTGATAATCGCTAAAGAGATCAGGCACAACGTCTTAACGCTGAGGTTCGCGGTAATATACTGCCTTTTTTTCCTGCTGACCGTCATCAGCATGGTTACGCTTTCCGCAAACTACCAGAGCCAGTGGGAGAACTATGTGCGTTCGAAGGCTGCTGAACGTGAAAGTCTTCGGACGATTGAGGACGTGAACGAGCTCAGATGGCAAGGTACGATGGTCCAGAAGGAACCGAGCAAGCTGACACCTTTCTCCCTGGGTCTCGACAAGGAGATGTCGCGGTCGGCTTTTGTGTCGGCACGCGGCGGTGTTGAAGTTGGCGCCAGTCAGTATCCGAACCCGATTTCGGCCCTGTTTGCGACGCCCGACATGGGTTATGTGGTGAACGTGGTGATAAGCTTGCTGGCGCTGCTGCTTACTTTCGACGCTATCTGCGGCGAGAAAGAGGAGGGAACGCTCAGGCTGATGCTGGCGAACTCAGTACCGCGCGACATCATACTGGTTGGGAAATGGTTTGGCGGCTACATTGCGCTCGTGGTACCGTTCTTGATAGCCGTGGCGGTCGGTTTTCTCTTGTCGCTCTTTTTCACTGACCTGTCGCTGGACGCGGACGCCTGGATGCGAGCGGGTACTTTGCTTCTCTTGTCGCTGCTCTACATATCGGTGTTTTTCACGCTGGGAGTTCTCATTTCGACATTTAACAATAGGTCGTCGACATCTCTCATGGTGTGTTTGTTCGTGTGGGTATTCATCGTATTGACGGTTCCCAACGTTGTTCCGATACTGGCGCGCCAGATCGCCGGCACACCCTCTTTGGGCGAGATGGACGGGCGGAGAGCAGCTATAGAAAGCGAGCAGTGGAGCCAGATGAGGCAACGTATGATGAACGCGTCGACGAGCGATGAGGAACGGCATAGCATGTTTCGCGAGGTCAGGGAGAACATCACGAGGGAGTGGGAGCGCATTCAGGACGAATACGAAAACAAGATTGACAAACAGATAGACCTGGCTCAGGTGCTCTCACGCGTATCTCCTTCGGCTAGCTACGTTTACGCAGCGACTAACCTTGCCGGGACGGGTATCACCGAGTTCCGAAACCTTTCTGATTACACGAAGGAATATCATAGACAGTTCGGCGATGCGGTGAGCGAGCTTCGTCGCGCAGAAGGAAGAGGCCGGTCGGAGAGGACTGTGGAGCAAACAGTTGGCCAGGAGGCCTTCGATGTTGATGCGCTACCTGAATTCAAGCCGAAAGGGGATTCGTTTGCGCGGAGTTTGCAGAGTAGTATGCTGGACATTTGTCTGCTCGGAGTGTTCAACATAGCTTTTCTTCTCGTGAGCTACGTGAAGTTCATGCGGTACGACGTTTGCTAATAGGGTAGGGGTGCCGGAGATGTTTCGGACGATTTTCAAGAAAGAGTTTCTCGACCACATGCTTGGGTTTCGTTTCGCGGTGTCGGCGGTGCTGTGCTTGCTCCTGGTGACAATCAGCGTGATCGTGCTTGTGGGAGACTACGCAGTGCGACGGGACGATTATCACAGAAACAAGAGCGCTTACATGACCGAGGCGGAGCAGGAAGACAGCTACATGGAGCTTGCCCGGCATGGCGTGAAGGTGGAGCGTCCGCCGGCTAAGCTGCAGGTACCTGCCTACGGTCTGGAGAAGGATCCCGACAGAACCGCAAGGGTTCCGGCATCCGGTATACCCAAAGTGCTTCACGAGCTGTACCTGAATCCGCTGCTGTCTCTCTTTCCTGTTGCGGACATGCTTTTTGTGGTCGCAACGGTGCTGAGTCTGCTCGCATTTGTCGTAAGTTACGATGCTGTAACGGGTGAGCGCGAGCAGGAGACCATAAAACTGCTGATGTCGTATGACGTGCCGCGCGATAGACTGATCCTCGCAAAATGGTTGGGAGGTTTCGTCAGCCTGGCGATTCCGTTTCTCTTGTCCGCCGGCATTGGATGTGTAGTGATACTGCTGGCCAATATCGATCTTAGCGGGAGCGATTGGATGGCGTTCGGGCTGCTGATGGGGCTCTCTCTCGTCTTCCTGGCTGCGATGTTCTCCATAGGGCTGTTTGTCTCGTGTGTTTGCAGGTACTCGGCCACATCAATAACGATTCTCGTGCTCATCTGGGTGATCTTCGTTCTCGTCATGCCCAATATCAGCCCGTACGTGGCGGCGCAGGCGGTGCCGGTTAGACCGTTCGGTGCCGTTGAAAGCGAGATCAAGCAGGAAACGGGCGACCAAATGAAAGTCTTCTTCCAGAAGATGCATGGTCGGCGCAGAGGGTTCATGCAAGCATTCAGGGCAAGCGGCGCAGAGGCTATCAAAGCGCGCGAGGAGCTTATGAAAACGATTAACGAGGCGCGAAAGGAGCTCCAGGATAATATTGGCAGGATAGAAGAAACCAAACTGAAAGATTTCACGCGTGGACAGAATCGGCAAATAGCCTTCACAAAGAGGATATCGCGGATCTCGCCGATTGCCGCGTACGTGTACGCCGCTACCGACATTGCATCCACGGGTGTGAGGAAGCAGGAGCACTTTTACCAGGCGGTTCAGGAGTACCAGCGGGAGTTCGAGGTTTACGCTAGTGGGAAGATGGAGGATACGTTCTCGCACGGGTTCAGATCATTCTTTGGGGGTGAGCAGGACTACGACGTCTCGGATATGCCGGTGTTCGACTATGAGGAGGAGACGCTAGCGCGCCGGATCGAGTATTCCCTTTGGGATATCGTGGTTCTGGCGGGTTACGGCATAGGGTTTTTCTTCGCAGCGTTTGTGGCCTTTATGAGGGCGGAGCTGTTGTGAGAACGGGTGTGTTTGGGCAGCCGTTGATGCTTGGCCGCTAGCGGTTGACATGATGCTGAGTTGTTGTTATAATTAAACGTTTTTGAATATTTGCCAAGTGAAGTAATCTGGATCTCGTCGTGGAGCTAAGGGTTGTCTCAACAGAGTGAGGTGAAGCTCGTGCGCAACCGGATGATGTTGCTCATTTTTTTTGTAGCGCTGGTCGTGGGTGCCGTTTCCGCACAACTCGGTCATGCGGCGGAGGAGTCTGCTGCAGCTCCTGCTGGGGCGGCTCCCGTAATGAGTAAGGAGAGGGAGCTCAAGCTGCTGCAGCTCGAGGAGGCCAAGCTGCAGCGGACGGAAGCCGAGAATTTGGCTCAGCGGACGAAAAACGATTATATAGAGATAGAGAAGTTGTACGAGAAGGGGTACGTTTCAGGGTACACACGTGAGGACGCGCTGCGCAAGTGGGAGCAGGCGGATGCCGCCTTCAAGACTGCGGATCTCAACCTCCGTCGGACGCAGCTGAGTTTCTTGCAGGATGCCTCGCGGATCTCCGTCATGACTGCGGCGCAGCGTATCAACGAGAACGGCCAACGCGTGCTCGACTTCAAGCTGAAGAACACGTCGAATGTGAGCGAGGCCATGGTGACCGACGGCGACTTCGAGAAAAGGGATGAGTTCGAAGAGTTGCTTCGTATCGAAAACGTACGCGTCAGCGTGGTGCATCAAGGGGTCCAGATAGGGAAACCGTTCGAGATAGAGATACCCGCGCTCGGGTATGGCAAGGAGTACCGCGGATCGTTCATTCTCCAGCAGGAGAAGGTGGAGTCTGTGGACCTGGTGATCGAGTACCTGAACAAGGTTGATACGAGAACGGTCTATCTGGAGAAGCAGTCCGGTGAGGATATCCCGAGGGTGACATCGCTTCAGTTCGCACAGGAGGGCAATGCCGGCGAGTCGGTCATGTTTGACCTGGAGCTCGAGCGGCTTGCGGAGGACGCGGCCACGTTCGCCTTGGAGGTTGTCAACATTCCAGCCTACATAAGATACAGGTTCGAGGAGGAAGGCAAGCAGTTGTCGCAGGTGAAGTTTCCCGAGCGCGTTGCTACGCGCAACCTGGAGCTGCGATGCTACGTCCCCGAAGAACTCGCCCAGCAGTTTCTCGACAAACCGATCGACTTCTTCGCCGTGGTTGGGAACGAGGAAGCCGTGAAGAAGCTTGTGGCGCTTGCCGGCGAGATTGCGCCGGAACCCATCACCGCAAAGAATATAGAGGATCTGAAGATCGGATACGAGGCTCTTCAGCTTATTCCCCGCGGCAGGCCGGAGCTTCAGCTTGCAGCAAAGAACCTCTATTTTGAAATAGACCCGGGCGAGCCCCTTACCGTTCGCATCGTGGTGAGGAATACCGGTACGGTGGCGCTCCGAGAGGTCCGGCTCGAGACAGAGAAACCGTACGATTGGACCACTGTGATTAACCCGGAGCTTCTGGACAAGATCGAGCCGAAGGAAGAGATACCGGCGGATATCCAGGTGATTCTGCCGGAAGACATCGGCACGGGAATCTACGAGATGCAGGTTGTTGCGAAGTGTCTGTACGAGGGAGAACCGGTCGAGTCCCCCAAGAAAGACGTTCGCATAAGCGTCAAGAGCAGGGTGAACCTTCTTGGCACCGTTATAATAGTGATGGTGCTTGTGATAGCAATGCTGGGAGTGGCCGTCTTTACCATCAGGCTGGCGAGGCGGTAGGCTGCGTTTCACGGACGCATCCTCACACTTTCCCCCTTTGCGGAACGGATAGATTCAGGAGATCAAGTAGCGGTCCGGCAGGCTGCGATACTGATGTGTAACCTCGGGAAAGGATTTCGAATTTGAGAATGTGCCATCTCAAGCGGAGAATTGAGAGAGGATATGCTTGCGATCTCCTCAAATCAGCGCTCTGCGCGGCATTAATCGCAACGAGTGCCGCCTCGGTTTCGCGCGCTCATGCCGCCGTGTTTGAAGAAGTACTGACGGAGATTCTTGGGGAGCGAGAAGCTCCTTCCGGCGTTGAGAAGGTGGTTGAGACGATGCTGGCGAAGCGGGAGGAGAGAGCGGCCCGTTATCTTGACGTGTGGCAGTGCATGAGTATTGCGCTCGATCAGAACAAGCAAATAAGGGAAGCATGGCATCTGTTGCAGCAGACGCAGGTGGGCGACCGCATGATCGCCCGGTCGAGACTTTACCCCCAGCTGGAGTTTATTGTGAACCACTCTGAAGTTGACTATCATACTGAGGCGGACCCGCCGCCGGCGTCGCGGACTGATGATCATGACACAGAATCGAGTCTGAGCCTGTCTCAGCGCATTCTCGAGTTCGGCAAAGACGCTTCGGAAGAGGTCGCGCTTCGAGCGAGCCAGCGCTCTGCACTTTATAATTTCGAGTCAACGGTGCGGCGCGTGCTGACTCAAGTAAGGGAGGCTTTTTACGTGATTCTGCTGCGTGACGAGCAGATAAAGGAAAGACTGAAGCAGCTTGAGAGATTCAGAGAGGACTGGAAAAACAAGAAAACCCGGTTCGAGGAAAGAGAGCTCGAAGAAAGGCCCGGCGAGCGATGGAGGGAGCCCACTATAGAACCAAAGGACGTGCTTGAGGCGGAGACCAACGTGTTGAACGAACTTGGTCGGATCAATCGTCTCATCAGATTGCAGGCGAGCCTGAAGGTAGGCCTGCTGCAGCTTATGGGAGAATCGATCGGGCAGAACATCGAGCTCGTGGGAACGCAGGACGAGACTATCTTCGAGCTTGAGGATGCGGTGCGTATCGCGCTTAAGAACAGTATTGAGGTTGCGCGTCTCCAGGAGGAGATGGAAGAACAGAAACGGGTGCTGCGCCAACTGTGGTGGGAGTTCGCGCCGGACGTGAGCCTTCAGACGGGTCTGTCGCAGCGCGACGAGGATGTCGTGTTGGAGCTGTCAAGTGAGAACGACACGTGGGCGGTTGACGTCGGCGCTGAGACCTTTTTCGAGCCGGGCGAGGGCAGAGAAGATTGGTGGGGACGGGACGACGAGGATTTTTTCGTCAATATGGAGATGAGCCTGCCGATTCTTGAAGGGTTCGCCAGGGTCGGCAAGATCAAGAGGGAGAGAGATAGGCTCAAGCAGGCGGAAGCGCGTTTGCAGCGAGCCGCAGAGCTGTCGGAACTCGATGTGCGGACAACCTACGAGAACCTTCTGGAGGGTGCGATGAGCGTCCAACTCCAGGCGCAGCAGGCGGCGGTGTCGAGGCGCGTGTTTGAAATGTCTGACGAGCTTAGAGAACGTATTCCGGCGCGCGTGCCGGATTTCCAGTACGAGCAGAATCGCAACAGGTTTTTCTCCGATCAGGACCGTCTTTTCGAGGCGCAGGCCGGCTTTATTTCGGTGCGGGAAGAGTTGCGGGAAGCTATGGGCTACTTTGAATGAGAGGTTTGTCAGATGCTTGAGATAGTCGATCTATCCAAACGATACGATAACGGCGTGCTTGCTGTTGACAAATTGAATCTGACCGTGCAGCCGGGCGAGATATTCGTTATGCTCGGCGCCAACGGTGCCGGCAAAACCACGACGATGATGTGTGTTCTGGGTTTTACGGAACCTACGGAAGGCACCGCGAGAATCATGGGCGTTGATGTTGGTAAGAATCCGCTCGAGGCCAAGAAACATGTCGCGTACGTGTCCGAGAACGTGAGGCTATACGGGAACTTCACTGCGAAACAGAACCTGGATTTTTTCACGCACCTTGCCGGGAGAAAGCACGTCTCGAACGAGGAATACGAGGAGGTGCTCGCGAGGGTCGGTCTGGAGAGGGACGCTTTCAACAGGAGGCTGAAAGGTTTCTCCAAGGGTATGCGCCAGCGTCTGGGCATAGCCATCGCGATAATGAAGCAGGCGGAGGTCATCCTGCTTGACGAGCCGACGAGCGGTCTCGACCCGAAGGGCGGCGTCGAGTTTCTGAATCTGCTTGCGGAGTTGCGCGAGGAGGGCAAAGCCATCTTCATGACGTCGCACGACATCTTTCGCGCCCGCGAGATAGCCGACCGCGTCGGCATAATGAGCAATGGCCGCATGCTTCACGTCATAACGCGGGAAGAGATCGACGCGCAAGAGGTCGACCTGAGCCACCTGTACATCAAAGTCATCGAGATGGGCCTCCGGAATGCCGATGCCGCGGTAGAAGCTTCGAGCGGTTCCGGTTCTTAGGGGCGGCCCGGTTTGGATTGCTTCAATGTTGTCCGTACTCGTCAAGAAAGAGATACTTAATAATATACTGAGCTTCCGGTTTGCCGTTACTTTCCTTATGTTCTTCCTCCTGATAGGCGGCAGCATGGTGATGATGGCCGCCAATCACGACAAGCAGAGGCGCGACTATTATAACGCCACGTCCGCCTACCGCGAGCGCGTCGACCAGATGCGGGATTTCAATGAGTTCGAACTATTTGGAATGACAAGCCGCCGCGAGCCGAACCCCTTGAGCATATTTGCGATGGGACTGGAGGCGGACATGTCGCGGTCGGTGACCAATTCCGAGATGCAGGGGTTACAGGTGGGAGGCACCCCGTACGCGAACCCGCTGTTCGCTTTGTTCTCGACCCCGGACGTCGCGTATGTCGTCAGTATCATAGTGAGTCTGCTGGCGATACTGTTCGTTTTCGACGCGGTGTCCGGCGAAAAGGAAGAGGAGACGCTGAAGCTTGTGCTGTCGAACTCTGTGCCCCGTGACGCGCTTCTGATGAGCAAGTGTATCGGCGGTCTTGTGTGCCTGTGCATGTCGTTTCTTATCTCATTGGGAGTAGGGCTTTTGATAGCGCGCGTGAGCATGTCGCTCGTGTTAGCGCCGACACAGTGGCTTCGGATTGGGGGGATCGTGCTCGTGTCGCTCCTCTACATCTCGGCGTTCCTGATGCTGGGCCTCTTCATATCGACGTGCACGCAGCGTTCCGGAACGAGTCTTATGATATCGCTTCTGGCGTGGGTTGTGCTCGTGCTCGGGATACCAAATCTCGTTCCGGTCGTGGCGAGGCAGATGATGCCGCTGCCGTCAATGGCGAGGATGGAGGGTGAGGAAGAGGCTATACGGAACGAGGAGTATGACAAAGCCAGGCAGAAGATGAGCCGCGATATGAGCAGGGAGCAACGCAGCGCGCTTTACAACGAAGCGCGTCGAGCCGTCCAGACGCGGATGGAACTGTTGCAGAGCAATTACGAGAACCGGTTCATGCAGCAAGTGTCGCTGGCGATGGTGATGTCTCGCGTATCTCCTTCAGCGTGTTTCACTTACGCTTCAACCGCGTTCGCCGGGACGGGGGTCGACGCATACACCGGTTTTGTACGTTACGTCCATTTGGATTTCCGACGCCTGTTTGAGCAGAGCCTGCACGATGTCAGGGAGGCCAGTCGATCCGCTAGAGCGGGGGTCGGGGCGGTTGATGTAAAGAGACTGCCGGTGTTCGCCCCGAAAGAGCAGACCATTCAGCTGAGTTTGAAGAAATCGTTGATCGACATAGGGTTGCTTTGCGGATACACGACGTTGTTTTTTCTCGGTGCTTTCATACGCTTCTTAAGGTACGACGTGAAATAGGCTAGTCGCGCGGAGTGATTGCGATGCTTTTGGCGCTGCTGAGAAAAGAGTTCATGGAGCATGTTCTGAGCCTCAGGTTTATTGTGGCTTCCATATTAAGCCTGGTCCTCGTGATTGTCAGCCTAATCGTGCTCAAGGGCGATTATGAGACGAAAAAGGAGGCGTATGACATCAATCGGACGGCTTTCAGGAAAGAAGCGGAGAGACGAGATAGTTACAGCGAGCTCGAGCTGGAAGGTATCCAGGTCGAGAGACCGCCTCAGAAGCTGCAGGTCTCGTACTACGGGCTCGAGAAGCTCGAGGATAAGACCGCCCGAGTCATGGCGTATCTCGTACCGGTGACTTACGGGCAGCTATACAAGAGCCCTGTGTCTGCGCTGTTTCCGACTCCCGACATGCTCTATGTGGTGGCTGTGGTGCTGAGCTTGATGGCGTTTGTGTTCAGCTACGATGCAATAAGCGGTGAACGCGAATCCGAGACGCTAAAGCTGGCGCTGTCTTACAGCGTTCCGCGCGACAAGTTCATATTGGCGAAATGGTTGGGCGGATACTTCAGTCTTGTAACTCCATTTGCGGTGGCGCTCGTCTTGGCGGCCCTGATCATTCTTGTGTCGCGGGGCCTCGGGTTCGCGCCGCGCCAGTGGGCTGCCTACGCCGTGGCGGCGTTTGCGAGTTTCCTGTTCATAGCTGTGATGTTCTCCCTCGGCCTGTTCGTGTCCTGCCGGTGCAGGCGTTCGGCCACCGCGATAATGGTCCTGCTTTTCATCTGGGTCGGAATGGTGTTGATGGTGCCCAACGTGAGCCCCTACATCTCCAACATGGTCACGCGGGTGACACCGTACGATGTGGTCGAAAACGAGATACGCCAGGAGGTGAATGATGAGGTGCGTGGGTTCATGGGCGAAATGGGGGACATACAGCGGGAGTTTGGCACGCGGTTTCGGCAGGGGGGCGTGACCGCCGAGCAAGCGCGGCAGGAGTTCGGAGAACGTATGGAGAAACTGTGGGACGACCTCCAAGAGACGACCAACACGGTCGGCGAACGCAAGTGGCTTGAGTACGAACGCCAATTGAACCGGCAGGTGGGCGTTGCGAAGATGATGTCGCGCATATCGCCCGTCTCATCCTACGTGTACATCGTGACGGACATGGCGGAAACGGGCGTGCGCAAACAACTCCATTTCGCCAACGCGCTGCGCGAGTATCAGAAACTGTTTCGCCAGTACGTTCACGAGAAGACTAAGAGTTCGTTAAGGGGGAGAGCACATTTTTTCTTTGGTGACCGGGAGTCTGAGTACGACATATCCGACATGCCCGAGTTCGATTACGTGGGCGAGTCGATCTCCGCTCGGGTCGCCGGGTCGCTTCTGGATTTTGGCATACTTGCCGTCGCAGCGGTGATCTTTTTCATGGCGGCGTTCTTGTCGTTCCTGCGCGTTGACGTTATCTGAGAATCTCGCTATAATTGCAGTGGCAGTTGGTGCGGGACGATGTTGCTTTTGGGCGTGGTGACCGAAAGAGGTGCAGAGACGTGAAACGGCGCTGCGTTCGTGTTTTGACCCTTCTTGTCGTGTGTCTCCTGTTTGTGCCGTTGGTTCTTTGCGAGGAGCGGTCCGCTCCTGTGAAGCAAGAGAAGCGCAAAACCCGTGTCAACGACGGGAAACCCGCCAAGATCGTCTCGCTCGAGCAGAGGCTCTCGAAGCGTGTCACGGTGAGCACCGACGGCGACCTTCTGGACGACTTTATTGGGAAACTGAGTGGGGAAACGGACGTCAACATGGTGGTCGACTACGGTGCGCTTAACAACAGGCCCGAAGTTCGGCTGCGCAGGATAACGCTCAGAAATGTCCCGCTGAAAACTGCTCTGAAGGTGACGCTGAGGACTGTCGGGCTTGACTACAAAGCGTACAAACGGTTTGTTTTCATCTCAACTCCGACACGGTTGCGTCGCTATCCGCTTGAGAAGCTCGAGACGCGGTTTTACGAGCTGAAAGGTTCGGCCAGCGGCACTTTGCCGAAAGTCGTTCTCATCAACCCCGCCGCGCCCGCCAACCCGGCCCTCGTCGGCGAAGCCCCTTCCATCGCCCAACCGCGGTAGTCTTCATCTTGTCCGCCAAACTGGCTCACGTTGCGTCGAATCGGCGCGCACCTATTTGCAACGCGCGATGTCCGTATTTGCCATGCTGCAGACTATCGGTGGTTCACTGATTCGAATCGTCGGCCGCGGCCCCCTCGGAATAGCGCATGATAAACGATATTTCCGACTTGTTCACGGCCATGAAATCGGCTTCCATGGTGCGTTTGGTGTTTCCGTCAATTGCGGTCACGTTGGTGAGCGGGATGAACGCCTGGTCTTTGTCGTTCACCATGTCCAGCAACCGCTGGTTCTTCACGAGGTGCGCCCATCCTTCGATACGGAAGTTCGTTGTCAGATGGACCAGCACTTTTGCCTGCTCTTTCTCTTTCCACAGCTCAGACGCCGCGTACACATCTTTGGTTTTCACGTGCACCTCCTCTCTGCCCCGATGCGGTCTCAAGCCCCTCCAGTCTGCGGATCGGAAACTGCTGTCTTACCACGTATCTCTATTATAGGGATATGGGCCGTCCGGGTCAACATCTCTAGTGATATGTCGGCAGAAATCGACCGTGCCCTTCGATCATATCGTCCACCAAATTCCGGATCTCATCAATGGTAAGTTCGCTGCTCGTGTGAGGATCCAGGAGCGCCGCATGATAGATGTGCTCGCGCTTGAGCGTGAGCGCCGCTTCAACCGTAAGCTCCTGGACGTTCACGTTGGTGCGGTTCAAGGCGGCGCACTGCGGCGGAAGCTCTCCCACGTAGCAGGGTTGCACGCCGTTTCGGTCAACAATACACGGGACCTCCACACAGCAGTTGGCCGGGAGGTTGGTAATAAGCCCCGAGTTGAGGACGTTGCCGTGAATCTTCGTTGTTTCTCCCGTTTCCATGCTTTCGAGGATATATGAGCAGTACTCCTCCGTGCGGATGCGCCGCAACGGTTTGTCCGTTAAGAGTTTCTCGCGTAGGCGGGACCAGTTCTCGATCTGGGCTTCACACCGACGAGGTAACTCGTCGAGCGGAATGTTGAACTGCTCGATCAGTTCCGGGTGCGCGGATTTTATGAAATATGGCACGTACTCCGCTGTGTGTTCGCTGGATTCCGTAACGTAGTAGCCAAATTGTCTCATAATCTCGAAGCGAACTGCGTCATATGGCCTGTATTCAGGCAGCCCGGCCCGGCGTCTGATCTCGGGGTAAAGGTCCGTGCCGTGACGGCGGATCTCCAGCAGCCATGCCTGGTGATTGATCCCCGCGATTTTCCACCTCAGGTCGTCGGCGGGAAGATCGAGCACACGACAGAGGAACTCGGCGCAGACCTGCACACTATGGCACAGGCCGACGGTTCTCACGTTCGTAGCCCTGAGCATCGCGCCGGTGATCATCGCCATAGGGTTTACGTAGTTGAGCAGCCATGCGTCGGGGCACAGTTCTTCAATCATCCGAGCGTAGTCGAGCATCACGGGCATGGTGCGCAACGCTCTGAAGATGCCGCCGATGCCTATGGTGTCTCCTATGGTCTGTCTCAAACCGTACTTCTTGGGAATCTCAAAATCCGTGACAGTGGCTGGCTCATATCCGCCGACCTGAATGGCGTTAACAACGTAGTCGGCTCCGGGCAGTGCTTTCCGGGCGTCCAAGAAGCTCTCGATCTTTGCGTCGGCTCCAAGCGCCCGGCTGAGGTTGCGTACCATGATCTCAGAGTCGTGCAGCCGCTCACCGTCAATGTCCACCAGGGCAATGTGAACGTCTCTTAGTGCGGGAACCAACAGGCAGTCGCCCAGAACGTTCTTCGCAAACACCGTGCTGCCGGCACCCAGAAAAACGATCTTCGCCATCGCAGATTTTCCTCCGTGAAGATTCTTTTCTAGCAGTTTATCAGCCGTGGTCACACCTTACACGATCCTGCGACGCAGAAAGCATCGCAGGAGACAGCCCTGATCCTCCCCGGACTGGTTGCGAACCGCCTCTACTGCGCGGCGTTGAGTCCGACTTGAACTGAACCCGTGCTGTTGTTCAGAATCCGCTCTTTGCCCCGGAACACATTGCCCACGACAACAGCTCTTTCGACGTCGGGCCCGAGTGATATCTGCGGCGCGTCTTTAAGGAAAGAGCACCCTCGAATCAGCACGGAACCACTGCGGACCTGAATCGCGGCACGCCCTTCCTTATCTTTGTCCCATGCCTGGAATGTGCAGTCGCTGAATCCGACTGTGCCTGTACCTGAAATCGTGGCGATCTGCTTGTTGGGTCCCCAGTACGAGCAGTTGACGAACCGGACTACCCCTTTATTGGTCTCTGACACGGCAACCATTGTCGGGTTCGTGCCTCGGAAAGAGACGAACTCGCCGTTTGTTATCAGCAATCCGTATGGTGCCGACTGATCCACCTGTATTGCAACGAGACAGTCGTCTGCTCCGATGCCCAGGAAGTTGCCGTTGCAGACGCCCTTGTCGGTCTTGACGAACCGGTACCCGATCTTGTACCCGTAGCAGAATGTGTTGAGGACGTAGTGCCAATCGGTGCGACCGAAGACGAACGCCTCGCCGTTGTTCATTTGCCAGTCGAACAACTCCTTTTCCATGGACCACCAGGGGTTAAAGTGAACGTTCTCTATCCGTCCGATGTCGTAGACTTGGTCAACGAGTATCCCCATCCGCAGCGGCTGGCCGTGCACGTTTCGTATGAGATGGCGATGGGCGTTTCTCGCGTCAATGGCTCTGTATGGGTTGAGCAACTCCACGTCGAGAACCGCAGCATTGTTACCGCGTATGCGGACGGTCCATGGGTATGGTTCCGGAGCCTTTGTGCGGTCTTGCTCCGGGTAGAATACTGTGACGCCCTTCAGCGTGGAGTTATGAGTGAGCGAGATGAACGGCTCACCCTCGGCGTTTCCTCTGCCCTCGGTCACGAGAAGGACGGTCCCGTATTGTGGTTTCGGAGCGCCTTGGTCCCGCAGGCCGGGATGAGACGGCGGTGCCTGCCACGTTCCCTGCAGTGTGACGGCCATCGGAACGGATAGGTGCCCCGCAATCAGATACTCTCCTTGCGGTATCGCCACGACACCCCCTCCGGCTTTGCCGGCAGCGTCAAGCGCTCTTTGAAACGCGGTGGTATCGTCTGCCTTGCCATCGCCTCGCGCGCCGAACATCTTGACATCATAGGAGACTGTCGTTGGTGGCGGCTTTCCTTCTACCGCCCTGGGTGACCGAACAACTCTCACCTCCAGACAGCCGCACAGAAGCAGGGCCACAACCGCCATCATTCCCCACAAACGGACGTTAAGCATAGCATTTCCTCCGACAAACGAGGTCCGCCAGTTTCCAATATTTGTTTCTCCCGAGGGCACAAAGGAATTGCGTGTGCGGTGAGATGTTATGCTATTGGCGCAGGTGCTGTCAACAAGGCGGCATCCAAACGGGGAGTTTTCAGGTGCGGGCTGATGACGTCGCGCTTACCGAGGGCGCGCGTCGGACTCACCGCGCTTTGGGGCGCTTGCGCACGTCCGCCGGGATAAGCTCGGAAATCTTGGCTTTTGCGACGCCTATGACGGTGTCGGCGGCTCCGTAGTAGACCAGTATTTCGTCCTCCGCCCCCAGCACGTCCTTATCCTGGCCGGGAACAGCCCCGCACGTGAACACAACGCGAGGGACCCAGTAGACGCCCTCTCCTTTTCCCAGCTCGAAATCCGCTTCCGGTTCGAGTACCGGGTTCGGGGATTGGTAGAGCACCTCGGCCGGGTCGTCTTCGTCCACGAGCAGCACTCCGAGCCTGTAATACCGCAGGTAGTCCACGCCATGGTAGACGTTGAGCCATCCGAACTCCGTCTTCAGGGGCTGCGCTCCGGCACCGATCTTGATCGAGTCCCACATCATGCCGGGTCGCGGACCGATAACTACCTTGTGGCCGGTCCGCGGGAACGGACACGTCAGCTTGTCCAGGTATGAAATCCACATGTTTGGATCTATGCGGTGGTACACCGCGTACTTGCCGTCGATCTTCTCCGGGTACAGGACCGCGTCCTTGTTGGGAACGCCGGGGAACCCAAGCCCGAGCCTCTTCCATGCCTTCCAGTCTCGTTCCAGAAAGGCTTTCTTGGTAATGGAGGCCATGGCGATCTGGGCGAGTTTGCCGTCGTACGCCGTGTACAACATGTACAGCGTGTCCCCGATCACCGTGATCCGGGGATCCTCGCATCCGTGCGTCTCGAATCCTTGTTCCGGCGCGAACACCGGCTCGTCGAGGCGGCCGTCAATGTGGCAACCGTCCTTTGTCCACGCTAGACCTATGCGCGATATCTTGTCCTCGCCGAACGCCCGGTACAGTATGTATATGACGCCGTCGAGCCGCACGGCCGCGCAGTTGAGAACGTACGTCGATTCCCACGGATGGTCCTTGATCGGCCGCAGTATTGGGCCGTCGACAGGTCTGTGCATCTTCTTTGCCGGCGTTTGAGCCAGACCCGGCACCTGCCTGAGAACCAACCCTTCTGCTTCCCTGGTCGTTCCGAGCATGAGTTCGCCCAGATCCTCGGATTCGCGACCGTCGCCCATTAGCTCCACGATCCTTTTATCCAGCAGTTCTTCGTTGCCGATCTGCGCCGCCTCAATGTATGCCACGAAGAAGTCCCTGGTTGCCCAGTCGCGCTCCACAAGAACCGATAGGGGCGTTGGGTATCCTTGACCGCCCTTGAAGCTGTAACTTGCCCAAGTCCATGCTGAACACGGGATGAACTTCGCATCGGACATTGTCAGCGACAGATGATATGAATCTGTCATTCCGTCCAGCTTGACGGCAACATCTGCAAGCTCCGGACGGCTCTCCGAGTGTGCCCGTTCTCGCAGCTGCCTTGCCATTTGCCTGATCCGCTCTACAATCACCCTGTGCTGCTTGTTTTCGAAAAAGTTGTGAGCGCTGAGGACACGCCGACCCCAGTGCCCCTTGATTGAAGCGTTAAGCTTCTCGGCGAAGTCCACCTCCTCTTTGGCGAATTCGGCCCAGACTTCGCCAAAAAACTCTGCTTCCACAACGTTTTTCACTGTGGTGAGAAAGTATCTCAGTTTCGAAAACTCTCCTCCTTTGCCCTTGGGGAGGGTACTCACCACGATCCGCCCGGTCAGCCTGTCGAGAGCGGCGGTGTCCCACATGCTTGCCATGGCTGGGAACGTTCTGTGGTCTACAATCAGGGGTTTGGGCTCGATGAAACTGAAATCACGGGGCTTGACCTCCTTTTTTACCTCTTCGAGAATTCTCTCTCTGTACTCGATCGGGTCGCTCCAACTGGCTAGAGCAAGCGCGTCGCACGGTTCGTAAAGTTCGAGCAGTCCAGCAAGGTCTGTCACAGGAAGGATTGTTATTAGATCTCTGGGCGGGTAGTGTCTTATGAGCCTGTAGGCCATATCGCGTCCGAGCGCGAAGCACCGACCGTGGGGAAACAATGCGAATATCGCTCCTGCGACCTGTTCCGTCCCATCGATAGTCCCCAGATCTCCCGGGAGCAGAACAGAATCCAGATCCTTTTCGATGCCCAATATAGATTCGTGAATTCCGGACGCGATCCGCTCGGAACCTGCGTTCTCGGGCACGCTCAATCGGTCGTGCACGAAGTTCGTGAACTCCGTCCGATAGCGGTCGATCAGGGATCTGTAAACGTCCCTTGCCCAGACAGACTCGCCGGTGGGGCTCTTTAGCTCCTGAGGCACCATCACGCCTACCTTTGGGATGAATTCCCACGAGCCCAGCTTCGGTAGGTAGGGTTCCAGTTCAGATTCTCGGGTATTCCATTTTTCCAGGAAGACCGGTTTCTCGCGGATGAACTCCTCCGTTTGGAAGTCGATCAATCTTTGTGCTTCCCTGCCCACTATTGTTTCAGCTTGCTCCGGCGACAGGTCACAGAGGCTGTCTTCGAGGGTCTCGAGCTCCTTTACAAAAGTAGCCAAACGCGCCAGGAAAATCGGGTAGAGCCCGTTGACAATATCTTTCTTGTCGAAGTGTTCGACAAATGCATATGCAAGCAGGAACTCGTTCACGGCGCGGGCCCAGTCTGCTGCCGAAACCTTAAGCTTGTCGGGCGGACCGTCGGCTTGCGCTTCCAGATGGGCGTATGTCTCTTCGGACAGAACGCTCTTGAGCAGCGCCTCCTGGACTCTGTTGAAGCGCTGGCGAAACTCCCCTACAAGCTCTCTCGAGACAAGCCTCACGGTTGCGGGTGTCCTCTCTATGCGGGCTCCTATCGTTGAGACACCAGCAATGAGATTGCCATTGTGTTCCCACCAATTCCTTGTTGCGACAATCTGCTCGAAAAGGGCACAGCAGACGTGGCGGAATATCATCTCCGTCTTGCCGGGGTTAGGGATATGTCGTTTGAGTCCCATGCTCACTTCGCACACTTTCGCTCCGCTTGTTATGGTGTTGATAGTCAGCCACGGGTCAATCCCATATTGCCCTGTGTCTTTGGTCCAGCGGGACGAGTCTTTCAGAAGGTTCTTGATAAGCCTGTAGGAGATCGCATAGTCGCCCGTGATCGGCTGGCGTATGCGCGCGCCGAATATGGAAGTTATTAGCGGATAGGCAACGTGCGACTCCGGCACGTTGTCGAAATGGTGATAGACGAATCGAGGTATAACCAGGTCTATTTTGTGTTCGATCAACGGCGCGGCAAGTTTCTTGACCCAATCGGGGCCGAGGCCGTCATGCTCATCTCCGGAAGCCCTCGGCAGCAGGTCGGCGCTGAGTATGACCGCGTGTGCGCGAAGCCTGGCGGCAATCTGGATAATTGCCCGGATGCTCCATCCCCTGCCGTTGATCGTCGGATCGTCCATGAGGAAGCTCACGACCCTGACCTTACCGTCCCGTGCCGCTTGTACTTGCCGGATCTTTCTAAGGGCTTTGCCACCGGCTGGCGAACCTGCGCAGATAACGGCCGTCTTCTTGTTTGGAAAGAACTGTTCTAAACCTTCAATAGCGGCTTCGACGACCGGACCTATCGTGGCCGCCTCGTCGTAGAAGGGAATTCCAATGGCAATGTCAGCCCGCTCGCCCTCGGGCAGTTCAGCTAGAATCTTGTTTACGCAGGGCTCGAAAGTTTCCGTGATCGTGTGTAGCAGACTTGCTGCAAGTGCTTCTCTCATATCGGTTCCTCCGGCCGGTTTGTGAACGACTCGGCGTATTCTCGTGTAGCTGGGCGGTGCTTCTGCGTGTATGTAAATAGCAGGAACTTCGCCCAGACACAAGTAGCCGGCCCATTCATTCGTATTCTACCACAATGCTACAAACCGTGTCTCCCTCTGTGTTGACGGCTTTGTTGTGTCTCCCGGGGGTGCGATTCCGTATGGCGCGAACCGGCGGTTCGCATATACGTGGTGTTAGCGGGGCAAAGCAGTTCGGCAGCGGGGAAAGCTTATCCAAGATGCGTGTCGGCGTGTTAACGACGGGTCGAAGACGTTCGAGCCGGGGACACACACGGGCAAGGGGAGATCACGCGGGTCAAGCGCTGACCAATGTCGAGATCGTCATTTCGACGTTCAAGCCGCCCTTCCGGGAGCCAGGCACGGAGATCTCTATGGGATCGACCGTGAGCAGCTTGTCGGCGGCATGAATGCGGTAGAGAAAGTCCGTCAGTTCCTTGAGACTCACACCTTCGAGCTTAACGGTCACCACCGACGGTTCGTAGTCGAGTTCGGATTTGGCCCGTTGCGGCACAAGCTGCACCTTGCTCCGTTTTGCCATGTTGAGTTGGGTGACTGTCAAGCCGATGAAACCAAACAGGTCGAATCTGCCGCCCCGCGCCTCCAGGTTATTCTTCAGCTCCTGGATTTCTCCTTCAAGCTTTGCCTGCTCCCTGACGTGCAGATGTACCTCGCGCAGCTCGCTCTCCATGCTGGCCAGCATGTTGTTAAGTCGGCGAAGCTCGTCCAGAGGTGGTCCAAACACAAACTTGTACGCTATAGCGAGAAACAGAATTGGAATGCCGACAAACAATGTGGTTCTTTCGCGTCGACCCAGCGTCATACCGTCCTATCCTCTCCGGGAACCGGCTGTGATGTATCGCAGATCATGGCCGTTCCGCACTTATCGTGAAATCAATCTTGTTCGTGTCTCTGCTTGATGCTTGTTCGGCAATGCGAACGTCGCGCAGCAGCTTCGAGTTGTCAAGCTGCTGCCTGATAAGTTCTACTGTGTCAGCGTCCACCACTTGTCCGCTAACTCTGACTACTCCGCTGCTGATTGACAGTTGTTTCACCACGAGACCGCTCGATTCGGGTATGAGAGTGATGATCTCGTGGAGCAGGTCGAGCGTGGAGCTTGTCCCGCCAAGGTACGGACGGTACATCTCGTACTCTCTCTTTCTCTTCTTTATCGGCCCCTCCTCGGCCCTCATCATTGCCAGGACTTTGTCGGCCCTTTCGGCTTTCTCATTGAAGGCGTTCTCGTACAACTCGAGCATTGTCGACTCGAGAAGCTCTGTCTCGGCCGTTAGTGCACGCACCCGGCTCTGGAGATAGCCGGCGCTCGCCAGCAGGAGAAGCACAATGAGTGAACCGGTGAACGCGGCATGCTTTCTGAGGTTCGCGATGGTGCCGCGCCGCGCGAATTCCTCTTTTCGCAGGTTGAACCCTATGCGGAACCTGCCGGCGTAATTGACCGCGCTACCGATCACTGCCGCCCACGCGTTGGCGTCATGCGCCGCCATGTCTCGAGGAAGGGTGAGTCTGTTGCCGAACTGGTAAACCGATACACTCAGGCCCAACGTTCGTTCGAGCGCTGTGCACTGGTCGGCGCTCAAGCGCGCTCCCGTGAAAACAAGCCTCTCTATGTCGGTCTTCCTGCTCGCGGCGGCGAAGGCTCGAATTGTGGTCAATACCTGGTCCCCAGCCTGTTGGGTGTCGTTTTGCAGGTCCTGCGCCGAAAAATCCATTCCGCGCAGGAATACCATTTTGCGCCCTTCCATCACCACAAGGAGCGACGCCTCGCTTGACGCGTGCACAAGCACCGTAAGATCGCGTTCGCGCACAGCGTTTTCGCGCAGCCACAGGGCGGTCAGAGACGCGAAGTCCAGGTCCACGACTTCCGGATCGATGTCAACCTCCGAAAGCGTGTCGAGATGGTCCTTCAGGAAGCTCTTTTTCACAGCGACGGTCAGCACTTTTGTCTTCCCGTCGCTCGCGCTTATGGGACTGAAATCCGCGACGAGATCGTCGATAGGCATAGGCACGTGCGGTTCGAGATCGCCCTTGATCGTCGAGGCTACAAGCCTCATGTTGGTGAACGGGACGGAAAGGACCCTGATGACCGCATTGCGTCCTGACATGTGGGAGACGTACACGTCAGGGGAGTCGTTAAGTTGTTGCAGGGCGTCATGGAGTGCGCGGACCGCTGCGGCATTCCTGCTCTCGTTCTCGTGCGGCATTATCTGTTTTTCGACGAGCGCCAGGACCCGTGCGCCGCGGCCGGTCAGTCCCTTTCGTATCAGGGCTATCCTTACGGCGTGAGCGCCGATCTCAACGCCGGCTATTTTGGGCAACCAGATCATGTCGTCACCTTCCACGCCAGGGTCTCGAACACCACACCTTGGTTGGTGATACGTCGTCGGACCGTCGTTTCGATTCTGACGCGCATACCATGAACATTGCCTTCGGACAGTATGGAGAAGTGCTCGCTTGCGAATGAAACGTTGATACCGGTCCCGAATTTCTGAGGGACTCTCTGCGTCAGATCTTTAAGATTCTCGAAGGGCGCGACGGAACGTTGGGAAATGAGGTTCTCGGCGACGGCCGGCGTCTTGTGAAACACCGCCCTGATCACGGGTTCTGGCGCGGTATTGATGTTGATCTTCCCGTCAGAACCGCCGCCGGAAACGGTCAGAACGTCTGCCAGACCCGGCATAATCTCGTATTCCGACTCCTGCGGATAAGCGAAACCCACAAGTGAAAGACCGCTTTCTGTAACCGTGCGTCCCGCGATCATCTCCGGAGTAAATCCTCTCACCAGCGCGAGTTCCTCGATCGAGTCGAGCCAACTGTTCTTGCAGGTGTAAGGGATAGGAAGCAGTTGGTAATAATCGTATTCAGCTCCCCCACGCCTTTTCACAGAGTCGGGGTCTATCCAATCGCAGACGAGATTGGTGAGAGCGACGGGATCAACGTCGCCCAGTATTTCGAGTTCGGTAAAAAGGTGTTGAAGCTGGCCGGCGGCTTGTGGGTCTGCCTCCGTAGGCTTTTCCGGGTTGACCACGCGGTTGATGTTGAACTTGCCGTCCTCATCGGATATACGGGCGGCTACTGTCGCTCGTGCAACGAGCTGCGGCTCGAAGGCTGCCACCCATTGTTCGGTCAGGTTGTCGGTTCGGCTCTCGGGCGGCAGAGCGAGATCGTTCTCCGCGTCCTCCCTCAATATTGCTAGACAGAACGACACGCCTGAGCGAGCCGCGTACTCGGCTTCGAGCGCCAGGAACGAGTTAGACGCCAGTGCCGCGTCCACTTGTACCTCGTAGCTGAGCTCGAGCACTACCACAGTCATGATCGCCATGACGAGAAGGCAGACAAGCAAAGCTATCCCGCGCTCATCCTTGACCGGGTCCAACGTCTGCTCAGATTGCTTCATCATGCGACTCACGCGCCTCCAACGCGCTCGGAAAGTCCAAGGGGAATGCTTACCACCATGGCAAGTACCGGTTTCACGCCTATTTCCTCCATGGCCCACTCGAGCTCTTTCGGGAGAAAGTGAGCTTCGATTTGAACGGCGCACGGCAGTCTGCCCATTTGCATGCTGTTCCACGAATCGTGAAATTCAACGCCGTCGAAATACCTGAAGTCCAGGGTCGACATGGGCACCATCCACAGCGCCCGGCGCGGCGCGGCACCCTCTTCCCGGCCGGCGCTCGGCAGCAGCAGACGCGGCTCTTCCCGCACGGTGAACGCGTAAAAGCCGTCGGCAACTTCTTGCAGTGAGTATGTGACCCGCTTCGTGTCGCCGGGCAGCGCTCCACCGGCCATACGCGCCGCGTTCGTGTAGAAGACCAATATATCGGCACTTCGTCCGTCGATATCGAGGTCTTCTCCCACGAAAGCTGTGGTGCGCATCCCGGCGCCTGGAGACGCTAGGTAGGCCCCGGAGATGTTCTTTTCGAAATGGGTCACGAGAAAATCGGCTATTCGGAGTTGCTCGCGCTCAGTGCGCACGCGTTCGGTGCTGTTCAGCACGGTTGAGAAGCTGCGGTAGAGTATCAGAGCGATAACGGCGAAGATGGATATCGCAATGAGAATCTCGAGGAGCGTAAAACCGGCCGGCCGCCCCGGTTTTCTCTGCTGGCAGCTTCTGTATGTCAGGTTCAAAGTGCGCTCTCCATGAGATGCGTCATCACCGTGTAATTTTCCACGGGGCCCATTACGACTACCGTAACTTCGTAGACGCCGGGCATAGTGTCACCGATCATCCTGCACGTGCGTTGCCAGGCGAATCCGGGATACTTCTCCTTCAGGTCACCCTCCTCCTCGACGTCACCCGGATAACCTCCGGCCTCTATCTCGGAGATAAGCTCGCGAGCTATATGTTGCGCTATGGTCATCTCTCTACAGCGCTCGTACAGGCGCAGGGAACCGTTGTGGGCCTGGAGTAACATGACGATGGCCATCCCCGCTATCGCGACTGCTATCATAACTTCAAGCAGGGTGAATCCACCTTGCGCTGACGTTCTTTTCGTTCTGTTCATGTTGCCTGCCGTAACTTCGCGTGTTAAGTGCGAGGAGTGCCTTTCCTTTCTACTGCGACCCGAAGCCGCCGAGCATAACCGACTGGGCGTACCCCTCGAGGACGCCTGAGGTTCCGGTCACCGGGTCAAAGAACACCGTTAGTTGTGAACCGTTGTTGCTCCTGAGATGGATCAGTGCCTCCTGCGTCGCACCGACCGGTGTGAAGTCCACGACGACCGTTCCCCTGTCGGCGTAGCCGCTTTCTGACAGATCCACGTCCTGAAAAATGACGGTGTCCGGTAACCGTCGTCGGCGCAGCAAATCGGCCGTTATTTCGATCTCTTCCAGATTCTCGTTCTGCTGAAAAAAACCGGTGGTTTCGTCCGCAACGAACGTTGTCAGCCAGTACTCGCCTCCGTCTATGTCAATACTGAGCGCCAGATTAATCTTTGTCAGCACAGCCTGGGCGTTCGCGTAACGGCAAAATGTAGCCAGTTGACGCGCGCTGGCGTCCACCGTGGTCTCCGTCAGGAACGGAGTGAGTCGAGGAGCGGCGACCATGAGTACGATGCCGAGGATCAATATCACTACTGCCAGTTCGATCAGTGTGTAGCCGCGTTCCATCAGTCTTCCTGTAAGTGCCAGCTTTCGATGTCTTTGTTGTCTCCCTCACCGCCGTCCCGCCCGTCTCGCCCGTACGATTCGAGGTCGTACTCGGTGGGGTTGTTTATTCCGGGACAGAGGTAGACGTATTGGTTGTGCCATGGGTCGAGGGGAACCGAGTCGGAGTCAAGGTATCCCCCCTCCTGGTACTTGCCGTCATAGCCCGACGGTCTTCGTATGAGCGCCTCGAGACCCTGTCGGGTCGTCGGATACTCTCCGGTGTCCATCCGGAACGTGGTGAGCGCCGTCTTGAGATTCAGGATCTGTGCCCGGGCGGCCGCACGCTTCGCGTTTTCCGTTCGGGCGACCATTTTTGGCGCGACGATCGAAGCCAGTATGGCAATTATGGCTATCACGACCATCAGCTCTATGAGCGTGAAGCCCTGAGCGTCCCGTGTTAGACTTCGCATCCGCGTCTTCGACATATGTCATACCTCCCCTTGAAATCGTCCGCTCGGTCTTGCCCTATCCACTTCTCACCGCAGGTTCACGATATGCCCTGACCGATATCGACTATCGGCAGCAGGATTGCCAGTACCAAGAATGCCACGAAAACACCCATTACGAGAATGATCGCCGGTTCCAGCAAAGACATGAGCGTGCTCACCTTCGTCTCTATCTCCTCCTCGTACGCGTCGGCAACGCGCAGCAGCATTTTCTCGAGCTGACCGCTCCGTTCGCCCAGCGCGACCATATGAACCAGCATTGGCGGGAAAAGCCCGCTTTCGCGAAGCGGCGTTGCCAGGTCCTGTCCTCGTCTGACAGCTTTTCTGGCCTCGTCCACCGCATCCTCCAGGATCACGTTCTGAACGATGCGCTTGACGATATCGAGCGCCGGCATCACCGTCAGCCCTCCCTCGACGAGTGTGCCGAGTGTTCTCGAAAAGCGCGACATGGCCAGTTTACGCGACAGGTCGCCGAAAACTGGAGTGTTCAGCCGGAGCCAGTCCCATCGTCTCCTTCCCGAAGGAGTGCTCACGTATCGGTTCAACGCTATCGCTGTCGCGATCAGGACGATGAGGGCCAGCCACCAGTTGTCGCGCACGGCGGTGGACGCACTTATGAGAACGGTCGTAATTGTGGGCAGCTTTTTCCCTAGGTCCTCGAAAACCTGGGAGATCTTCGGTATGGCGAAAGTCATGAGAAACGCTATTACGGCAAAACCGAACGTGCACATTATCATAGGGTAAGCGAGCGCTGACTTTATTCTGCTCGCCAACCTTATCTGATTTTGCAGGTAGTCGGCGAGGCGGAACAACACCGACTCGAGCGCCCCGCTGGACTCGCCGGCCCGGACCATGTTGACGTACAGGCCGGAGAATTCCTTGGGATGAGCCGCGAGCGCGTCACCCAGCGTTGCGCCTTGTTTGACCTTGTCGCGCAGCTCGTGAATGACACGTTCGAGTCGCGGCGTGTCCACCTGTTCCAGCACCGCGGACAGGGCGTCGACGATCGGCATGCCGGCTTCGAGCAGCACGGCAAGCTGTCGCGTCAGCAGGCTGACTTCCTCCGCCGGCTTGCGCTTGATAAGGGTGCGCAAGCGCACGTCGCGCACGCTGATGCCGCTCACCGCGGTTTCTCCGACGTTGACCGGATGGAGGCCCTGCTCGCGCAGCCTGCGGCGGGCGGCTGCCGGCGAGTCCGCCTCTATGATTCCGGTGGTTTCTCGACCGGCCGTGCTTACCGCGAGATATTCGAATACTGCCATTTGGCCAATACCGGTACGCGCCGCTCTCGAAAAACCGAGCCGTGGGCGGGATACCGGCCCTCTCTACGTTTCAGACCCTGAGCGTGCTCGCGGAAACTTGAAAGAGTTTCTTCCCTATACTGTGACGTCAACGGTGGTTTCTTCTCTGCTCATCCGGAGGACTTCTTCCAGAGTGGTCACGCCCGCGAGCATTTTGCGCAACCCGTCTTCCCGCAGTGTCACCATGCCGTTTTTTCGTGCCTCTCGTTTTATAACGTTCGAGTCTGCTCTGGATACAATAAGGCTCTGTATTTTCGGGTCAACGAGTAGAAGTTCATAGATTCCGGTTCTGCCGAGATAGCCTCGACCTTTGCACTTGTCGCACCCTTTGCCTCGATATATCGTGTGTCCGCGCAACTCCTCCTCTGTGAGACCGAGATCAGCAAGGGTAGCGCTGTCCGGATGGTACTCCTCCTTGCATTCGGTACAGATGAGCCGCACCAACCGCTGCGCCATCACCGCTATCACCGAGGAGGATACGAGATACGGTTCGATGCCCATATCAACAAGCCGCGTTGTCGCACCGGCGGAGTCGTTCGTATGCAGTGTGGAGAATACGAGGTGACCGGTCAGCGAAGCGTGTATGGCCATCTCGGCAGTTTCCAGATCTCGCACCTCTCCCACGAGGATCACGTCGGGGTCCTGCCTCAATATTGAGCGAAGGGCGTTGGCAAACGTAAGGCCTATCTTCGGCATAACCTGAATCTGGCCGATACCCTGCATCTGGTACTCTACTGGATCCTCGATGGTCAGTATGTTTTTTTCCGCTGCGTTGAGCCGGCTCAGAGCGGCGTACAGCGTGGTGGTCTTGCCGCTGCCGGTCGGGCCCGTGAGCAAGATGATTCCGTGCGAGCTGTTCAGCAGCGACCTGAACGGTTCATAGTCTTTCTCGTGCAGGCCGAGTTCCGTCAGGTCGAACAGGAAGCTGCTTCGGTCGAGTATCCGCAGCACGAGCCGCTCACCGTGCGCGGTGGGCACCGCCGAGGCTCGTATATCTATATCCCTGCCGGCGAGCCGGATCCTTATCCGGCCGTCCTGCGGCAATCGCTTCTCGGCGATGTTCATGTTGGCCATGATCTTTATTCGCGAGGTGATGGCCGGCTGATACGCCTTTGGGGGCCTTAGAACGTCATACAGCACGCCGTCTATGCGGTATCTAACCCGGAGCTCTTTCTCGAACGGCTCGATGTGAATGTCGCTGGCCCGGTCCCTTATGGCGCCCGACACGACGAGGTTCATCAGCTTTATTATCGGCGCCTCGTGAGCGATATCCAGCAGGTCGCGTTCCTCTTCCGGCACCTCCATGGGAGACAGGATGCCCATCTCTTCCTCGCCGAGATCCTCGATTACCTGGGCGGCACTGTCCGTGTGCTGGTCGAAATAGTGGTTGACCACCTTCTCGATTTCCCCGGCGGTACTCAGCACCGGTTTTACCGGTTTGTCCAGGAGTATGCGAAGGTCGTCCAGCGGAAGAAGGTTCAGCGGGTCACGAATCGCCACAAGGTAGAAATCTTCTTCTTCTCGGAACGGCACCATCTGGTACTGTTTGATGAAATGCAGCGGGACTCTCGTCACGACGGCGGTGTCCATCTGAGTCGCGAGCTCTTTCTGGAACGGGACGTTGTGAAGCTCGCTTAGGGCTTCCATAAGCTTTTCTTCGTCTATGTACGCGAGCTCCACGAGCAGCTCGCCGAGCCGTTTATCGGCCTTGACCTTTTGCAGGTCGAGCGCTTCGTCCACCTGCCGTTCGGTAACGTAACCCTTGCGTACAAGAGTCTTACCAATCAGATTTTCGTCCCATAACACGGTCCGCATGCTCCTCATTGATGCGTGGCGTTTCCTGGTCTTGGCTCGGTACCTTGGCGGTCGTCTCCTTCTTGAAAACCTTCCGCCAGAAATTCAGATCTTCGTACATTTCCAGCTTTTGCAGATCGTAGTTCTTGCGGTACCGCGCGGTGAGTTCCTCGAGATCCTCACCCGATTTGACAATGTGCGGCGTTATGATGACCACGAGGTTGCGCTTTTCCTTAGACTGTATTGTCCGTCGGAAGAAGAATCCTAATATCGGGATATCACCGAGAATAGGCACCTGGTTGCGGCTCATATCTTCCGCCTGGCTCATCAGCCCGCCTATGATACCCATATAACCGTCGCGAATCACAACGGTATCGGCAATCTCGCTGACACTGAATGTGGGACCGGAGATATTCGGATCTATGCCCACGTCGCTTGGTATGGTATCGGAAACCTCCACCCTCAGCTCCAACTTGATGTAATCTTCAGCGATGATGTGCGGTGCTACCTCCAGGACGACACCGACCTTTTGTCGGTCTATCGTATTGTAAAGTGTAGGGGATATCGCCTCTTGCGCCAGCGGTCGTGCGCTGCCTCTAATGATTGGCACGTCCTTGCCGACGGTGATGCTGGACCCCCCGCCGCGTGCGCCCATCGTCCGGCGTCCGCCCCCAACTGCTCCTCCGCCACCTAGCCTGTCGCCAGCCCCGGATGTCATACCTCGCATCGAACTGGTCTTGGTGGTAAGGAGAGTCGGTGCGGACAGAACTTCAAGATCGGTCACCGTCTGGATAGCCGTGAGAAGGACGGGGACCTTCGGAAAAGACACGGTTTCCTGCGTCAGAGGATCGGTGACTGTGAAATATCCGTCGGATACGGCGCCGAACCCCCCTGTATAGGTCGGTAGAAAACCAACCGGGCCTCCTGCAATGAGATTTGCGAGGTGCGCGAAGTTTGTTGCCGCGATAACATGGTCTTCACCGAGTGCTGCAAGCTCGACGCCCACG
>Ga0180437_10000496_pt1 | contig 76169 bp, 48 predicted proteins | sample SS_ome_4_FD_132410 | JGI IMG/M metagenome (GOLD analysis project Ga0180437, IMG submission 132410) | Hypersaline lake sediment archaeal communities from the Salton Sea, California, USA - SS_3_D_1 metaG | ecosystem: Environmental > Aquatic > Non-marine Saline and Alkaline > Hypersaline >...
ATTGGTTGCCAGCCAGTAGAGGCTGCGTCCTTTGCCTCCCACCGCCGCCAACGGTGGAAGCGATTGTCTGTTGCCGGTGCCCATGGGCGTAAACAACGTTTTCATCATTCCAAAACCTCCGCTGTGCCGGTATTGTCTTCACGCACGCGTGTTGTCTGTCCTGCAACTGGAAAGCTCAGCCCTTCACTTCGAGGGTATCGTCTCCCATAACCGGGAAGGGCCACTCGCTCAAACCATGAGGGACAGCCACGGTCTGTGAATGCTGTACATTTCCAATCCCTTGAATCCTCTCGCCATTTCCCTCCCACGTGATCTGAGCAACCATCTCCGCGTCAGCGTTGACCTGTGCTCCTCTTGGATTAACGGGCATGACAAATGCCACCGGGCGTTGTACACTCAGAGTATGTGTCTCGCCGTGGTCGGTCGTGACGGTAAGTTGGGCGGCAGTGACGATGTGCTGCGGGTTCTCTTTTTGGGCTACCACGTCCACCACGCGCTGAACAGTTCCCGTCCGATCCAGGCGCATGACCCCTTCTACCAGTTTGGCCTGGGGGGTTTCTGCACAGGCCAGGTGAATCATGCCGCCGGGGAGGTCTGCCAGCACCAGCCAATAGCCTTGGATGATGGCCCACTGACGCGTTCCCCAGGTATGGTCTCGTGCTCCATGCACGCCGGAGAGGGGCACTGTCTGGCCGTCTGCCATCAGATTCCCTGTCACCCGGCCCAACTGTTCGTAATGCATGAACCCTATCTTTTTCGTGCTTTCGAAGCTAAATGTCTCGCGAGTGGCTGCAAAGGTCAAATTCATACTTATGCTGTGTTCTTTTTCCCAGTGCAGGTTGGTCAAATAGGGAGGGCAGACTTTGGCCTGACGATGAGGCCACATGATAGTCTGGACCTGCATCTCGGAAAAAGGGTTGGTGACCTGAAAGACACCCTCGTCGTCGAAAACGGTGGGCACCACTGAGGCGTGGTACCACACCTCCCCATGTCTCCAGTACAGTGCAGAGGCACGAAAGACCCTGCCGCCATTGAGGAGTGGCCGGCGGTTTACGTACACAAAACCGCCCGCCAGGTCGGAACGGGTGTCAGTATACGGGACGGCGAAATGAAGGTACATGGCCTCCTGCCAGTACACCGGGGCGGCCGAAGGAGGTGTATGATTGAAGCGTTCAACATCGGGAGACAGGTCAGGGTGCATGGTCACGTGTGCCATTTCACTATCCCCTGCTCGCAATCCAATTCCACGGTGGCGCCATCGGGAATGGCGGCCACGGCCTGCATCACATTCACCAAAGCGGGAGTGCCATACTCACGGGCGACGATGGCGGCGTGCGATCCGACACCGCCCACTTCGGTGATAATACCTCCGATAGCGCCGAATGCGGCTGTCCAGGCCACGTTTGTGACGCGGGTAATCAGTATCGGGGCGCCATCTCCTTCACCTCGCAACGCCTCGAGCTTTTCAAGCGCCGCCCTGGGGTCGAGGGCCACTACCGCTCGTCCTGTCACGCGGCTACTCACCCCTTGGCTAACAATCGTCCCCGTCAACTCCCCCCGCCGGACTTCCTCCTCCGTCATACTGACGGGATGGACGACGCCGGTTGGTGGATCAACAAACAGCGTCTCGACAGGCGTCAAGGCGCGCCAGGTTTCCCATCGGATCTTTCTTGTCTCCAGCGTCTCCGGCTCAACGGCAATGCCGTCCCGAAGCCACTGGGCGATTTCCTCGACGGTCATAAGCCAGGTCACCTCTGGGTCGGGCAGCATTTTTGCCGCCTTCAGACACCATTGCCGATAGACGTCAGCCATCCTGACCGTGGCATCCTTGGTGGCCTCGCGAAGGGCGGCATTGCTCTGTGCCGCTTTGGCCCGCCGGTCAACGTTCTTTCTGTGAGATTCCGGCACCTGGGCCCATCCGGCTTGCCTGGCCTTTCTCGCCGTTTCGCGAGGGTCAGTCGTACCCTGAGCACGCATGGCACTCAGGATGACCTCAGGTTCCTCGTAGAACCTCGGAGAGGAGAACTCCATCTCGTTGAATCCTCTATAGCCGCATACCTCGAGAAACTCGTCCACGAGCTTCTTTGTAACTGGGTTTGTGGTCAGCCTCTCCCAGGCGTCATCAGCCGTCAGATCAATCTCCTGACTGATGCTCGCAGCAGTCAGTTGATAGAGCATCAGTGTCACGTGGCTCGATATGATCCCTCCGCCACCGGCGACAATCAGCGAGGGATCCACGCCCACTTCCTGGCAGGCTTGCTCTAACTGGGTCCAGCTCTGGGTAAACATCATTGACGCCAGGAGGTGAACCTCCCACAGGTGAGACAAACAGTGTGTCAAGGGATCAAGCAGGTCGGCGAGGTCTTGTGGCGACGTTGCCTCGGCGACTCGCTTGTTCCACATTGCTATCTGGTTGATGTCTTTGGCCCGTGCGCGGGCGCTTAGGGTCCGGCTTACTCTCGGCAGCCGGAGCACAATTCCCACCGCTATGAGCAGCCCTTGAAATTTCTCCAGAGGGGTCCTGGGGCGGGTTATCTCGTCGGGCAAGTAGGGCCACACCTCTTCCTTTTTCACACCCGCACTCTCTAATTGCCAATCGGGCAGGCGCAGCATTGTGGAAGCCATGGCGTCTACGCTCAAGTAGACCATGCCGTTGTGGATGTAGATGAACTCTAGGCCGGGTTTGACCGGGATGCCAAGCTGTCTCAATGCACCTGTTGTTCCCACATCGCATGCCGTTTTGAGGGCTCGTGTTGGCCACGACACGACTTCCGGCGCGCCTTCCCAAGTATTCATACCGCTGATGATCATTCTGATTCCCTCCCAAAGGCTAGCTAGACGAATAACAAGCTAACTTTGGCCCACACTTGGTTGCGGGTCAAACCGATTCTCCTCATGGATGGCCGAGGAGGCAAAGTCCCATTTTTCAATCCAAGATCTCTACGACACCCTTTGCGCCGTCCACGCGCAGGCGCTGTCCATCCCGCACCAGGCGCGTCACCTCCGGGATGCCGACGACAGCCGGCAGGCCATTTTCCCGGGCGACGATGGCCGCGTGTGAGATGACACCGCCCAACTCGGTGACGACCGCACTCAATCGTCGAAAGAGACCCGACCAGGCGGGGTCGGTCATCCGCGTGACCAGCACGGCCGGTCCCTTCAATTCAAGCAGTCGCCGCCCGGCATCCAGCGGATCGTTCGTCACCACGGCAATCCCTTCGGCCAGATCGCTACCCGGGCTGGCGGCGATGCCTTGCAGCCGGGTGGCGGTGAGAGGGGATGCCCCCTGCTCCGGTTCTTGCTCCTCTACCGGCGCCCAATGGCGGGTGGCAGGATCATACCACAGCAGCTCTGGCGGTGGGTTCTGTTGCAGGTGCAGTTCATGCTGTGCCCGACGCCGATCGAGAATCTCTTGTCCCACCCGCTGCTCGCCCCGGCTACGTACGAAGGACAGGAACTCCTCGAGTGTGTAGAACATTGTCGTGTCGTCGGGATGATCGGGGTAGAAGTGACGCGCCAGGTGGCGCGCTGCCAGCCCATAGGTCGCCTGGCGCAGCGCGATGTTGCTCTTGGAATCCTCTCGCCAGGAGATGAGCTGTTGTCCCCAGCGCAGCACGCGCCGCCACAGGGACCGCCCGACCGGATTCATCCGCTGCAGTGCCTCCAGCGCAGCCTGTCGGCTCGCCTCGGCTCGCACCCCCGGTGGCTCGCTCTCACTCAGTTGTCCCGCCACAGCAAGCAGGATATGCTCGGAGCGGTCGGCCAGCCGTTCCGTTTCGAAATCGGCCTCGAAGCCAAAGCCTCGGTGGCCGTACTCCCTCAAGAACGTCTGGGTCGCGGCGACCAGCGGGGCTGCCTCGGGCAGCGCCTCATAAGCGTCCAACTCGACGACGCCGTCCTGCAACATGCGGGTCACCTTCGGCCCACACACCTCGGCTGTCTGGCGCAGTTCCCAGATGCGCTGGCCGATCAACGAAGTAGCGGTCTCCTGCCCGACAAAGAGACTGAGTAATTGGGGCGCTCGCTGACGCAGGATGCCGTCCAAAGTGGTGATGGTCAGCGCGACGACGATGTGTGCCCGGTCGTTGTCCCGAGATCGGGCATAGAACTCGGGCTCAAAGAGCGACCAGATGGGTGGGAGAGGGTCGCCGGGCCCTTCCCGCAACTGCCAGTAGATCTCTTTCAGGGTGCGATCCAGATCGGACAACCTGTGACGGTAGTAATCCGCGGCCCACAGATAGACGCGACGGAAGCGCCCGGGCAGCCGCAGTTGCCGGCCCACGGGCGCTCGAGCGGTCTCCTCCACCAGGCCGGACGGCGCCCCCACCGATGGGGGGTCGAAAGGCACCACCGACCCCATGTTGCGGGCATAGTAATTGATGTTCAGGTAAAGGCGACCCTGTATGACCTCCGTGGGCTTTAATGTCTGGTCAAAGTCCGAGGTATCCCCTGCCAACTGGCTCAGAAACCAGCTGATCTGAGCGTCCAGGCCAGCCTCGGTCATCGTCACGGTCACGGGCACTGCAACGCCCGTCGACTCCTGGGTGTTGTGCCCGCTCAACAGCCATCTCGTCATGTCAATCTCCTTGCCTGATCTAGAAGGCCTACGAATTGTTCTCCTCCGGGAGAGATAAAGAGCGCCGGTCCTATTTCGTCCAGGTACAGATCACCTGGCCGGGGCGCATCGCGGAAAGCCTCCTCGCCAGCCGGTCCCAGGTAGGCTACCAGGGGTGCCACCAGACGTTTCACGTGCCACGTTCCCATGCCCGCATCTGGGTCGTCCAGTCGCCAGCCCTCGCCCACGGCAGCCAGTCGGGGGGTATGAACAGGAATGAACTGACTGTCAGGGGTGGTGAGCTGGCCAAAGTACACCTGCTGATCTCCCATCTCGATGATGACCACGTAAAAGTGGCCTGGAACGCTGGCTATCGTCCAGCGAGCCGCGGCTCCCATGGGTCGTTGCCCCCAGCTGTGGTCTCGGTAGCAGATCAATTCGCCCGTCCACTGCTCCGCGGCGATCTGCAACCGGCCGCTCAACCGGCCGTCTTGCTGTGCCTGCTGGTAGGGACCAAAGCTGTAGCGGGCGGGCGGGCCCGTGGCAGCAAAATCCAGGTCCAGTTCAGCCAGCGATGCTTTCTCACCAGAGACTTGTCGCACCGTTGAATGGAAACTGCAGCACCACGCCTGCCAGGGTTCCCGGCAGGTCAGGGTCAGCGAAGAGCCAGAGGCATCGGTGACCCTGACCTGGCCGTCCGGGAGGGGTGCGTGCTGCTGATGCACCCACGTGCGGCCGCCGATGTGCAGCGCTACCAGCTCTAGCACGGCATCCCGATCGAAAAGCGTCCGTATGAAGCCAAAAACGGTTCCATCTGGAGATGTGAAGGGGAAATAGAACGCCTCGTGCTCGTTGGGTTCGAGGGGGTGACGATGATCCTCCTCGGGGGCAAGGGGAATGTCACGGTCGGGCATTGTGTGCGTATTTGGCTGTGATGTCAAGTGCTTGTTTCCTTCCATGTGGACGGCTATGAGCCCCTCCGAGCCAATCATTTCGGAGGTTTGCCCCTGAAATGCGACAGTTCGACCCGGTATGCCCAAGGGGAAGGTAATTACCGACCTGTCCAGCCGTGGATGTGCACATGATGTGGGCTGTGGGTCACCCATTTTCGTGGTTTGACATCCTTGTCGGGCTGGACTATACTCTTCACACACCCTACTAGTATACCACATTTTTGAATATCCTGCCACTTTTGCTCTGATGAAATCTCTTTCCAGGTGAGAATCTTTACGCCAAATTTACGCAATTGTTACCGAACTTTAACACACAACTGGATAAAAGTGTAGTATAGTATAATGGTGTACAGGAGAGCATAGAAGAGATTAATTCAGAGCAGATGGCGTGGGGGCACGATTTATGGAAGAACTGATGACGCTCCAGGAGGTCGCGTCCTATCTCAAGATGAGCCAGCAAACTTTGTATCGCCTGGCTCAACAGAGCAGGATACCGGCGCTAAAAATCCAGAGTCGTTGGCGATTCCGGCGGAGCGATATCGAGTCCTGGCTGAGCCAGGAGGGCAATGGCACGGATGCCACGCATATCCTCGTTGTGGACGACGACCCCGACATCGCCGATCTGTTTGTCGACATTCTTCAGTCCAGTGGCTATCAGGTCACCCCTGCTCTGACCGGGCAGGCGGCCGTCGAGGAGGTCAGACGACAATCCTTTGGGCTGATCTACCTCGACTTGGTGCTGCCGGACATCAGTGGTCCAGAGACACTCAGGGCCATCCGGCAGATTGATGACTCGGCCAGGGTGGTTGTGATCACAGGCAACCAGGGAACCGATTTGCTACAAGAGATCCTGGAGCTTGGCCCTTTTACCGTACTGGTCAAGCCATTTGGAGCTGCTGAGATCATTGAGACGGCCAAGATGTTTGCTCTAAGGGGAGTGTGAACGGCAGGAGAGGCTGTGCCATGAGTGGTCCCAAAATTCTTTACATTGAAGACAATTTCGAGAACCGCATCCTGGTCAAGCGAGTCTTGGAGGTGGAAGGCTATGTCGTTTTGGAGGCGGACGATGGCCCCAGCGGCATGCGGATAGCCCAGCAAGAGGAGCCTGACCTGATTCTGATGGACATTAACCTTCCAGAGGTTGACGGCTACGAAGTCACGGCCAAGTTACGGCAAGTCCCGTCGCTGGCCGGCGTGCCTATTGTGGCCCTCACCGCCAACGTGCTAAAAGGGGACCGGGAGCGGTCGCTGAAGGCTGGCTGCGATGGCTACATTCAGAAGCCCATTGACGTGGATTTGCTACCGGCGCAGATCGCTGCCTTTTTGCGCGAAACCCGCTGGAGGTGACCCAGCAGTTCGGAACACCTTGCGGGATCGCGTACTGGGCTTTTTTCCGAGACATTTCAGGGGCGTGTTGCCAAGGGGAGGAGTGCTGAAGGGGAACGGCTTCCCTTTTTCTGTTGATGGGGTGGGTGTCACCTAAACAGGAGAGTCCCAATGGGAATTGAACCATCGGATGCTCATGTGTTGGTTGTCGAGGACAATCTGCACAACTATCTCTTGATCACGCGTTTGCTCTCGTTCCTGGGTGTCAAACACCAGGAGTGGAAACGCTCAGGCCAGCATGTACTGGAGATGGCTGATCGCATGCCTCGTGTGGACCTGATTCTGTTGGACATCCACCTGCCTTACGAGGATGGCTACGAGGCGCTGAACAAACTGCGGGGCAGTTCGCGCTTTGCCGACACACTCATTGTGGCTGTGACTGCCGATGCAACTCGGGCCAACATGCAACGTGCCAGAGAGGCCGGCTTTGACGGCTTTATCGGCAAGCCGATAGATACCGATCGCTTTTTGAAACAGATCAGGCTGATTTTGCAGGGAGGTCAAGTCTGGGACCTGGGCGCCGAAGGCGTGCCAGAAGTTGATCGCTCAATGTCCCTGCGGGGCAATGAAGAGTTGTAAGTAGTGGCGACCTTTTGTGGTATTGGACATGCTTGATTATTCTTCGTCAGGTGGACAGGTGCGGACGATTACCGGCATGAGGGGAGGGCTGGGTCGAACGTTGCTCTCGGCCTTTTTGCTGTTGACCATGGTTCCCCTGGCAGCAATCAGCTTTTTGGCTGTGAACTGGGCGCGGCGTGACCTGCGGCAGGAAGTGGCAGCCAAGCTTGTGGCCGTCGCTCAGCTCAAGGAAGCGGAAATTGAAGCCTGGACTATGTCGTTGACCATCCAGTTGGATGCGCTGACCGATAACCCCGTCAACCAGCGCATTCTGCTGGATCCTCTATCTGCTGAACCAAGCGCTGAGGCCGAGTATGTGGCACGACGCACCTTGGAGTCGGTCCGCAACACCAGTGCCTTTGATGAAATCGGACTTTTGAATACGGACGGGCAGGTGCTGGTCACTTCTGATGTTCAGCGGCTGGCCCGTTTTGCGCACCTTGTTCCTTCTTTGGCTCCTTCGTGTCTGACAGACCCTGTCACGGGCCAGTCGTTGATCTTGGCCTGGTGTGCGGTTCAGGATGACAGTGGAGACACACAGGGTTATCTGATTGGGCTGGCCGACCTGGGCGTCCTGGATGCCGTCATGACTCACCAGACCAACCTGGGAGAGACGGGTGAGACCTATCTGGTCAGTCCAGGGGTAGTCCCGTTGACGGCCCTTCGTTTTGCTTCCGATGGCAGTATCCTACAGTCTGGCGTATTACACACTGAGGCCGTCGAGGCGGCGTTGTCGGGACAGGAAGGGGTCGAGCTGTACATTGGCTATTACGGTGAACCGGTCATTGGCGCTTATCGTTGGTTGCCCTCGCTCCAGGTAGCTCTGATCGCCGAGCAGACCCAGAGTGAGGCTTTTGCCCGCGACGATGCCCTGGCTACCCTGCTCATCGGTGCAACGTTGGCCGTGGCCTTGATCACGACGTTGCTGGCCGCTGTCATTACCCGGCAGCTCAGTCGCCCCATCGTGCAGCTGGCGCAGACCGCTGTCAAGATCGCTGGTGGCGATCTGGAGCAGAGCGTGCCGGTAAAGCGGCGCGACGAAATCGGCGTTCTGGCACGGGCTTTCAACGTCATGACGGCCGAACTGCGGTCGCTCTACCATGACCTGGAGCGAAAGGTTGCCGAACGTACTCGTCTACTGAGAGAAGCCAATCAGCGACTGCGCTATCAGACGATGCAACTCACCGTCAGCGCCGAAGTGGGGCGCACTATTACCTCTATTCTCGATCTGGATCAGCTGCTGCAAAAAGTCGTCGAGTTGATTCGCAATAGCTACCGTCTCTTGCGCGTGACTATCGTTCTGCTTGACGAAAGCGGGCGTCACATCGTGCGGCGGGCGCGCGTCGGCTGGGAGGACAACCAACGAGGTTCCATCGGTTTGCACACGGTCCACCTCGGTAGCCTGTTGGGGCAGGCAGTGGCGGATGGACGGCCGCATCTGGACGATCTGCGTGTCAACCTCGCTATCCCACTGCGGGCCGGCCAGCGCGTTATTGGTGTGCTCAAGCTGCAAACCTACCAGAGCGAGGAATTTTCTGAGGAAGATGTGAACGCTCTGCAGAGCCTGGCCGACCAGATCAGCGTGGCCATTCAGAATGCCCAGACCTATGCTGTGGAAAAGGGCACCGTGGAGCGATTGCGCCGGCTGGACAAGATGCGCACGCTATCTTTGAGCAACATGTCGCGTGAATTGGCCACCTCGCTCAACTCGATCATAGGCTTTTCTCGTCTTATCCTGAAAGGGGTGGATGGCCCGCTCACTGACCAACAACACTCTGACATCAGCGTCATCAATCGCAGCGGACAGCACTTGTTGGGATTGCTGGACGACATCCTGGAACTCATAGACCTGGAGAGCGGCGCCCATCCTCTTGACCAGACATCAGTCGAGCTGAATCAGATCGTGGCCGGTGTGATTGACGAGATTGCTTCTCTGGCTCAAGACCGGGCGGTGGCCTTGCGCTCCGAGTGCGCGGCCAACCTTCCCCTTTTGCAAGCTGATGGGGCACGTCTCCATCAGGTTTTGACTCACCTGGTGTCTAACGCCATCGAAACCGCCGATGGTGATGCGGTGACGGTGGATGCCTGGCTTGCCCGCAATGGAGACAAGGAAATCGTGGTCCGTGTTGCCTCTGAAGGCTGCACGCCCATGGCTTGCAGCGATGATGGCGTTAAACAGGCTCTCAATGGCCTGTCTGATCAAGATCTGGTATGGGACGGCACTGATTCCAGCATCAAACTGATCCTGAGCAAGCGAATCATCGAGTTGCACGGTGGTCATCTTTGGGTGGGTGGCGGTCCGTCACAACCGGCAGCTTTTGTCTTCACGTTGCCCGTGGTTGGGGTTTCTTCTCATTCTCGTGCTGATGACCAGATCGGCGGCCAGACGGAGAGTATCCTATGACTTTGCCGAAGACCATTGCTATCGCCAGTCAGAAGGGGGGCGTGGCCAAGACGACCACCTGCTTCTCGCTAGGGGGCAGTCTGGCAGAGCAGGGTAAGAGTGTGCTGTTGATCGACCTGGATCCCCAGGCGCACCTCACCCTCTCGCTGGGCCTGCATCCTGAAGAATTGCGCCACACCATCAGAGATGCTTTTCTAGGCAATACCTCCTTATTGAGTGTCACCCGCGAGACCGGTGTGCCTCTTTTGGATCTGGCCCCGGCCAACGAGGGATTGAGTGTGCTGGACAAGCTACTCTATGGCCGGCCCAACTATGAGTTTTTCCTCAAGAACCGTCTCGATAGCACGAACACCGACTATTACGACGTGATCCTCATTGACAGTCCGCCGTCCTTTGGCACGCTGATGCTCAATGCCCTCACCGCAGCCAATCTGCTCATCATCCCGACCCAGTGTGAGTTTTATGCCAGCCGCACGCTGTGCTACGTTTTGCAACTGGTACACCTGATACGACAAAAAACGAACCCGGACCTGGCGTATCGCGTGCTCATTACCATGTTCGACCGGCGCAACAAGATTTCGCATGTCATTCGCGAACAGTTGGAACGTGCGTTCTCCAGTGCGCTGTTGGAGACCACCATCGAAGTGGATACCAGACTGCGCGAGAGCCCCGCCTTTGGTTTGCCCGTTACGCTTTATGCCCCAAGCACGCGCGGGGCGGCGCAATACCGCGCACTGGCCCAGGAGTTGATGAATCATGTTTGGCAGAGACCTTGAAAGTCGGCTTGAAGACCTGTTTTCTGATGCATCTGTCCCCCCGGCTGATGCAGGGGAGACGGTTATTCCGGAACCCGTCGATCTCGGTCGGCCAGAGGCCGAGTCGCCCGACTTGGCTGCGGTCAGGCCTGAAGCCGAAGGCCGAGCTGAGAAAGCAAAGACCGCTCCTGTGTCGGCAAGACAGCCGGCCTACCGTGCCCCTCGTTGGGTGGGCCGGACGTCTGTCGAAGGAAGAAAGCTCTCACGTTATCGCCTGCGATGGTCTATCGCCTCCAAACTGACGGCTGCCTCTGTGCTGATGATTCTCCTGGTGGTCCTGGCTGGAGGTGCTGGTCTGTGGCAAGTGTGGCGCATCGGACAGGCCATGAGCGAGGCCTTTGCCAAGGCGGAACAGCGGAGCTGGGTGGACAATCTCTCGGCCGCTGGCTACAGGTTGGTCGCAGCGCTTGATCATCTACTACTGGAAAAAGAATATGCGATCACCGGTGAGGAGATCCAGCCAGCGCTTGGTACGCTTGGATTCTATGTAGAGGCATTAGAAGAAAGCAGCCAGGAGATGAGTTCTTCCGCTCTTTTCGTCGACACGCGTCTGGTTTACGAGGATCTGCGCCGGATAGTCATCGAGGCAGACCTGCTTGCACGCCAGGAGCGGTGGACAGAGGTGGCTACTGTGGTGGAGCAGCAAGCCAGGCCGGCCAACGACAGAATGAGACTTCTCACCATCCGCCTGGCGCAGCGAGTGAGTCAGGACGCGACGGAAGCGACCCAGTTAGGACTCTTTGTGGCTCGTCAGGCGGCGGCATCGGTCACAGCGCTAGTAGTTCTGGCGGCGGTCATTGCTGTCGTCTGGCGGCAGGTCGTGTTTCACGCTCTTGGCAGGTCCATTGCCGACCTGCGGGAGGGCGTCGCACGTATCAGCGGTGGCGATCTCGACCATGTGCTACACATTCAGACTGGCGATGAGGTTGAGGAACTGGCCGCTGAATTCAACGCGATGGCCGCCGAGTTGGCTGATCTGATAGGCACCCTGGAACAGCGGGTGACCGATCGCACTCGTGAGATCGACCAGCACGCGGCGCAGCTACGAACGGCCGCCGAAGTTTCTCGCGCCGCTAGTTCGTGGCTGGAGACTGAAGAGTTGATCCGTCAGACGGTGAATCTCATTCGCGATCGGTTCGACTATTACTACGTGGGTCTCTTCTTGTTGGATGCTTCCAGGGAGTGGGCCATATTGAGAGCAGGCACCGGCCATCCTGGCCACGAAATGCTGGCCCAGGGATACAAACTGAAGGTCGGCGGCAACTCGATGATCGGCTGGTGTACGGCTCACAGCCAGGCACGCATCGCTCTCGACGTGGGTGCGGAGGCCATTCGCTTTGACAATCCGCTGCTGCCGCAAACTCGCTCTGAGATGGCCCTGCCGCTGATTTCTCGCGGCCGCGTCATCGGCGCGCTCACCGTGCAGAGCGTGAAACCACAGGCCTTTTCCGATGACGATGTCGCTGCACTGCAAACGATGGCCGATCAGGTGGCCAACGCGATTGAGAATGCCCGCTTGCTTCAAGAGACGGAACGTCTGGCCCGTCGCAACGAGCTTATTTCCGTCGTCACTGGCAAGCTGCGCGGCGCGCTTGGCCTGGAGGGAGTGCTTCAGACGACCGTGCGAGAGCTCGGGCTGGCACTCGGCGCTTCGGAGGCGGTGATTCGACTGGACGTTCTGGCCGGCAGCGATGGTCACGGTGAAGGTGAGGGCAAGGCCCTGAAGCAGCGCCCTGTCGAGCCTGTTGAGGGGTCACATCCTGAACCTGTCGAAGGGCCACGTCCTGAGTCTGTCGAAGGGTCGCAGGAGGTGCTGTCATGAATTGGATTGGACGAATCCTGGCCCCGCCAGTTTTTGAGGACGAAGACAAAACGCGCGTCGCTGGCTTGCTGAATGCCATCCTACTGGCGCTGGTGATGGTGGCGGTGCTATTTGGCCTCTTTTCTTTCATTGGGTTCCTCAGACAGGAGTTTGCCTGGGCATGCTTGCTCGTCACGATCATAGTGCGATGGGGCGCGCGAGCCTTGATGCGCCGCGGCCGCGTTCGACTCACCAGCGTGTTACTATCGTGTGCGGTGTGGGCGGCTTTCACCTGCATGGCCCTTATCACCGGTGGGTTGAATAGCTCTTACTTGACCACCTATGTGACAGTCATTCTCCTGGCTGGCTTGCTCGTGGGCGGCCGTGCCGCGATTGCCTTTGCCGGTTTGAGCATTGTAGCAGGGTTGGCACTGCTCTATGCTGAAATCGGCGACCTTTTGCCTCAGCCCTTTCTGTCTGACACGCCATTTAGTATTTGGGCAGTGCTGACGGCGAACTTGATCGTGGTGGCTGTCCTACAGCACCTTGCTACCCGTGGCATCGAGGAGGCGCTTGAACGTGCCCGCAGGAACGAACGTGCTCAGGCCGCGGCCAATCGGGAACTGCAAGCCGTTCGCGCTTTTCTCGAGCAGCATGTGGCCGAGCGTACGGCAGAGTTGGAACGTCGCGCCATGCAGCTGCAGGTTGCCGCCGAGGTAGGCCGGGTGGCGACCTCGGTACTTGACCTGGACACGCTGCTGGATCGGGCTGTCAACCTCATACGCCAGCGGTTCGATCTCTATTATGCTGGTCTCTTTCTGCTCGACGAGATGGGTCGCTGGGCCGAGTTGCGTGCTGCTACCGGCAACGTGGGTCGCCTCATGCTGGAGCAGGGGCACCGCCTGGAAGTAGGTGGCAGTTCAATGGTGGGCTGGTGCACTGTTCGTGGCCAGATGCGCGTCTCGTTGGACGTAGGCGAGGAGGCGGTACGCTTTGACAACCCCCTGCTGCCCAACACGCGCTCCGAGGCGGCCCTGCCGCTTGTTGCTCGCGGGCGAGTGATCGGCGCGCTAGACGTGCAGAGTGTTGAAGAGGCCGCTTTCCCTCAGGTGGACGTGATGGCTCTGCAGACCCTGGCTGACCAGATCGCCGTTTCCATTGACAACGCCCGTCTCGTGGGCGAAGTCCAAGGCAGCCTGGCCGATGCTCGGGCCGTTCACCGCCAGTATCTGCGTGAAGCGTGGGCGAGTTTCACCGCTGGCCAGGCGTCCGCCACCGGCTATCGCTACGTTGCGGGCGACGTAGAACCTGACGCGGAAGGTTGGCTGCCCGCCATGATCGATGCTCAGCGTCAGAACCAGGTCGTCATAGCGCCAGATGAGGACGGGGCGACCACGCTCAGCCTGCCCATCGCGCTGCGCGGCGAGACGATCGGCGTATTAGGCTTCAAGAAGGACGGCGAGGGCGAGTGGACGGAAGACGACGTCGCCGTTGCGCAGGCAATGGTCGATCAGGTGGCCTTGAGCCTGGAGAACGTGCGTCTCTTTGACGAGGCACAGCGTCGAGCGCGACGCGAGGCCCTGATCCGTGGGCTCGCCGATCAGATGCGCCGCACGACCGACATGGAGACCATCCTAGAGGCGGCTGTTCAGGGACTGGGCAAGGCCCTGGGCAGTGCCCGTGCCTTTGTGCGACTTGAGGTTACCTCAGCGGAGTAGTCTGCGCTAAGAAGCATTGAGCGAGAGCTTATCATAATGCGCACGTGGTATCCCTGGGAGGTGGAACAACGATGGATACCGATGAACTAAAACGGCAGTTCGGAGACCAATTTGTTAGCACTGCTTTGAAGCCCGAGGTAGATCCGGAGCTGAGAGAGCAACTACTGAGCAGACTGGTCGTCGGCCAGACCGTCGCTGTGAGCTTTCTGATACTCATGACCGGGCTAGGTGGGCTGCTGTTGCCCGCGTCTGGTCTGCTGAATTTGCTGCCCCTCGGCGGGATCGCGCTGGCCGTAGGCCTGGTGTCCTATTGGCTACTGCGGCGGCAGCAATCTCGCCTGGGAGGCTATCTTTTTTTGGTGGGTACCAGTGTAGCCATCACGGCCATTGTGTTCGTGCGCGGCTACCAGGATGCGTCAGCCATCTACTATCTGTGGCCGATTCTGGGAGCTGTGATGCTCGAGGGAATCAGGAAGGGCGCGTTTGTCGCGACGCTGTGTGCAGTCTCTTACTTGATCCTGGTTGCTGCCCAGCAGCTTGGCATCCAAACCCCTCCATTTCCCTACGATCCTCAAGGAGAAGCACTTCTTACGGTTGGTTCCAGAGTGATGATGTTCTACTTGCTGGGCTTTCTTGTTTGGCTGTCAGCCCAGAACCTCACCCATACTCTGCAGAGCGCTCGCCAGGTAGCTCAGAGATGGCGAGGGCTTAGTGAAACCCTTGAGGAACAGGTGGCCGAGCGTACGACCGATCTGCGGCGACGCGCTGCTGAATTGGAGCAGCTTACTCGTAACCTTGAAGACGCCGTGGACCGGAGCCGCCGCCGCGCTCAACGTCTGGAAGCGTCGGCCCAGGTGGCCCGTGCTGTCGCCTTGGTGCTCGATCCCGAGGTACTCTTGGCCCAGGTTGTAGACCTCATTGCCGATCAGTTGGGCTTTTATCACGCGGGTGTCTTTTTGCTGGACGAAACGGGACAACACGCCGTTCTGCGGGCGGCCAACAGTGTGGGGGGACAGCGAATGCTGGCCCGAGGCCACCGCCTCCAGGTAGGTGAGCAGGGCATCGTCGGCTATGTGACCGGCAGTGGCCGTCCGCGCATCGCTCTGGATGTGGGGGCGGATGCCGTGCACTTTGACAACCCCGATCTGCCTTTCACACGCTCCGAGATGGCACTGCCACTGGTCGCGCGAGGGCGCATCCTCGGCGCGCTGGACGTACAAAGTCTGGAATCGGAAGCCTTTGACAACGAAGACGCGGCGGTTCTGCAAACCCTGGCCGATCAGATTGCCGTCGCTCTGGACAACGCTCGCCTTTTTGAAGAATCACAGAGCGCTCTGCGTGACATGCAGGAAACCCAGGCGCGATACACTGCTCAGGTATGGAGGAGCCGTCGGGCGGGGCAACCTGTGCACGCCATTGAGTACACCCGCCCCGGCGTTGCTCCCCTGGCAGACCAGCCGCTGCCAGGGGCCGATCACGTCATCGCTGCCGGCAACACTTTTGCTACGACCGGAGACGATGATAGTCAGACCGGGGCTGCCTTGCTTGTCCCTCTGAAATTGCATGGCCAGACCATCGGCGTGTTGGGCTTTCAAGAGACAGAGCCGGGCCGTGTCTGGACCGAGGATGAAATCACTTTGGCTGAGGCCGTCGCTGAGCAGATTACTCAGACGTTGGAGAGTGCCAGGCTTTTTGAAGAGACCCAGCGACGTGCCTGGCGAGAGCGGGCCGTCGGCCAGATCACGGCACAGATTCGCAGCAGCGCCAGCCTGGAAGACATTCTGCAGATCACCGCCGAGGAACTGGGCCGTACCCTGGGCGTCTCGCGGGCTATCGTGCGGCTGGATGCTGGAGGGGGTGATACCTGGTGACAGACCGATGCTCAGCAGTCGCGCCCATTCTCAAAATGGTTTGGTCTGATGGTCCGGCTCGCCGCACTGCTGTCTGGTTGGGTGGATCAGGCGGTGGGGATGAGGCTATTCGGTCACAGGTAGAGTTGGACCGGAGCGATTAGAGGACTATTTCCGTGGGCATGAGAGGCGTAACGATGGACAGAGAAGACACGAACCAGAGACCCGCTAACGCTGGTTGGCTGGCAGCGTTGGAGGCGGAGCGTGTGCGAATTGCCACACAGGTCCTGCCGATTGCAATTGGCTTTTCGGTGGTGTTGGGTGTATTCTTTGTCGGCATCTATATCTACCTCGGCCGTCCCTGGCAGTGGGCCTGGATGGTTGTCGAGTGTTTTCAGGCAACCGTGTTGTTCATCATTGCCTCTGCTCTGGTCCGCCGGGGGTATTTGACGGCCACGGTCTGCGTGGCAACGCTGGGGGTCAATCTCACCGTGCTCATCGGGCCCGCTCTGGTTGAAGGGATGATCGTGCCAGGTATCTTTTCTGGCATGATAGCCATCATATTCGCCCGTTTGATAGCCAGTCGGGCGCTGAATCGCATCGTGATCCTTGTCTCTGCTGCGGCACTGGTGACTGGCATCCTGCTCTCTGGCTTCCAGGTGTTTGAGGTGTTGCCAACGCCTATATGGATCCAGGCAGTCACCGGGGTAGGTGATGCCATCATGGTGGTGTTCTCGATCGCGCTGGTCCTGGATTCACGGGACCGACGGTACGAGGATGCTTTGTCCCAGGCCGATACGTACGCCAAACAGCTGGATAGCCAGCGGGCAACGCTCGAGGAACGCGCCCGCGAATTGGAGGAGACCACCGCGGCGCTGGCCGTCCGCAGCCAGGAGCTTGAGGGCACCAATGTCCGGCTGGAGGAGGCGCGTCGCCGCCAGGAGGCGGTTAACCGTGAACTCCAGGAGGCCAACGAGCGCACCCGCCGCCGTGCCGCCCGACTGCTGGCCGTCGCTGAGGTGGGTCGCGTCATTGCCCGGGTGCGAGACCCGGAGCGACTTTTGCCCCAGGTGACGCAACTCATCAGCCAGCACTTTGGCTACTACCACGTTGGCATTTTCCTGGTGGACCGGGCAGGCCGCTACGCCGTGCTCCGCGCGGCCAACAGCGAAGGCGGCCAGCGTATGCTGGCGCGCAATCACAGACTGGTAGTGGGCACCCAGGGCGTCGTTGGTTATGTCGTGGCTGCCGGTGAGCCTCGCCTTGCCCCGAATGTCGGTGCCGATGTGGTCCACTTTAACAATCCTGACCTGCCGGACACCTGCTCTGAATTGGCCTTACCTCTGCGGGCCAGCGACCAGACCATCGGTGCCCTGGACGTGCAGAGCGCGGACACCGAGGCTTTTGACAGCGAGGACGTGGCCGTGTTGAGCACCCTCGCCGACCAGGTGGCCATTGCCATTGAGAACGCCCGCCTGTTCCGGCAGTCCCAAGATGCGCTGGCCGAAGCCGAAGAGGTGCAGCGACACTATTTGCAGGGTGTGTGGCAGGAATTGCTGCAGCAGCGACCTGATTTGCGATTTGAATACACGCTGGAAGGCGTTCCTTCGGCTCTGGATATGGAACTACCTATCACCCAGCAGGCTGTCGCGCAAGGCGAGTTGGTGGTTGCATCCGATCTGGCAAGCGGTGATGGTGACGAGGCTGTAGCCCGGGCCGCGCTCTCCGTGCCCATCAAGCTGCGGGACCAGGTCATTGGCGTGATCGATCTGCACGAGGTGGACGAGACACGCATCTGGACGGAGCACGAAGTCGCTCTGGCCCAGGCTGTGGCGGATCAGATGGCCCAGGCCCTGGAATCCCAGCGTCTCTTTGAGCAGACCCGGGCACTTGCTCGCCGTGAAGCCCTCACCCGCCGGATCACGGACCGCATTCGCGATGCCATGGATGTGGACACCATACTGCAGACCGCTATCCGGGAGCTGGGTCAGGCCCTGGGCGCACCAAGGGTCTACGTGCGCCTGTCAGCAGATGCCGGGGGATCGACGGAAGAGGACGGCCTCAAGCCGGCTGTGATGACTGTGCCTGTCAGCCCCAATCAGTTGGACGCAGGGCCAAGAGGTGAGTGATATGAGCGAATTGCAGCAGCCCTCTGCTCTGACGACTATTCAGGAAACGATATCGGAACTCACTGCGACGCTCAGCTTTGATGAAGCGATCCGCGTATTGCTTCCCCGTGTGGCCGCTGTTGTACAGGCAGATAGGGTGAGCATGTTCTTGATCCAAGGCGAGCAAATGACTCGCGTCGGCATCTATCCGGCCGGTGATGGGAAAGATACACGGGTGGAAAAGACCATTTCCTTGGCCGACTATCCTTTGACCCGGCAGGTTATCGAGACGGGCCAACCACTGGCTCTGACGGCTGACGATCCGCGGCTACAGGATCATGCGCGCAAGGCCTTCGAAGCGGCAGGCATCACCGCCAATGCAACGATCCCTCTCATCGGTCGTGAGGGTGTCTTGGGGATTTTGACTCTTGGCCTCAATCAGCCTGGGCGTGTCTTTGCCGAACACAAGGTCGGCGTGCTGCAGACATTGGCCGACCAGGCGGCGATTGCCCTGGAGAAGGTTCGTCTGTTCGAGCAGATCCAGCGTCGCACTGTACAACTCCGGGCTGCTGCCCGAGTCTCCCGTGCCGCCAGCTCCATCCTCGATGTGGATCAGTTAGTGGAAGAGTCAGTCAATCTCATCCGCGATCATTTTGATTTCTATTACGTTGGCCTTTTCTTGCTGGATGGGGATGGCAAGTTTGCCGTTCTCCGCGCTGGCACTGGCAGGGCTGGCAGGACCATGTTGGAGTCCGGTCACAGGCTTGAGATCGGTGACGAATCCATGATCGGTTGGTGCGTGGCGCATGGACAGCCGCGCATTGCCCTGGACGTGGGCGTGGAGGCGATGCGTTTTCACAATCCTCTGCTACCCGCGACCCGTTCTGAGATGGCATTGCCTCTCATCTCTCGCGGCGTGGCTGTCGGCGCACTGACGGTGCAGTCCAATGAGGGAGGGGCTTTCTCTGACGAGGACGTGGCTGCCTTGCAGACCATGGCAGACCAGCTTGCCAACGCCATCGCCAACGCCCGGCAATTCGAGCTGACCGGGCAGGCTCGTTCCGAAACGGACAAGCGCGTGCGAGAATTGGATTGTCTCAACGAGATTGGGCGCAAGTTGGAGGAGTCACTGCCGGTGGAAGAGCTACTGTCCTGGGTGGCGGAGCGTATCCCTCCGGCCATGCAATATCCGTCCCACTGCGTCGTCGCCATTGAGTACGAGGGTGAGACCTACGGCCTGCCGGCGGCAAAAGCTCTGCCTTGCCAAGTCGTTCAGTCGCTGGACGTTGGTGACAACGTCGCGGGACGTATGTATGTCGCCTATACCGAGGATTACGACTTTCTCGACAAAGAGAGTGCCCTGCTGGGGGACATTGCCCGGCGGGTGGGTCGCGCTATCGAGTTTTCGCAGTTGTATGAGGAAACGCAACGGCGATCGGAGCGGCTGGCTCAGACGCTGGCGGTTAGCGAGTGGTTACACCGTGGCCTTGAGTTAGAGCAGGTGTTGGAGCAAATCGTCCAGGGCGCTGTGGAGTTGGGCTTTTGTCGGGCGGTGATGAACATTTGTCAGCCGGAAGATGAACTGGTGAGAGCGCGGGCTGTAGCTGGCATGGAGGGTCCGGAGCGCGAGGTGTTGCTGGGTGCTTGCTACCGGTGGTCCGATTTTCAGACTCTCATGCAGGACCAGTTTCGGGTCAGCCGCTCTTATCTGATCCGCCAGGGGGAGATAGATTGGGAGGCAGACTTTCACGGCCCGGTGGTTACCTCTAGCATGGCGTATCGCGGGCCTGGTTTCTGGCATCCCGATGACATGCTGCTCGTGCCAATGTGGGGCACCGAGGGTCGGCCAGTGGGATTGCTATCCGTGGATGAGCCGGTGGACGGCCGTCTCCCGGATCTGAATACCGTCCAGACGCTGGAGACCTTTGCCAGCCAAGCGGCCGTCGCCATCGAGAACGCGCGCCTGTTTGAGCAGACTCAGGCTGTCCTGGCCGAGACTGAGGCGCTTTATCACGCTGGCCGTGCCATCAACGCAGCGACTACGGCCGAAGAGATAGGGCAGGCATTGGTGCAGTATGCCCGCTCCCATCCCGTTGATGCTGCTCGCATCCTGTGGCTAGAGTATGAGGGCAGCCGTCCCGTCGGCATTCGGTTCGGCCACGCCTGGCGGCGCGACCGCCCTGCCATGTCAGTTGGTCTTGTTCTCTCTCTAGAGGATTATCCGTTGTCCGACTACATGGATCCTGATCAAGTCATCATGGTTGCCGATTTGCTGACCGATGAACGAGCCGATGAGGCAACTCGCCGGTTGCTGGTGGAACAACTTGGCTTGCTAGCCTTTGCCATGATTCCCCTGGCATACCGAGGTCGCTGGTTTGGTTATCTGTTTGTGGGTCGAGAAAGATCGGGGCTGTTTGCCGATCAAGATATTCGCAATTACTGGACGCTGGCAGCCCAGGCGGCGGTCCAATTGGAGAACCGCCGTCTGTTTGGCCAGACAGAGCAGCGGCTAGCCGAGTTGACGATGATCCAGAAAGCGGTAGCTGAGTTCACCGTGGCGCTCAACTTTGACGAGGCGATAAATGCGCTGCTTCCTCAGGTGGCTGGCGTTGTGCAGGCAGACAGGGTGAGTATGTTCCTGATCGAAGCCGAGAAAATGCTTCGTGTTGGCGTATATTCAACCGTTGAAGGGGACGACCTTCTGACAGGGCAGATCCATTCATTGGCGGACTACCCTTTGACCAGGCAGGTCGTTCAGACGCGCCAGCCGCTGGCTCTTGCGGCTGATGATCCACGGCTCCAGGAGCACGCGCGTGAGGCCTTCAAAGCAGCAGGTGTCACGGCCAATGCGACGATCCCTCTTGTCGGCAGGGAGGGTGTCCTGGGAATTCTGGCTGTTAGTTTCCATCAGCCGGGACGCGTCTTAACCGAACACGAAGTCACTGTGCTGCAGACGCTGGCCGATCAGGCGACAACTGCCTTCGAGAAGCACCGTCTTTTCGAGGAGATCCAGCAGAGAGTGCACGAACTGACCCTGCTATTTGACGCCAGTCAGACGCTATCCAGCGAATTCCTCCGACCTCAGGAGATTGGTCAGGCGGTCGCTCGCTACCTGGTGGGGCTGGGAGACTTGAAGTTCTCTTTCTCCCTCGCTGATCCTGAGAGGGGCGTGCTGGAGACTGTAACAGCCCTGTTCGTCGATGATGATGGAACTATCCGTGAACAGGAGTTCGATGAGGAGTATCGACTGCCGGATTATCCGGCCACCGCTTGCGTAATAGAGACCTTGCAGCCGCTGGTCGTGCAGGCGAGCGACCCCCAGGCCGATCCTGCTGAACTAGCCTACATGCGCAAGGAGGAGGTCGCGACGCTGATCATTTTCCCGCTGATCGCCAAAGGGCAGGGCATCGGTGTGATGGAAGTGGAGACTGGGGAGGAGCGTCGCTATACGCCGCAGCAGCTCAACTTGATGATGACCCTGGCCAACCAGGCAGCGGTCGCGTTGGAGAACACGCGTCTGTTTGGTGAGACGCAGCGAGCCACTCTGTTGATGAGTGAGCGCGTCAGGGAACTTGACTGCCTCAACGACATCGGGCGCAAGATGGACGAGTCGCCGCCGATCCCCGAGCTTTTGCGATGGGTCGCGGATCGTATCTCCGTGGCGATGCGGCATTCTGAGGTGTGCGTGACGGCCGTCGAGCATGAGAACCGTGCTTTTGGTAAGGCCGAGGCGATGAATCTCCCGTGCCAGATAGTACAGACGCTGCGTGTCGGCGGAGAGACCGCGGGCCACATCTATGTCGCTTACACCGAGGAGCGCGACTTTTTCGATGAGGAGAGCGCCTTGCTGGGCGACGTCGCTCGGCGTCTGGGCGGTTACATCGAGAACCGGCAGTTGCTCCAGGAGACCCGGGTTGCTCTGGATGAAACCGAAGAACAGGCACGCCGCCTGACCCTGCTGAATGAGATGAGCGAGCAACTAAACCGCGCGGTGAATCTTGATGAAATCCTCGACATCGGTGCAGTCAAGATCAGCCAAATCTTTGCTTCCGACCGGGCCAGTGTGGCGCTGCTCACTGCAGAGGGCGATAGTTTTGAGGTTTTTGCACTCCACGGCGAAAAAGGTTCTACGCCAGCGGGGACTCGGGTGCAGGCTGAAGGGACGGAGATGGAAAGGGCCGTGCGGGAGAAGCGCTTGATTCTCGTGGCCGATGACCGACGTGACAACCTGGGGGATATCCGTTCTTTCATGGTCGCGCCTCTGCTGGCAGGCAGGCGGGCAATTGGGACATTGAATGTGGCGAGTCAGCGCCCGAATACTTATGCCCAGCGCGATGGCGATCTGTTGCTTCAAACTGCTTCGCTCTTGTCGTCGGCGATTGATAATCATCGCCTTTTTGAAGAAACTCGCCGGCATGCTGAGGAACTGACCGTGCTTAACGAGCTGGCCAAGGCCCTCGCCGCCCGCCTCGATTTCGGTCAGGTGCTGGACGAGATCTACCGGGGCGTCTCCCGCCTGATGGATACCACCAACTTTTTCGTCGGCCTTTACGACTCGGAGAAAGGCGAGGTTACTATTCCTCTCAACGTCACTGACTCGGCGATTGATAGGGAATTCACTGCCATTCCCGCAGATCAGGGCATCACCAGTTATATCATCCGCAATCGCACCAGTGTGCTGATCGAGGAGGACGTGACCGGGTGGCAGGAGAAAATGGGGGTGGAATCGGTGGGAGAGATGGCTGCTTCCTGGCTGGGTGCACCACTGCTGATCGGCGACCAGGTGCTGGGGGTGATGGCCGTCCAGAGTTACACCACGCCCAACGCCTACGACGAGCACGACCGGGACATGTTGACTGCCGTTGCCAGCCAGGCGGCCATCGCCATTCAGAACTCCCGTCTGTTCGAACAGACCCGGGCAGCTCTGGAACAGGTGAGAACTGTTCACCAGCTGTATGTCCGCGAGTCCTGGCAGGACTACCTGGCCGCGCGCGAACATGCCGCTCAACCGGCCTATGTGTATGATGAAGCAGAGATCAGGCCCATCTCGGACGTTCATCTTTCTGAGATTGACCAAGCCCTGGCCCACCAGGAATTGATCCTGGACGGCAAGAGTGTCATGGACGAAAGGAGTGGGCAGACCATCGCCGTACCCATACGGCTGCGCGGCCAATCCATCGGCACTCTGGCAATCGAGCCTCCACCGGATGGCCGGCCGTGGAGCGGAGAAGATGTCGCGCTGGTTGAGGCTGTGTCCGAGCAACTTGCGCTGGCCTTGGAGAATGCGCGCCTCTTTGAGAAGACGCAGTATCGTGCTCATCGTGAGCGTCTCATTCGCGAGATCACGGACAAGATTCGCAGCCAGACCGATCTGGATGCCATCTTGAAAACGACGGTGATGGAATTGGGCAAGGCTCTGCGCACTTCGCGTGCAGCTATTTGCCTGGGTACAGAGACCAAAGTGGCCGCACTGTCGGACGACCCTCCAACCGGGTGAGAGAGCTGGCGTCACCACTGACGTGCAAGTCACGACTGAGAGGCAGCGGAGGTAGTGTCATCAAAACTCTGGTTATGCCCTGATCTAGTCGAGCGTAGCAGAGGTATGTCGTGTCGTACGATACGATGCAAAAGAGGACAAGCGAGCAGGCCCACACCTGGCTTACCGGATCAACTGAGAGCGTATGCTCGAGGTGGTCTAGCCATAAAGGCCAAGAAGTGAGGTAACCATGAGCGATAGCATGGCGCAATATCCTTCTGAGCATGTGGGAGGGCGCGGTAGCCAGAGCCTGCGCGGACTCATCCTACGGAGCTTTTTGCTGCTTGTCTTTTCTCTGTCGGCGATCCTTATCACTACTGGAGCCGTCATGGCATTTCAGCAGATGCGCCGGGCAGCCGTCGATCGCCTGCAACTTGTGGCTGACTTGAAGCGGCAGCAGATTGAACGTTGGGTGGGTGATCGCGGAGCAGATTTGTCTGTGCTGGCAGTCAGTCCCACGCTGGCTGGCCAAGCAGAGGTCTTGAGAGAGCAGGACGAGGCAAGCATGGACTATCGCGTGGCTTATTCGGACCTATCCGTGCAACTGACCGACGTCTTGCACCGCAGACCTGCGTTCACCGAGCTGTTCGTCATAGATGCCAGAAGTGGGCTCACGCTGGTCTCGACCGACCCGGCGAATGAGGGCAACAGGCACAGCGATATGCTTTACTTTGAGCAAGGAAAGCAGGGCGTATATTATTATTCCACCCACCTGTCAGAACCTAGGCTAGCGTCAAGGGTGCCCACTCTGCTGATTGCGTGCCCTGTGCACGACTTGAGTTCAGGTCAACTGGTCGCGGTTGTGGCCGGCTGGGCTAATCTCGAGGACCTGGAGGACGTGATCGCCGAAATGGGCGGTCTGGAAGAAGCGGGTGAGACCTACCTGGTGAACATGCAGCACCGCGTTGTCATTACCAGCCAAGGCCGTGAAATGCATGGCCGGGCCGCTCGTAGCCTGGGCATCGAAGCTGCTTTGAGCGGGCAGGATGGCTGGAACACTTACCAGAGCTATGTCGGCACTAAAGTCATAGGAGCGTACCGCTGGCTCCCCCAGCTGAGATTGGCGCTGATGGTCGAACAAGAGGAAAGTGCTGCGGTGCAGGTGGCCAGGCATCTAGTGTTGCGTAACGTCGCCGTTGCCATTGTCGCCCTGCTGGTGGCGGTTGGACTGGGGATGATTCAAAGTCGCATCATCGTGCGGCCTTTGACCCATCTAACCCAGGTGGCTACTGACATCGCGGGAGGCGATCTGAGCAGGCAGATTGAGATCGGGCGACGTGACGAGATTGGCGTTCTGGCTAGTGTCTTCGCCAGGATGACGGCCCGGTTGCGCGATCTAGTCGGTAGCTTGGAACAGCGGGTGGCCGAACGCACGCAGGCGCTGGCCTATCGCAGCATGCAGTTGGAGACAGCCGCCCAGGTTGCCGAAGCTGCTGGCATTGTCCTAGACGCAGACGAATTGGAACAGCAGGTGGTAGAGTTGATTCGCCAGCGGTTTGACTACTACTATGTGGGATTGTTCCTGGTGGATGAGAGCGGAGAGTGGACGGGCGAAGCGGACCGGTGGGCCGTTCTACGGGCGGGCACGGGCGAAGTAGGCCGGACAATGCTGGCAGGCGGTCACAAGCTGGAGATTGGTGGCACTTCAATGATCGGGCGATGCGTGGCCGACGGTCAGGCGCGCATCGCGCTCGACGTGGGTGAGGAGGCCGTCCGCTTTGATAACCCCCTACTGCCGGACACTCACTCCGAGATGGCACTGCCACTGATGGCACGAGGGCAGTGCATCGGCGCGCTCACTGTGCAGAGTGTGCGCGAGGCCGCCTTCAGTGAAGAAGACGTTTCTATCCTCAAGACAATGGCTGTTCAGGTTGCCAATGCCATCCAGAACGCCAAGTTGCATCAGGAGACGCAGCAGCGGCTGAAGGAAATGACTCTGCTGTTTGACGCCAGCACCGCTGTCTCGACCTCGTTGGACGTGGCCAGAGTGGTGCATACCACTGCCCCGCACATCACCGCAGCCCTGGCAGCCGATGGCTGCGCCATATCCATCTGGGAGCGGGATCAGGATGCCCTGGTGACGCTGATTGACTATTCAGCCGAGCCTGATCGGTGGCACTCTGAACCAGCGGGAACCGTCTATCCCCTGGCCGACTACCCGGCCTCCCGCCAAGTACTGACCGAACGCCAACCGCTTATCATCCAGCGGAGCGATCCCGATACCGATCCAGCCGAGGTAGCGTGGATGATAGATCGGCAGGCCCAGTCCGTGCTGATGGTTCCCATGCTCGTACGTGATGAGGTAGTTGGTTTGTTGGAGCTTATGCAGTCTGTGGAGAGGGGTGAGCGAGCGTTCACACCCACCGAGATCGCTATGTGCCAGACGCTTGCCAATCAGGCAGCAGCGGCTCTGGACAACGCCCGCCTGTTTGAGCAGAGTGAACAGCGCAACCGGGAGTTGACTGCGCTCTACGGTATTGCTTCCACCCTCAGTCAGTCTCTGTCCCTTGATGAACTGCTGGCTTCTACCCTGGCCCAGGTGCTTGAGGTCATGGGTTTCGATGCCGGTTTGGTGAGCCTAGTTGACCCTCAGACGGGAAGGCTGGACTTGTCCGCTCACCAGGGGCTGCCAGATGCCTTGCGCGAGCACCTGGAACTGGTGGGTCTGGAGGGCACCCTGTGCGAGCTAGTGTTCAAAAATATGGTTGATCTGGGCATCGGTGATCTGACCGAAGACGCGCCGGTGGATGTGTCGGGGCTGGTCGCAGTGGGCCTGCGTTCATACCTGGGCACGCCACTGTCGGCCAAGGGTAAAGTGCTGGGCACGCTGTGCGTTTTTGGCTGGAATCCTCGTCCAGTGGCAGTGGCTGACTTTGATCTGATGCGAACTATTGGCCGCCAGATGGCTCTTGGCATCGATAACGCTCAACTCTTTCAGGAGACGCAGGCCAACCTGTACGAGATCACTCGCCTGCACCAGCGTTACCTCCTGGAACAGTGGGAAGAGTTCCTGGTCCAGGAAGAAGTTCAGCAACAGGTTGGTTACCTCTTTGACCAGCGAGAGGTCCGGCCAGCCGGCGATCTCTGGCGTCCTGAGATCGAGATGGCTGTGGCCCGGGGCCGGACGCTGGCCCTGACCGCTGAGGACGAAGAATGGCGCGGTGGCGACGGCGGCGCAAAGTCGGCGCTGGTCGTACCCCTCCGCTTGCGAGGCCAGGTCATCGGTGCACTGGACTTTGTCGAGGCAGACCGAGACCGGGAGTGGTCGGAGGACGACATCGCGCTGGTGGAGGCGGTAGCCGACCAGGTGGCGCTGGCCGTGGAGAACGCCCGTGCCTACGAGGAGATTCAGAAAACCGCTGTCCGGTTGCGAGAAATGGATACGCTCAAGTCGCAGTTCCTGGCCAACATGTCCCACGAGCTTCGCACGCCGCTGAACTCTATCATTGGCTTTTCCCGCGTCCTGCTCAAAGGCATTGACGGTCCCCTGACTGATCTGCAAAAGACCGATCTGGCCTCTATCCACAACAACGGCCAGTACCTCCTGGGTCTTATCAACGACATCTTGGACGTGTCTCGTATCGAGGCGGGTAAGCTGGAACTGATCTTTGAGCCGGTGGACCTGCGCCCAATCATTGACGGTGTCATGTCGACGGCCATCGGCCTGGTGAAGGACAAGCAGGTGAAGCTCAGGAAAGAGGTGGCCGACGACCTGCCCATTGTCCGCGCAGACAGCACCCGCATCCGGCAGGCGATCCTCAACCTCGTGTCCAACGCCGCCAAGTTTACCGATGAAGGTAGCATCACTGTGCGTGCCTGGGCCGACGAAGAGTCTATCACGATCAGCGTCTCCGACACTGGCACCGGCATCCCGAAGGAGTATTGGGAACTGATTTTTCAAGAGTTTCAGCAGGTGGATGGCTCGGCTACCCGCCGCGCTGGTGGCACTGGCCTGGGTTTGCCAATTAGCCGTCACTTTGTGGAGTTGCACGGTGGTCGTATCTGGGTGGAGAGTGAGATGGGCGTCGGCTCTACTTTCACCTTCACCCTTCCTATCCATGGGCCGGGCTACGTTGAAGACCCTGAGCTGAGTGGGCTGGAGGTTGATGCCAGTCGGCGACTGATCCTGGCGGTAGAAGGCGATGAGGGAATGATAGCCTTTTACCGGCGTTACCTGGAGCGGCACGGTTATCAGATCGTCGGACTGGCCGATGCTGACCGTGTTCAGCTTTGGGTGCGGGAACTGTCACCTTTTGCGGTTCTGATGGACGTTGTGATGCCACAGTCGGATGGCTGGGCGGTGCTGGAAAGGCTCAAAACCTCTCGTGAAACGGCCCACGTGCCGGTCATCATTTGCAGCATTGGGGCAGATGAGGCGCGAGCTCTCAGTTTGGGAGCAGTTGTCTATCTGTCCCGACCTGTCTTGGAAGAAGATCTGTTACAAGCTATGGCCCTGGCGGCTAAACTACAGTCAATCTGATTAGAAAGGGAGAAAATGACCAACATCATCACCGAATGTAGCCGTTGTGGCTGGCGCGAACCCTATCTGAAGCCGCGCACTGAATGCGCAGAGTGCGGGGCCGACTGGCTCGACGCGCGCTATGACTACCAGGGGGGGCGACAGGTCTGGGACGCAGAGTTGCCTGGACGTCGCTTTACCATGTGGCGTTATCGCGAGTTGTTGCCTCTGCGTGACGATGCCAATCTGATCACCATGGGAGAGGGGGGGACACCTCTCTACCAACCTCGCAACCTAAGCCTGATGCTCAACCGCCCCGGCATCTATGTCAAGGATGAGCGGCAGAGCCCTACTGGTTCTTTCAAAGATCGCCAGGCCTCTCTGGCCATTTCGGTGATGAAAGAGCAGGGCATCACCGAGGCAGTGGTCGCTTCAACGGGCAATGTGGCTATCTCTTACTCGGCTTACTCGGCCTGCGCCGGTATCAAGATGTGGACGTTCCTCACCAGCGCCGTGCCATGTGAAAAGATGCGCGAGGTAGCTCTCTATGGCAGCGAGGTGATCAAAGTCACCGGGACTTATGACCAGACCAAGCGGATCGCCGTTGACTTTGCCCGGCGCAAGAACCTGCACTATGACCGGGGTCTCAAGAGCATCGCCGCCATTGAGGGCATGAAAACCTTGGCCTTTGAGATAGCCGAGCAACTGGCGCAGATTCTCGGCCCTGGCGAGCGTACCCCCTGGCGCGCTCCCGATTGGTACTTTCAGGCCGTGAGCGGCGGGCTGGGGCCAGTGGGGGTCTGGAAAGCTTTTGAGGAACTGATGGCCATGGGCCTCACTGACAAAATGCCCAAGCTGGGCCTCATCCAGGTCGAAGGATGTGCCCCGATGGTGCGTTCTTTCCGGGCTGGGCTGGAGAAGGCAAAACCGGTGGAGCGTCCCAACACGCTCATTACCACTGTGGCCACCGGCGATCCGGGGGCGGCTTATCCTTTCTTGCGCAACGTCGTGCTGGAGCATGGTGGTGCTTTCGAAATGGTCAGTGACCAGGAGGCCTTTCGTGCCATGCATGTCATGGCCAAGATGGACGGTCTCTCGATGGAGCCAGCAGCTGCCACGGCCTTTGCCGGGTTGTTCAAGCTGGTCTCTAAACAAGTGATTAAACCGGACGATGTGGTGGTCGTCAACTGCTCCGGTCACACCTTTCCGGTGGAAAAGCATTTACTGGGCAAGGACTGGGCGCAAAGCGTCGAGGTGGGCGAGCAACTACAGGTCGCACCAGTGCCCCAAGAAGAGGGCATTCTGTCTTCTCTGGAGGCGTTGGATCGCCGTGTGAATCGGGTGGCCATCATCGAAGACAACCCGGACGCCGCTTTGTTATTGCGCCGCGTTCTGCAAGCACACGGCGAGTATCAGATCGACGAGGCCTACGATGGTCGTACCGGTCTGGAGATGGTGCGCCACAACCCTCCCGATCTCATCTTGCTGGATATGATGATGCCGGAACTGGACGGTTTTGGCGTCCTGGATGGGCTCAAGGAGGACGAGCGACTGCAGACCGTGCCAGTGATTGTCATCACGGCCAAAGACCTGACCATCACAGAGAAACAGCGTCTGAGCGGGCGAGTGAAAGGATTGCTGCAGAAGGGAACGTTTCTGAGCACCGATCTGCTGGATGACGTGATGAAGACCATCGAATGAGATACCGAGATATGGTTGGATTTCGGATCGGTTTGGCAGATCAACGATGACAACTGCTGCAAATACCGCACAGTCTTCCCAAGAGGTAAAGCCTCGGTGGTCAGAGCGCGCTGGTGGCGTTACCATCACGTTGCTGGCGACGTTTTGTTTTGGCTGGGCGCCGATTTTTGGCAAATTGGCCTATCGTGCCTACGTGCCGCCGCTCACCCTGGCGGCCACGCGAACCGTCATTGCTGCCGGGGCACTGTGGGCTCTTTACCTCGTCTTCTGGCGGCGATACATCACCATCAGTTGGCGCGATTTGGCGGGCGCGGCCAGCATGGGTGCCATCAACGGCATTGGTTCGCTGCTGTACTATATCGGCTTGGAGCGGGTGGACGCTTCGTTGGCACAGTTGCTCTATGCCCTCTACCCCATCTGGGTGTTCATCTTTCTCAGCGCGGCCGGGCATCGCGTCTCCAAGATGGCGGTGTTGCGTCTAGGCCTGACACTGGTGGGCGTCTGCCTGCTGACTTATGGTGGCGGCGCGGTCATAGACTGGCTGGGCGTCATGCTCATGATCACCGCTGGTGCTGCCTATGCCTGGCACCTGGTGGTGGGCCAGTGGACTCTGGTCGATGTGGACTCACGCACGGTGACGCTATACGCGCTGACCGCCATGGCTGTAACGGTGGCCATCGCCCGGTTGCTGAGCGGCCAGTCATGGGAGCCCATCTCGTCCCAGGGCTGGACGGCGATCCTGTTGCTGAGCCTGATCCCGACTGCTCTGGCAAGACTGTTGGTCTTTACCGGCCTGCGCTTGTTGGGCGGCGTGCAGGCTTCGCTTCTAGGCGTCGCCGAGTTACTGGTCTCGCTACTGATGGCCTTTCTCATCCTCAACGAGCGCCTCACGGCGATCCAGTGGCTTGGAGGCGGCATCATGGTGCTCAGTGTGGTGCTCATCGGCCGAGAGAGCGTTCAGGAGGTCAGTTGGGACGAGTTGCTGCGCCAAGGCCGCTGGCGGGAGCTAGAATAGGCAAAGCCTTCCGAAGTCTGGTAGACTTCGGAAGGCTTTTTGTCCATCGTCCTCACCGATTGACCAGCGCCACCCCACTCATGATCAATCCGCCGCCGACGGCGGTTGTCCAGACGACTGACTCGCTCAACAATAGGATGCCCAACAACATCGTCACCAGTGGCTGCAGATAATGGAGAACACTCACGCGCGACATTTCCTGCCTCTGAAGTGCCTCGTACCACAGCACGTATGCCAGTGCTGAGCAACCCCACGACAGAAAAACCACCGCCGCCCAACCTTGCCAGGTCATCCGCCTGAGCGCGCCCAGAAAACTCTGCCCACTGAGCGCTGCCAACGCTGCCATCACGGGCACACTCAGATTAAAGATCATCGTCACCACTGGCAGGGGGAGTTGCTTTTGCAGAAGGTCTTTGCCCAGCGTAGAAAATAGCGCCCATCCCGCTGCCGAAACAACAATCAGCAGATCGCCCGCCAGTGGATGCCCACTTGTGCCCAGTACCTGCAGATTGCCCCGGGTGATGACTAACATCGACCCAAGGATCGCCAGTAGGAAACCGGCGATTTTGGAGCGCGTCACCGACTCGCCGAAAAAGACCACTGACAGGGTAAACATGAACAACGGCGCCAGCGTGATGAGCAGCGCACTATTGATGGCGGTCGTTTGCTGCAAGCCGACCATCTGAACGAACTGGTGGAGAAAGATGCTGATCAACACGAGGAGGCCGATGCGCCTCCAGTCGCGCCGTTCCAGCTGGGATATCTTTGCCCAACCGCCACCTCGCAACATCAGGCCGTTGAGTGCCATGGCCCCCAGGCTGACTCGCAGCAAGATGAGATGCACTGGCGACAGCTCTGCCAGTGCAATCTTGCTTGCCACAAAAGACGCTCCCCAGAGAATGACCGCCACCAGCGCGCGCCAGTTCACAGGATCCTTCCCTGACCTTTTTGATAGAAGAACGCCCGCCGCCAACGCTCGAGGCTGGCTACGGGCGTTTAACCTAAAGTCTCTGTCTTACAGCTTGTCGGCGATGGCTTGCGCCATGTCCAGCGTGCCTGAGTCGCCGCCCATGTCGTAGGTGCGGACCCGGCCCTCGGCGATCGTATCGGCAATGGCTTGCTCCAGCGCTCTTGCCGTCTCGGTCTCGTCCAACCAGTCCAGCATCAATTTGACTGCCAGAAGCATCGCCGTCGGATTGACCTTGTAGAGACCGGCATACTTGGGAGCCGAGCCGTGGGTGGGTTCAAAGACGGCAAAGTTATCGCCGATGTTGCCGCTGGCGGCAAAGCCCAATCCACCGACCAACTGCGCTGCCAGGTCGGAGACGATGTCACCGAACATGTTGCTCGAGACGATCACTCCGTAATCGTTCGGGTTTTTGACCATCCACATGGCCATCGCATCCACGTTGGTCTCCCACAGTTCGATGTCAGGGTATTCGGCAGAGATTTTGCGGGCCTCGCGCACCATGAGTCCCGAGGTCTCGCGGATCACGTTTGGCTTCTCAACCAACGTCACGGTGGGATAGCCGAATTTGTGGGCGTAGTCAAAGGCCTGCTTCACGATGCGGCGGCAGCCTTCGCGGGTAAAGATGCGGGTGGAGACAGCGATGTCTTCCGAAGGCACGCCCTCGAAGGCAGCCATACGGGGGCTGTACTTCTCCAGCGTCGCCCGCACCTCCTCTGGCAAGGGGTGGAACTCGACGCCAGCGTAAAGGCCCTGGGTGTTTTCGCGAAAGACGACCATGTCGATGCCGTCCTGGAAGTTGAGCGGGTTGCCCTTGAAAGCTTTGCACGGGCGCAGGTTGACGTAAAGGTCGAACATTTGGCGCAGGCGCACGATGGGGCTGCGGTAGACGAGTCCCTTGCCCTGCAGGTCGGGGATCAACTCCGCCTCGGCTTCCTCTTTGGGTTTGGAGGTGATGGCGGCGAATAGCGCACAGTCACAGGCCTTCAGAGTGTCAACCGTGCGCTGCGGCAGCGGCTCACCCTCTTTACGCCAGAACTCCCACCCGATGTCGGCGGGAAGGTACTCGGCGTCGAGAGCGATCTTGTCGAGCACGATCTTGGCTGCATCCATTACATCGTTGCCAATGCCGTCCCCTGGCATCAATGCGATTCTGTACTTTGCCATGATTTGTTATCCTCCTCGGTGTAAATTAAGTGTCAGACATCATACCCGCCGCTAGCGGGCGTCGGGGGAACAGCTGTCCTACAGTGCCTGTGGCGCAACAGATAGCCCAGTACGGATGGCAATAGGATGAACACTACCAACTGCCGCGTCAGGTGGAGTGCGGCCACCAGGCGCATGTCACCGCCCAGATCGTGTGCCACTGCGGGCATGGTACTGGCTCCACCGGGCACGCTGCTCAAGAGGGCCGTCGGCAGGTTCAGCGGCGTCACTTGTGACAATCCCCACCCTAGCAGCAAGCCTAAAGTGATGATAGCCACAATGGCGACCATCGCTGGCAGTGCGACCTGTCGCAGTTGCCGGAGACTCCCGCGTGACATTTGCGTGCCTACCGACGTACCGATGAGGAGCATGGCCACGTAGCGCAAGTCCCCGGCAAGGGGCCCTAATCCTGCTCCCAGCAGGTTTGCCCCACCGACAGCCAGTATGGAACCGATCAGATCGCCGGAGATCACGCCCCCGCGCAAGGCCAGCAGGCCGCCGATCAGTCCAATCGTCAGAGCAGCCACGGTGGGCCACAATCCTACTGCTTCGTCCAGGGGGACGATGATGGCTGTGCCGGAGGATGGCGCTGCCAGCAGTGGCACCAGCGCCGGCACCACCAGCACGACCGTAACCAGTCGAGCGAAGTGAATCGCAGCCACCACCGTAGCGTCGGCACCTACGTCCTCGGCCATGGCTGTCATGGCCGGCAGCCCGCCTGGTACGACGCTAATGAGCGCCGTGGTCGTGTCCAGCCGAGTGAAGCGGCTCAGTACATATCCCAGTCCCAGCCCCATGCCGACGACGGCGGTAATGAGCAGAAGCATGGGCAGCAGCGCTGCCTTGAGCGGTGCTATCACGTCCGGTCCAAAGGCCGCACCGATGACCGTACCCAGCAACAGCCGGCCTACCCGTCCGTAACGGCCACGCCACGGCCCGGGATCGCCGCCTGCCAGCCGATAGCACCCACTGGCCAGCAGGGCCCCCACGATCATCCCAGCCGGGACGCCGATCCCTTGAACGGCCAGGCCGCCAACCACGCCGACGGCCAGCAACGCCAATCCTTGGCCCAGATCAGAGGGTCTTTGCCAAAGTCTCAAGGCGCTACTCGATGTCCAATTGCTGACGGACGTGGGGGATCAGCCCGCCGGCATTCAGGATAGCAATCACCTCTGGCGACAACGGTGGGAAGGTGTATTCGCCTGCTGGAGTCGTCACTGTGCCAGCCGCAAAGTCAATCGTGATCTCTTGACCCGGCTCTACGCCATCCACGGCGTCGCAGGTCACGATGGGCAGCGCATGGTTGATGCAGTTGCGAAAGTAGATGCGAGCAAAGCTGCGAGCCACGATCGCCCCCACGCCGGCCTGTTTGAGACACACCACGGCCTGCTCGCGGGAACTGCCGCAGCCCCAGTTCTTGCCGGCGACGATGATATCGCCAGACTGCACGTTCTGGATAAAGGTTGGATCCAAGTCTTCCAGCGCGTGCTGAGCCATCTCTTTCGGGTCAGAGATGCTGTAGGTGTACTTGCCGGGAAAGATGACATCAGTGTTCACGTCGTCGCCGTACTTCCACACACGACCGGTGATCTTGGTCTCCATGCCTACACCTCCCTCGGGTCGGTGATGGCGCCGGTCAGCGCCGAGGCGGCCACGGTCGCCGGGCTGCCCAGATAAATGAATGCCTCTTTGGAGCCCATTCGCCCTTTGAAGTTGCGATTGGCCGTCGAGATGGTCACTTCGCCCGGGGCCATGCAGCCCTCGTGCGCGCCCAGGCACGGGCCGCAGCCGGGGTTAAGCAGTGTCGCCCCGGCAGCCACCAGATCGCTGACGATACCCCGCTCGATGGCCGCCAGCAACACTTCTCGCGAAGCGGGCAGCACCAGCAGCCTCACGGTGGAAGCGATCTGCTTGCCGCGCAGGATCTCTACTGCTGTCTCAAGATCTTCCAACCGGCCGTTGGTGCAGGTGCCGATGAGGGCCTGGTTGATCGGCGTGCCAGCCACTTCCTTGGCGGCCATCACGTTGTCCACCGTGTGCGGCTGAGCTACCTGCGGGACGAGCCCGCTCACGTCGTATTCGATCACCCGCTCGTAGGTCGCGTCGGGGTCGGCGTGGATCTCTTCATAGCTGTTCTTGACCCGTCCCTGGAGCCAGGCACGCGTGTTGTCGTCCGGTTCGACGACGCCGTTCTTGGCGCCCATCTCGGCGGCCATGTTGGTCAGCACCATGCGGCCGGCCACGCTCATCTGCCGGATCGTCTCGCCTGTGAACTCGACCGAGCAATAGGTGGCCCCGTCGGCACGTATGTCACCGATGATATGCAGGATCACGTCTTTGGCCGAGACTCGCGGCGGCAGTTTCCCGTTGACGACAATGCGCAAGCTCTCCGGCACGCGCAGCCAGATCTGGCCGGTGGCCATTACGGCTGCCGCCTCCGTGCGCCCGATGCCCACCGAGAACGCACCAAACGCGCCGTGGGTTGGCGTGTGCGAGTCGCTGCCGACAATGACCGCGCCGGGCCATGCGTGGCCCTTCTCCGGCAACACCTGATGGCAGATGCCCTCGCCGATGTCATAGAAAGCCGAGATGCCCTGCTCGGCGACGAACTCGCGGGTAATCTTGTGGTTGGTCGCGTAGGTCTCGTTGGCCGCCGGCACCACGTGATCCAGCACGATAACGTTGATGTTCGGATCGGCCACGCGATCCACGCCAATTTTGCGAAACTGTTTCGAAATGGCTGCCGTGTTGTCGTGCGTTAGCAGCTTGTCGGGCCGGACGGTGACAATTTGCCCGGGTACAACGCTATCCAGTCCGGCCTTGCGGGCCAGGACTTTTTCGGCAAAGGTGTATCCCATGTCTTACTCCTTGAAGAGCTTCCACCGTTCGATGGCCCGCCCATCGTCGGTGAACTCGGGATCGTCGATCATTTCCGCTCTCAGCCCAAAGAGTCTCTTTAGGCCGGCGAACATGACCGAGGTTGAGATATGCGCGGGCACGCCTCCTTCGGCGATGATCCGCTCGGCGCCGGGCAGGATGGCCGGCGAGACCATTTCGTACTCCAGTTCGTCCTCTGCAGTCTGGCGCACTTTCATGTCGGCAAAGTAGCCCACATCTACCAGATACCTGGCCAATCCCCGCATGGCCGCCAGAGGCGAGTCGGTGTCCAGGTTGAGCTGTTCATGAACCTCGTCGAACAGCACCTCTCCTGCTCGCCAGACGACCTTCCACGCCTCGTCGCCCCAGTTCTCCCAGATGGCCCGGTAGATAGCATAGATCTCTAGATCGAAAAAGGTGGGATCGATTGGTTTCGTTTGCATTGTTTCTCACTCTCCTAGCGTTTTGCCGTAGGCAAAGAGGTTGCCTGCCTGATAGATGTCCATTTGCACCTGAGAAAACGGTCGAGCCTGCAAGGTTTTCTCACCGTTGAGTACCAACTCGCCGGTTTCAAAGTCCACTTTTAGCTGGTCCCCCGTCTTGAATTCGTCGGCCCGCTCGGTCAGGCCAGGCAGCGAGACGATGGCCAGCCCGCTATTGATCGCGTTTCGCTTATAGATCGCGCCATGGCTCTCGGCGACGATGGCACTGATGCCTAGCGCACGGAAGCAGTCCACGGCCTGCTGCCGCGACGATCCTGCTCCAAAGTTCTTGCCGGCCAGGATCAAGTCACCTGGCTGGGCTTTTTGTGCAAACTCCTCCCAGCCCTTCAAGTTGTCCAGCGCGTACTGGCCCATCTGGGTCACGTCAACGATGTGCAGGTAGCGGTTGTGAAAGATCATGTCGGTGTCAATGTCGTCGTACAGTGTGCCGTCCGGGTCGGTGAGCGCCCATAGGCGGCCTTCTATTCGTGTCTCCTTCATCTTTTCCCTCCTACGCTTCCGGCACTGTGATCTCGCCCTTGAGAGCGCACCAGGCGGCCGTGACGGGGCTGGTCAAATAGGTCTCGCCTGCGCCCTGCTTGCCGCGGAAGTTGCGGTTGCTGGTGCTGATCTGCACCTGTCCCTGGCCGGTCATGCCGATGTGGCCCGACGCGCAGCCGCCGCAGCCAGGGTTGCTGATGATGAACCCGGCGTCGAACAGCGCCTCCAGCACGCCGGAGCGCAGCATCTGCTCAAAGACTCGCCGCGTGGCCGGTACGACCGAGGCCATGACACCCGGCGCGACGTGTTTCCCTTTCACGACGTCTGCCACGGCGACAAAATCCTCAAAGCGACCGTTGGTGCAGGAGCCAAGAAAGACACTGTCGATTCGCTGTCCGGCGGCCTCTCGTACAGGTTTGACGTTGGCCGGACTGGGTGGGCAGGCGACGAGCGGCTCCATGTCCGTGATGTCCACCTCGACCGTCTCGACGTACGTGGCGTCTGGATCGGCGTAGACGCCTTCGACATCGTCACGGCCGGCGCGCTCTCGGGCGAAGGCCAGGATCTCTTCTGAGGGTGGGATGAAGCCGATGATACCGCCCATCTCGGTGATCTGGCTGGCCAGTGTGATGCGGCCTGGCAGATCCAGCGCCTCGATTGCCGACCCGCAGAACTCAACTGCGCGGCCCAACGCGCCGTTGGAGCCAAGCCGCTGCAGCACCGCCAGTGTCAGGTCGCGAGCCGTGCAGGGCGGTTTGATCTCGCCCTTGACAACGACCTTCATCGTCGGCGGTACCTCGAACCAGGTCTTGCCGGTCTTGAAGGTGAACGCGATGTCCTGGTCACCCATGCCCTGGCCGAAGGCGCCTACCGCGCCCAGGATGTTCAGGTGACTGTCGGTGCCGACGAACGTTGAGCCAGGGTAGGCAAGCCCTTCTTCCATCGCCACGTGGGAACCAATGCCAGCGTCCACATCGTAGACCCTGACCCCCTGCTCTCGAGCCCAGATGCGACAGATTTGCTGGTTGTTGGCGTAGGGGATGTTGTTGGGCGGCACGACCAGGTCGAAGGTAAAGAAAGTCTTATCTCTGTCAGCCACCGGTGCGTCGTCATAGTGGGTGCGGTAGTTGTGCACCACGTTAGCCCCCGCAAAATCGCGGGCTGACCGCACGTCCAGGTCGAGCCAGATGATGTTTCCCGGTGTGACCGGCGTGTCACCGGGGCTGTGGGCCTGAAAGATCTTCTCAATAATGGTCTGTCTGGCCATCCTTCTACTCCATCCTTGCTGCCAGTTCTTTCTTGTCCATCATGCGCAGCAGGCTGTGAAAATTCATGAAATCGGCGTGGTTGAGTATCGTCGCCTCGGTGGTGCGCTTTACTTTGTCCCCCTCACCTGCGTGGGTGGCGATGATGTGTTGCACCTCTGCGGGCAGACCAAAGCGGGCCGCCAGTTCCATGCCGGTGAAGGGATGGCGCAGCATTTTGCCGGCATAGGTCTGCACTGTCGTGCCGTCGTCGCGGTTTTTGTACTCGATTAGCTTGCCGATGTCGTGCAGCAATCCACCGGCAATGAGCCGATCCATGTTCACCGGCACGCGGTCGCCATAGATCTCGGCAAACACCTCGGCGGAGCGGATGGCGGTGAGCGTGACAGCGCGAGTGTGATCAATGAAGCTGGCCGGGCAGGGGTTGATGAGCAGGGTGAAAGGCATGCGGCTCAAGGCGTCCGGCGTCCAGCCGCTTTCTTCCATCGCCGCTTCCCAGGTCCTGAGGCACTTTTCGCGCAGGTCGGCATTCTCAACCAAATTGAATTCAGGGATTAGTTCCAAGAGTTTCTCTCTCATTGTACCCTCCACTGGTAAGCTGATGCGTGAAACGTGATGCTTGAAAAGAGAGTTGCACTCGACGCATCACATTTCACAGTTCAAGATAGCTCGCGCTCTGGCGGACCATTGTATTCCTGTGCCGTGGGCGAGATGCGCCGCATGGGGCGCTGGGCAGTGATCTCGTCAAAGACGTGGGCTGTCAACCCCACGGTACGAGCGATGGCAAAGAGGCCGTTGCCCATCTCGGGCGGAAAGTCCATCTCGCACAGCACGGCGGCGATGGCACCATCTACGTTCATTGGCAGGTCTTTGCCCAATGTCTCTTTCATCGCCTGGCGGATCGCTTGGCCCATCTCCACGAATTCGGCGGCCACACCCTCTTCCTCGGCGATGGCGAACAGCCTTTTGGTGCGCGGGTCGTCAGTGTGGACCCGGTGACCGTAACCAGGAATGCGCTTCTTCTGCGTCCGGTATTCGGCCACCAGTTCCCGGGCGGCAGTGAGGGCGTCTTGTCCCTTTTCGCGCTTGCGGGCCACGGCTTCTTTGAGCACGTTCATGCAGCCCTCGATGGCTCCGCCGTGATGGCGATTGATGGTCATGATGCCCGCTGCGATGCCACTGGTCAGCGGTGCGCCACCGGAGGTGACCGTCCGCGCGGCCAGCGCCGAAGGCGGCGTCGCGCCGTGGTCCACGCTGGAGACCAGGATAGCGTCCATGACCCGGCCCTCGGCTTCGGTGGGCAAATTGCCTGTCAGTACCAGGTAGACCACGTGGGCGAATGGCACGCGGCCCATCAACTCGTCAATGCGGTAGCCGCGCACGACTACTTTGTTCGGCTCGATCTTGGTGATCGGTTGTGACCAGGTTTGCTCGGTCATTGTTCGTCCTCCTTGACAGAGTGATAATCTTGGGAATCCGACGGCGGTGAGGTGGCGCAGAGCGACACCCCTACAAACCCAAACTGGCCAGCACTTCTTTGGTGGCTCTTGGCAGATCCATAAACGATTCGACGACGGTCGCACCTACCTCGCGCAGGCGTTCGACCTTGCCCTCGTAGGTGCCTCGCCCGCCTTCGACGATGGCCCCGGCGTGAGAGAAACGGGTCCCGCTCTTGGCTGCCTTGCCACCGATGTAAGCGACCAATGGCTTGGTGAATTCGCCAGCTTCGATCAGATCGGCCACTCGCTCCTCTTGGCTGGTGCCGATCTCACCGAACATGACCACTGCTTTGGTGTCGGGGTCTTGTTCAAAAAGGTGCATCACTTCTGGGTGCGGCAATCCGACGACGACGTCGCCACCGACATGCACCAGCGTCGTCGCGCCAATGCCCTCTCGCGCCAGATAATAAGCCATGGACGAGGTGATGCCGCCGCTGCGAGAAGAGATGCCCACCGGCCCCTGGAAGAACCAGGATCGCGCCGAGGCCGCCTGGCCACCCATCATACCCAGTACCGCCTTGTCGGGGCTGAGCACGCCCAGCGTATTTGGCCCGACAAACTTGGCGCCGGTCTCTTTGGCGCGCTTGGCGATGCTCAACACGTCATAGATAGGCACGCGGTCGGGTACGATGACCAGTAGCTTGACGCCAGCGTCTATCGCCTCCAGCGCCGCGCTCCTGACCAGCGGAGCAGGGATAAAGAGCACGCTGACGTCCAGGGGGCCGGCCTTTTCCCAGGCACCTTCGACGGTATCAAAGACCGGGATACCTTCCACCTCCTGACCCCCGCGGCCTGGCGTCACCCCGGCCACGACGTTTGTCCCGTAGCCGACCATCAGTTTCGTTCGAGTCATCCCTTCACGCCCGGTGATCCCTTGCACCAGGACGCGCTTGGTTCGGTCAATCAAGATGGACATTTATGCCTCCAGTCGTCCGTGATATCCTCATGGGTTCTGCAATGACGCCCGATGCTCGTCCAGACCAGGAATCGGCAGATGCACGTGCCCACCGCCTGCGCCGTAGAGCAGACAGTCGACTTCACAGGCCAGGCACTCTACGCAGCGGCCTTTTTTTGCTTCTTCCGGGGTGATATTGAGCTCCGGCAGGCCCTCGTCATTCAGCGACAGAATCTGGCGGGCGCACTCTTGGACACAGATCTTGTTCTTGCAGGTGGCGCAGATGGCGTGGTCGTACGTGATCGTGCCGCCGGTGACGGTCTCAAAGGTGTAGGGTTTCTGGGGCTCGGGTCGGGGCGGGGGCGGGGGCACATCGCGCAGCTGGCCGGCCTCGATGAGGGCGTCGAGCCGCTCGGCGCAAAAGTCGGGAGAATCGTCTTTCTTGTAGCCTTCCACCGGCGCAGGGATGCGTCCGTTGAGTTGTTGCAGGATGTCCACTGCTTTGTCTTCCGAGTTGCCTCCTAGCCGGATCACGACGGGGATGGAGAGGTGCTCTTCCAGGAAGGCTTTTACCAGCCCCCGCGCCGAGTGGAATTGCTCCTGGCTGGCCACACCGGAACCGGAGCCGAAATAGCCGTCAATTGGCCCGACAGAGAGGACGATCCTGGCTGCACGGTAGACCTTGCTGGCGGGTGGGTTGCCACTGGTGTCCACAAAGGTAGCCAACTTGTAGCCCTGGCGCAACACGGCATCCATGCTCATCATGGAACCGCCTCCTCCAGCACCGTGAAAGCCGACGTAGCCTTCGCCTTGCTCAAAGTCGCTGGCCATCTGGATAAAGTAAAAGGTGCCCCGATAGTCGTTGGCTTCCACCGCGTAGGCGATCTTTTCCAATGCCGTGGGAGGGCGGTCGTATTCACGCGCGATCTCGATGCCCAGGTCTTTGTGACGAAAGACAGCATAGTCGTCCACGGTGACGCGACAGTCGGCGGCGTATAGTTTGCCGTCGGCGGTTTCGACCAGCGGGTTGATCTCGGCAGCGCGGGTCTCGTAGGTGCGAGCCACGTTGTAGAGCTGCACCAAAAGTCCGCCCAGGTCGCGCTGTAGCCGTCCGTCGATACCCGTTCTGCGCACCAGGTTACGTGCCTGGTAGTCCTGGAGTCCAGACTCGATATCAACGTGGGTGCTGGCGACCTGGCCGGGGTTGGCCGCGGCGATCTCTTCAATACCCGTACCACCGACACTGGAGAACATCACCAGTGGGGCTTGCTCCCGGTCGTCCACGATGATGCCAGCGTAGAACTCGCGGGCGATGTCCAGTTGCTCCTCGACCAGCACCTGCTCGACGGTGAAGCCTTTGACTTTCATGCCCAGCATGGCTTTGGCGGCAGTAGCGGCTTCTGCGGGCGTAGCCGCTTTTTTGATGCCGCCCATGCTGGCGCGCCCCGTCACCCAAGCCTGGGCTTTGACCATCACTGGCGCGCCAATTTCCTCGGCAAGTGCCTGCGCTTCATCCGGCGTCGTCGCCACGCCGCCGCGGGGTACGGCAACTTTGAATTGCCTGAGAAGCGCCTTTCCTTGGTGTTCGTGCAGTCGGGCCATTCAGTTCCCTCCTTATGATCAAGACAGCGCCCTTGCTTGAAGGAGGAGGGCGCTCTGATCGATGCTTGTCTCGTTCAAGCCGTCATTGGCTCTTCTGAGTGGGGATGGTTGGTGACACGCCCCATTATACCACACTCCCTGTTCTTTGCAAAAGCTGGGTGAAGGGAGATTGCGCCGCTGGGCCGTGAGCCGTTGACAGCCGCTGTACCTCGGTGTATAATCGTAGCTCAGGGCCGATTCGTGAGTGAGGAGATAAAGACATGACTGCTGAGGAAGGGCTACAAACCTACGAATTCAAAGCCGAAATTCAACAACTGCTCAATATCCTGGTCCATTCACTCTACACCGACCGCGAGATCTTTGTGCGCGAACTCGTTTCCAACGCCGCCGACGCCCTGAACCGCCTCCAGTTCGAGATGCTCACCAACCGCGATGTGCTTGACGCGGACGCAGAACTGGCGATTCGCGTGGAGGTGGACGAGGAAGCCAAGACGATGACCATCTCCGACAGCGGCATTGGCATGACCCGCGATGAGATCATCGAGAACCTGGGCACCATTGCCCAGTCGGGTGCGGCTGCTTTCCTCAAGCGCCTCGAGGAGGTGGAGGGTGGAGAACTCCCACCCCTGGAGATGATCGGCCAGTTTGGCGTGGGCTTTTACTCTGTTTTCATGGTCGCCCAAGATGTGCGCGTTGTCTCTCGCTCTTACCAGCCCGGCGCCGAAGCGTGCGAGTGGGTTTCCGACGGCAGTGCCAGCTTTCGCGTTGGCCTGGCGCAGAAGGCGGACCGGGGCACTCGAATTATCGTCAGGTTCAAAGAGGATGCTGCCGAATTTGCCACTGCCTGGCGGGTGGAGCAAATCATCAGAACGCACTCTGATTTTGTGACGTTTCCCATCTACATGGATGACCGGGTCGTCAACCGGCAAAAGCCGCTGTGGCGGCAATCGCCCCGCGAGACGACGGGCCAAGATTACGATGACTTTTACAAGCACCTGACGTTGGACTTTGAAAAACCATTGCTGGTCAGTCACTTGGTGAGCGATGTGCCGGTGGACATCCGCAGTGTGCTCTACGTCCCAGCCCGCCGGGAGCGCGGCATCCTCAGCCCGCGCACTGACTTTGGCCTCAAGCTCTATGCCAAAGGCGTCATGATCCAGGCGTACCACACAGAGTTGCTGCCCAAATACTTTCGCTTTATCGAAGGCGTCGTCGAATCGGAAGACCTGCCGCTGAGCGTCTCCCGCGAGACGGTGCAACGCAATCCGGCAGCCCATCGCATCCAGAAAGCACTGGTTGGCAAGCTGATCAAGGAATTGGAGGCATTGGCCGAGGAAAAGCCGGACGACTATCGCCGCTTCTGGGATGAGTTCGGTTCGTTTCTCAAAGAGGGTGTTGCCACCGACCCGGCGGGCAAAGATGACCTCTTGCCGCTGCTGCGCTTCCGCTCTTCCAAGGCAGAAGGTCAAGGCATCGTCTCGCTGGATGAGTACATGGCTCGCATGGTACCGGATCAACCGGCCATCTACTACCTTCTGGGTGATGACCTGGAATCGGTCGCTCACAGCCCGCATCTGGATTATTTCCGTGCCAACGACGTCGAAGTTCTCTATCTGACAGATCCCATTGACAACTTTATGATCATGGCGTTGACCGAGTTCGATGGCAAGCCGCTGAAAAACGTGGACGATGCCACGCTGGACCTGCTACAGGGAGAGGACGCGGAAGCAGTGGAGGAGGGGGCCATCCTGGAAGCGGATTTCAACCGGCTGGTGGGTCGCTTTGTCAAGGTGCTGGGGGACAAGGTTACAGAGGTGCGCGCATCCAAGGTGCTGCGCGACAGCGCCTGCCGACTCGTCTCGCCGGAGAGTGTGCCGGGTGGAGGGATGGAGCGAGTCTACAAGCTGCTGAACAAAGAGTTCGAGGCGCCGAAAAAGATCCTGGAGATCAACCGGAGCCATTCTCTCATGCGCAGCCTGGCCCGCCTGGTGACCGACGCCCCAGACGACCCGGTGATAGACCTCACCATCGAGCAGCTTTTCGAGAACCAGTTGCTCATCGAAGGGCTACATCCCAACCCAGCGGCCATGATTTCGCGCATCCAGACGCTGATGGAGGCAGCCACGGCCCGGAGCGAGTGAGGGCCATATGGAGGGGGGAACGGACGGACGAACGGTCTTCCATCGAACAGGCCCGGTGTCTCATCGGGCCTGTTTTCTTTTGCTCTGCCCAATGCTCAACGCAAACGAGGGTGTCTATCCGTGGCAGGCAAATTGCCGCCTATGTTATTGGGCAAGCAAGACAAGCCAGGATTCACCTTTTTTCTCAATGACGATCACGGGCTATTTATTGCCTTGCTCGCCTGGCTGGGCGACGTGGCGCTCCTGGGCCTTCGGCAGTGTGAAAGTGACGGTTGTCCCGTGATCTAGTTCGCTTTCAACCCAAATACGTCCGCCATGAGCCTCGACGGCCAATTTGCAGAACACCAGTCCCAGGCCGCTGCCGCTCTCGTGTCGCCGCTCTGTGACGAATTTCTGGAACAGACGATCTTTCAATTCGGGCGGGATGCCAAAGCCATTGTCGGAAACAGAGATGTATACCTCAGGGAGCTTGCCAGCCTGGCCGTTCTGTGCCTCGTCTGTTGCTTTCGCCGTCACTTTCACCAGGCCGCCAGCGGAGGTGAATTTGATGGCGTTGCCGATCAGGTTTTCTAATACCCGTTCTATCAACTGGGCATCGGCCCAGACTGGCGAGAGCGTCGAGGGCACCTCACTTGCGAGGCGCAGATTCTTCTGGGCGGCGAGAAGAGTCTGCCTGCGCAACGTCTCGGTCACGAGATCGGCTAGTGAGACCGACGTGCTTTTGAGCGGCATCCGCCGGCCCTCTAACCGGCTCACGTCCAGGATATCATTGATCATTTTCAAGATCCTCTGAGCACCGTTGAGAGCGAGTTCGAGCATCATCCGTTGATTGGGCAACAGGTTGTCATCCTGGGTTTGGTCCAGGAGCTGCAATGCCAGGGTGACGGACGTCAGAGGATTGCGCAGATCGTGCACCATGGTGTGAGTGAGATCGTCGCGCATCTTTTCCAGTAGCCGTTCCTCAGTCACGTCGCGCAACACCAGCAGTCGGCCCAGAGGAGTGGTGTCAACCAGTACGGGTAGGCTAAGCCAGTGAACGGTGCGTGGGGATACCTCGTTTTCGCCCTCGTCGGGCGGTTCGTCGCCTTTCTGGAGGCGGCGCATTTCAGCCAGTGCCGCCCGTACCATGGCCGGCGCGTGGTGCCGAAGTGCAAGCAGGACATCTTGGATCGGTTGACCAGTCCAGTCTTCTGGTTGTCCGGGCAGCCGCAAGAGTTCAAGCGCGCGAGCGTTGGCGAGCAACACCCGTTTGGCTGTTCCTACAAAGATGATGCCATCCCGGCTGGATTCGATCACTGCCTGCAACCGGCTACGTTCGTCAGCACTGGTCTGAAACAGCCGGGCGTTGGCCACAGCCGTCGCTATTTGATGGCCGATGGTGTTCAGCAGGACCTTCTCATTAAAGGAAAACATCCGTTGTTGGTGCGCGAACAGCCCAATGGTACCCAGTGACTGATCTTTGTGCAACAAGGGAATGCAGGCACAGGCGCGCAGGCCCATAGCAGCCATCTCGTCCAGCATCTGGTTGATGATTGCCGGTGCCTCTCGCTCAAAATCGCTGCTCACCAGACTCTCGCGCTGCTCGTGGGCGTAGGCACACAGTGTCCCTTTCATGCCGCGCTGTCGAAGACGTTGCGACAGTATGGAGGGCAATCCATGCTCGGTCACCAGGCGCAAGCCGCCGTCGGTCAGATCGGCCAGGCTGATCAGCCCCGCATCAAAGCCCAGCGATAACAAAGCGGCCGACAGAGTTTGAGACAGGGCATCTTGCACCACCAGTGACCGGCTGGCCAAACGTGTAATACTGTACAGCGCGCTAAGGTCGGACGCTTGTTGGCGGGCTTCCTCGTAGAGCCGGGCGTTGTCCAGCGCCAGGACAACGGCTTCGGCCAGCGACTCGGCCAGCAATACGTCCTCGGCATCAAAGATGGCAGGCTGGTCGCTTTCCAAGTTGAGCACGCCCAGCACCCTCTCACCACGCCGAAGCGGGACGGCCAGTTCACTGCGGATGTCGGGGTGTCCGGCCGTATAATCTGCATCGGCGCTTACATCGGGTACGTGCTGTGTCTGCGCCGTTCTGAATGCTCGCCCGGTGATGCTGTGATCGAGGGGCACGCGCTTGCCTTCAGCAACAGAAAGGTCGCCGGCCGCTGCCTGGATAACGAGATGCGTCATTGCGTCTTCGGGCAGAAGAACCGACACAGCAGGCCAGTCTGTCAACTGTGCAATGGCTTCTACCGCTACGCGTGCGATGATTTCTGGATGCAGATGTTTGCCTACGGTGGTCAGGAATTCATAGAGCGTGATTTCACGATCGGCCAGGAGACGTTGTTGTTCGTACATCTGCGCGTTGCGCACGGCCAGCGCCATCTGGTCGGCGGCGGCTTGCATCAAGTGAGCGTGTTCAGCGTCAAAGTGCTCTGGCTGCGAGTGAGCGAGTGTCAGAATGCCGATTAAGAGTGGTCCGCTGACAATCGGCACGGCCAACACAGAGCGAGCCGTATGAGGGGCTTCCGGCAATTCCTGCCAGCGTTCGTCGTCGAGCGTGTCAGAGATAAGCGCGGTTTGGCGGTGCTGGGCAACCCAACCGACCAGCCCGTTACCCATCACCTGGGCGCCAATGGGCTGTTGTGCCTCTAGCTTTGCCTGGCCGCGCACGGAGAGGCTGTGAGTTGCAGCACTGCTCTCGCCCAGCAGAAACAGGTTGCCCTGTTCTGCGCCCGTGAGTTCGGTGGCGACACTTAGCGCGTTGTGCAAGGTGGCCTCCAGGGTTGGGCGTTCGGCTGTGGCACGCGCCACGGCGACCAGGCGCTCGAATAGATGCTTCTGGGCGCGCAGTGCCTGCTCGGCTTGCTTGTGCTCGGTGATGTCACGCAAGACGATCAACCGGCCAGAGACACGGCCGCGCCGGGCATATACGGGTGAGATGCGCAAGTCAAAGTGGCGTTGCGCTTCTCCTTCGCCCAGGACAATCTCATCGTGTGCTTCTGTCACGTCGCGGTAGCGCCTGACCAGGTCACTCCACGGAGCGAGTACCTGGACGACCGGTTGGCCGATGGCCTGTACAGCAGTACGTCCGATGATACCTTGCGCGGCTGGGTTGAGGTCTAAAATACGACCCTGGGCGTCCAGCACAATCATACCGTCACTCAAGCTTTCGATGACAGCATCGCGCGCCACCGGCACGAGGTCCAACCACTGGAGACGAAAGAGCCCCCAGGCCGCCACCACACCAGCGACGGTGAAAGCAAAAGGAGTCATGTCCACAGGCGTGAGATCGGGCCAGAAGGTAGACAATACGTTTGCCGCCAGAGGCACCACAGATCCAGTCAGCAAAGCACCGGCCTGTGCGCGATATAGACGCGAGGAGTGAATGAGTATCTGGACGAGCAAGAGGATGCCGATCAGAAACAGCAAGTAAGAATACGCTGCATGAATCCAGAACGCAACGCCATGGGTCCTGTTCCACACTAGCAGTGATCCACTTACCTCCAGCCCGATGCTTCTCCAGATGAGATGGTGGAATTCGTTGGTCCAGGTGAGTAGCAGGGTGGCAAGGGGCTCAATGGTCAGCAGGATTAGATTGCGGCGCGTCAGCCATTTTTCCCGGCCCGTGTGTTGGAGTACCAGGATTAGCCACGCTGTTGATACGACGACGACACCCAGGTATCGAACCTTGGACCAAAAGAGTTTGGCGGCCAAATCTGTGCTTACCAGTTGCAACGCTGATGCCAACGACCATTCGGCCACAGCTAGCATGACGGCTATGAAAGGCGCTACCCCAGGCGCGGAGCGGCGTCGCCATGCGTAAAGCGCCAGCGCAACCGATATGGCCGCTGCTGCGAGTAGAGGTAGAATGTAAGGGGTGTATTGCCAGTGTATCATTGCCCTCTATCTCAACTGGTGCGTTCGGTGTGAGACCAGTACGTGATAGACAGTTGTGAGGTAGGAAGCCCACAATGGCCAAGTGGGGCAGGACACGCTGGCCGATGACGTTTGAGGGCTATCGCCCTGAGGCGGCGGCACACACCTCCTGGCCAGCGCAGTCGAGCTTCTTGACCAGGCGAAGAATCACCAGATCACTGTCTACATTGAGGAAATGTTGGAGTTGTAGGGGTGAATTGACCATGTACCACCTGATGACCCATTGTTTCAGATTCTTGCTATCAGTATAACACTTGTCTGCTGGAAAGTCAAGGTAACTGGACACATCGAGCTGGCAGGGCTTGTATCCTTGAGGAACTCTGGTATAATATCGCTGGGCGACGTTGCCTTATTGAGTTCTGACTGTGCCGTCAGCTAGTAAGGGAGATGAAATGGCAGACTATCGCATTCAGGAACATCCCATTTTGCCTATCGGGCCACGGGAGGGCGTGGCGTTTTACTGGCAAGGGCGGAAGCTGATCGCCAAACAAGGCGAAACGATAGCTTCTGCCCTTTTTGCTAATGGCGTGCGTATTTTCGGTCACCACCACAAAGACGGCGCGCCGCAGGGAATCTTTTGTGCCAATGGTCAGTGTGCCCAGTGTCTGGTGTTGGCCGACGGCAAGCCGATCAAATCGTGCATGGCACTTGTCCGGCCCGGTATGTTGGTCGAGCCGGTAGAAGGCCTGCCGGAGTTGCCGCCAGTGGATGAGGTGCCGGACACAGGGGATATCGAAGAGATGGAAGTGCCGGTGCTCATCATCGGTGGAGGACCGGCGGGGCTTTCAGCGGCCGGTGAGCTGGGCCAGTTGGGCATTGAGACCTTGCTGGTGGACGACAAGCACCGCCTGGGCGGCAAGCTGGTGCTGCAAACGCATCGTTTCTTTGGCTCGATCAGCGCCGTCTATGCCGGCACGCGCGGCATAGACATTGCCTCCAAATTGGAGAACGAAGTGCGCAGCCAGGACAGCGTTAGAATTTGGCTCAACAGCACGGCCCTGGCGGTTTTTAGCGACCATAGGGTCGGCATCCTGCGCGATGGGAACCGTTACGTGCTGGTCACCCCCCAGGTGGTACTAGTGGCAGCGGGCGCGAGGGAAAAGTCTCTGGCTTTCAAGGGAAACACGTTGCCGGGCGTCTACGGTGCGGGTGCGTTTCAAACGCTGGTCAACCGCGACCTGGTCAAGGCTGCTCAAAAGCTGTTCATCGTCGGTGGCGGCAACGTTGGACTCATCGCTGGCTACCACGCGCTGCAAGCAGGTATTGCCGTGGTCGGGCTGGTGGAGGCGATGTCCGAGTGTGGCGGCTACAAAGTGCACAAAGACAAACTGGCACGCCTGGGCGTACCGATCTACACCTCGCACACTATTGTCAGCGCCAATGGCGATGACTCGGTCGAGTCGGTGACAGTGGCACAGGTAGATGAGCGTTTCCAGCCGATACCTGGCACAGAACGATCGTTTGCATGCGACACGGTGCTCATCGCTGTGGGGCTAGATCCGGTCAACGAGTTCTACCTCAAGGCGCAGCAATTTGGCATGACTGCCTTTGCTGCTGGCGACGCGGAAGAGATCGCCGAGGCATCGGCGGCCATGTTTTCTGGCAAGATCAAGGGACGCGAAATAGCCCGTGCTATGGGCTATGACGTTGGCGAGGTACCGCCCAATTGGTACCGCACGGCTGAGATGCTAAAGTCAAAGCCAGGGAAAACGGTCCGGGAGCGCCTGCCAGAAGGCGAGACGGGGGTTGTTCCGGTGTTTCACTGCTCGCAAGAGATCCCCTGCGATCCTTGCACGGCGGTTTGCCCTCAGGGGCTGATCCACATTGACGAAGCCGACATTCGTCTGCTCCCGACCTTCATCGGGGAACAATTGGACAAGACCTGTGTTGGCTGCGAGAAATGCGTCGCCATCTGCCCTGGCCTGGCCGTCACCCTGGTAGACTATCGCCAAGATGTGGAGTATCCCAGCGTGACGATTGCCTACGAGTTTCTCGAGGAAAGCATTCAGGTCGGTGACGCGGTGACGGTGCTGGATGCAGAGGGACATGTCCTGGGCAACGTCGAAGTGACGGGTGTGAGGGCAGTCAAAGCTTTCGACCGCACCATCGCCGTCAAGGTCAGGGCGCCCAGGGCGTATGCCAAGCGGATTGCCGGCATCCGAGTTCAGGAAGAACAAGTGACCAGGCCGATGGATCGGTACGTACAGCGCATCACTGATGACACTATCGTCTGTCGCTGCGAGCGGGTGACGGCCGGTGAGATCCGCGCGCTCATTCAGCAAGGGTACCGCGACATCAACGAGATCAAGGCAGTGACGCGGGCAGGCATGGGGGCCTGCGGAGGCAAGACTTGCACGCCGTTGATCCACCGTCTCTACCGAGAGGAAGGCGTCCCTGAGGCCGAGGTGATAGATAATGTGCAGCGACCACTCTTCGTCGAGGTGCCGCTGGCTTTCTTTGCTGGCGTGGAGGAAGGTGAGGAGGTAAGCTGTGGCTGAGAAGAAAGTACCGCATTTTGATGTCATCATCATTGGTGCCGGCAGTGTCGGTACGCCAGCAGCCTTTTCTCTCGCAGGGGCGGGGGTGCACACGCTGGTGATTGACCGGCTGCCGAGCGTGGGACAGGGCTCCAACAAGACAGCTATCGGCGGCATTCGCGCCACCCACTCTGACCCGGCCAAGATCCGCATCAGTCTGCGAAGCATCGAGATCTTTTCGTCGTGGAAGGAACGCTACGGGGACGAGATCGAATGGTATCGAGGCGGCTATTCGTTCGTTGCTTACCGGGGGCGGGAGGAAAAGATTCTTAAAGACCTGCTGGCAGTTCAACATTCCTACGGTCTTGACATCCACTGGCTGGACAAGAACGCGCTGCTGCAGGTGATCCCTGCTCTCAATCCCCAGGGACTCATTGGCGGTACGCACTCGCCCGACGACGGTAACGCGTCACCTCTGCTGACCGTCCACGCCTTCTACCGCCACGCCAAACGGCTGGGGGCCGCGTTCCACTTTGACGAAACCGTGACGGACATCATTGTCGAGGGCGGGCGCGTGCGCGGTGTCAAGACAGACAAGGGAGAATATGGCGCGGACGTGGTGATCGACGCTGCCGGGGCCTGGGCTGGGTCGGTGGCGCAGATGGTCGGCCTGAAGGTGCCGGTGCATCCCGATTCTCACGAGGCAGCAGTGACCGAAGCAGTGGCCCGTTTTCTCGATCCGATGGTGGTGGATATCCGGCCTGCGGTTGGCTCGGCCAACTACTACTTCTATCAGCACTATACCGGCCAGATTCTATTCTGCATTACGCCCAACCCTAGCATCTGGGGCGAGAATACGAGTGAAACGAGCAGTTTCCTCCCCATGGTGGCCTGTCGCATGGTGGATGTGATGCCCCGGCTAAAGAATCTCCGCGTGCGGCGTACCTGGCGGGGTCTCTATCCTATGACGCCTGATGGCTTTCCTATCGTCGGCTGGTCAAAAGAGGTGGAGGGCTTTCTTCTGGCTGTGGGTATGTGCGGCCAGGGCTTTATGCTGGGGCCGGGCCTGGGTGAACTGCTGACTCGTTTGGTGCAAGACAAGTTGGAGGAAGAAGATGCTGAGGTGTTGTCTGTCCTGTCACCCTATCGGGACTTTAAGGGACAGGAGAAGCTAAAGTAGGCGCGAGACACCACTGGGGGGAAAGATGCGAGTGTTGATCACAGGTGGGGCTGGATTTCTCGGCGCGGCGCTGGCTCATCGGCTGGTAAGGGATGGGCATCGGGTCCAGGTGCTCGATGACCTGAGCGTCGGTGACCCGGCCCGTTTGCCCAGAGAGGTGCACTTTACGCGGGGGGATGTACGTGACGTGCCCCGCCTCTGGACGCTGCTGCGAGATGTGGAATGCGTCTATCACCTGGCAGCGCGGGTCTTTGTCGCTGAGTCGATCTTGTACCCCCGCGAGTACAACGACGTGAACGTCGGCGGCACGGTAAGCGTCATGGAAGCGATGCGCGACGCCGGTGTACAGCGGGTTGTGTTTACCTCCTCGGGCGCGGTCTATGGGAATCAGGCACACCAGCCGGTGCACGAGGAACTGGAGCCGGACACGGATTCACCCTACGCCGTGAGCAAGCTGGCCGCGGAGCATTACGTGCGCACCATCGGACGGTTGTGGGGTATCGAAACAGTGATCCTGCGTGTGTTCAATGCCTACGGTACGGGCCAGTTCGCGCCGGTCTACCGGGCACCGGTCATCCCGGCACTGATGAGGCAGGCCCTGGGTGGCGGTTCGCTGGTCATCTTTGGCAACGGCACACAGACTCGCGATTTTGTCTACATAGACGACGTGGTTGATGCCCTCGTGGCTGCGGCCATGGCCAGGAATGTCGATCGGGCCATTATCAATGTGGGCAGTGGTCAGGAGACCAGCATCAACGATCTGGCACAGCAGATCGAGCTCGTGACAGGCTGCCCGGTGCGCGTCCTCTACAGCCAGGCCGAGGATGGGGGCGTGCCCCGCCTGGTGGCCGACCTCACGTTGGCTCAGGAAAAGTTGGGCTTTCGAGCCCGCGTTTCATTGGAGGAGGGCCTGCGCAGATTGTTGATCCTCGATCCTCAACTTCAGGCGTTGCAGGGCTGAGAAATCGGCATCTGTCAAGTGGACAAAGCCTGCCCGATAGGCTATAATTAGAGCCATGGTCGAAAGCGGAGTGCTCGATTGGGTTTACGTTCTGACGATCGTCAACCGGTTGCTGTCGTCCACGGTCGTCATCACAGGCTTTTCTCTAACCATCTACATCCTGACTCACAACCTTCGCAGTCCGGTGGCCCGTGCCTTTAGCGTGTTGATGACTTTTGTAGTGCTGGTTTACGTTGGCGACGTCGTGCTTTTCCAGGTGGCCTCGGCAGAGGCAGCGCTGCCGTGGCTCAAGATGCAGTGGGTGGGCATTGCTTTCGTGCCCGCAGCCTATCTTCAATTCTCTGATGCTCTGTTGGCCACCACCAACGACCGTTCTCGCCTGCGTCATGTGATGGTCCTATCCAGTTACCTCGTCGGTGTAGGATTGGTCGGACTGGTCATTTTTACGGACTTGTTGGTGCGGGAAGTGGTCTACCGGCCAGCAGCCCCGCAGCTTCGGGCGGGCCCTCTTTTCTGGGTGTTTACTGTCTATTTTTTCCTCACCGTTGGCGGTGGAGCGATGAACATTCAACGCGCCCGCGAACGCTGCCTGACTCCCACTTCCCGGCGGCGGATGACTTATTTGACGCTGGCGTTTGTCGCGCCAGCCTTGGGTGTGTTCCCTTACGTCATGCTTGCCAGCCTAGAAGTGTTGTTGCCCCCGGTGGTGTTGTTGACCTTGGTGTTGATGGGCAACGTCGGCGTGGTGCTGATGGTGATCGTCATGGCTTACCCGGTAGCCTATTTTGGCGTGTTGATGCCGGATCGCGTCGTCAAGCAGCGTCTAGCCCAGTTTTTGCTGCGCGGCCCGTTGGCAGCCACGGTGGTCATTGTCTTGCTTCAGACTGTTCCCAAGGTAGCGACGACCTTGGGCGTGTCCCAGGATACTGTTCTCTTTACGACGGTTGTGGCCAGCTTGGTGTTATTGCAGGTGGGCATTACGATGGTTCAACCGTTGATTGACCGGCTGATCTACCGCCAGGATCAGGATGAGATCACCTTGATACGCCACCTGGACAATCGCCTGCTCACCGCCACCGATATGCGGCAGTTTCTGGAGAACGTGCTGAGCGCCGTGTGCGATACCATGCGGGTGACCACTGCTTTCGTGGCTATGGTGGAGGGGAGGCTATTTCGCCGCCAGGCATTTTATGGGAACGCAGCGGCGGTGGATACATTTCTAGCGGCTGGCGATTTACAGGATGCGATTCTGTCCTCTTTGTCTGCTGCGCTGCCCGAACACCTGGCAGGGCTGTTCAATGGCGCACCGCCCGTTGTTCGACAGATGTTCTGGATTTTTCCCCTGCGGTCCGTTTCTGGCGAGGTCACGCTGGGGATGCTGGGCGTCGAGACAGACCGAGACTTGTCCAGCCTGTCCGACGATGAGGCCAGCGCGTTGGCTATCCTGGTCTCTCAGGCCGAAAATGCCTTGGTTGACCGGCATTTGCAGCAGGGTCTGTTTGGTGCCCTGGAACAGATCATGCCTGATATAGAAGCTATCCAGCGTCTCCGCAGCACGGTGCGCTACGCTGGTTCACCGACGGTGCAATCTATTGACGAGAGCCTGATCTATGCGCCCGAGTTTCCCCAGTTGGTCAAAGATGCGCTGCGAGATTACTGGGGGGGACCCCGGCTGAGCGAGAGTCCCTTGCTCCGTTTGGCCGTCGTCAGACAGGCGCTGGATGAGTATAGCGGCCAACCTATCCAGGCGCTGCGATCCGTGCTCTTGAGTGCCGTAGAGGCGTTGCGCCCTGCTGGTGAGCGCAAGATGACGACCAAAGAATGGTTGCTGTACAACATTCTAGATCTCAAGTTCGTTCGGGGCGAACGGGTCAGCTATATCGCCGGCCGCCTGGCGATGAGTGAATCTGATCTGTACCGTAAGCAGCGCGTGGCCATCAAAGAGGTCGCGCGTATGCTGACCCGGATGGAGGAGGCCGCGCGAACTGGGTTAGGTCCTGGATTCGACTCTCATGATGACCAAGGGGCTGAACTGGGAAAACGGCAACAAAAAGCTCCTTGACAACCCTCTGGAATTACCTTATAATACCAGCTACTTTCCGATGATTGCTGGATGAGAGAGTTGGCTTCACGAGTATTGGTGTGCAGGACGTGAAGGTGTTGGCCGTGTTGGCGAGTCGTAGCGTAATCGGACGTGGGAACACAACTTTACACACCCGGCATCCCAATGTGTGTGCCGGAAGTCGAACGGAACCGAACTCGGCCGTGTCTGCTGCCCTGATGGGGCAGCAGGCTACGACCGAGTTGTTTTTATGGTGGCGGTAATGGGCGATTGTTGGTTGGTGAGTGCAGGTTTGGTTAGAAAGGTAGGACGACTTGACTGAGGAGAAGAAGGACCGTCTAAGAATGTGGGAGGAGCCTTTGGAAGAGGAGTATTGGCTGGCCCTCCTGCAGCAGGGCGAACATGCCATCGCTGTGAGTTCCTCGGCTGCCAGGGACCTCTCTTGGCACGAGACAGAGGTTGGGCAGCTGGCAGATGAGAAGACGCCAGCAGAGGGTAGCGTGCCTGAAATGGAAACAGTTCTATCTCCTGAATCTGTGGAAACGCCGCTGGTCGGCACGCCAAGTTGGGAGGAGGCAGAAGCCTGCCTGTGCGATGGTGTGGTCTTGACGTTACCCGTCGTGGGGCACAACCGCGGAGGGCTTCTCGTGGATTGGAATGGCAGGCAGGGATTTATTCCGGCTTCGCAGTTGGCTGACTTTCCGGCCCACTTGGAGGGGGAGGATCGCAGAAATGAACTTGCCAGTTGTGTAGGTGGGTCTCTTGACCTCAAGATCATTGAATTGGACCGAGAGCGGAATCGTCTGGTCTTTTCAGAGAAGGCGTGCGTCTCACAAGACGATCAGATCGAACAGTTGATGGACGAGATATGCGCCGGTGACATTTGGCGGGGCCGTGTGACCAATCTCTGCTCTTTTGGGGCCTTTGTAGATCTGGGCGGCGTGGAGGGTTTGATCCACATCTCTGAACTGTCCTGGGGCCGGGTGGCTCACCCTTCCGACGTGCTGCACCGTGGTCAGGAGATCGAGGTTTACGTCCTTAACGTGGACCGCGAGCAGAGGCGCATTGGACTTAGCCTCAAGCGTCTGCAGCCCGATCCATGGACTTCGGTAGAAGATCGCTACATCGAAGGGCAATTGGTCCAGGGCATGGTGACCAATGTCGTCAGTTTCGGCGCCTTTGTGCGCATTGAGGAAGGGCTGGAAGGGCTGATCCACGTGTCGGAGCTGGGGGAAGGGGATTTCATGCAGCCGCGCAGCGTGGTAACGGAGGGGGACAGCGTCACCGTCTGTATTGTGAACATAGACAGTGCCAACCATCGCCTGGGACTGAGCTTGCGGCGGGTGGCCGACGAGGAAGGTCTCAACCAGGGTGAAGACGTCTTACTCGCCTAACTTGCCATCGGCTGCTGTCTGACTGTAGGCCCATCTCCTCCGATGGTGAGGGATGGGCCTGTTGGCCTAGAGGGGCACTGTATCCATGACTAGGAAATCTGCCAAGAAAACCGGTTCCGGTCGCACGCCATCATCATCGCGCAAGAGGACGAAAGCTCGCTCGAAGGCTTCGGCCGGTTCACGGCGCGGGAAGCAATCAGTCGGGCAACTAGAGTCTTTTCTGTCTCGCCTCCGGCGCGCGTATGGGCCTCGCCAGCAGGAGGTACTGTCCATTCTGCTGCTCGTGTTCGCCGTGCTGACGTTTTTGGGCCTGATAGGCGTGACGGCCGGCTCGCTCATCACTGGTTGGACCCGTTTTCTGCGACAGGTTTTCGGTCTGGGCGCTTACCCCCTGGCTGTGGCGGTGGCCGTCCTGGGGGTGTGGTTGCTGCTACGCGGCGTAGACCAGGTGTCGTCTTTCCGGTGGAAGACGGTGGCCGGTTGGCAGATCACCTTCTTGGCTGTCCTGGCATTGGTCCATCACGTGGCCCCGGGCGACGATGCGCTGGCTTCGGCTCAGGCTGGCAATGGCGGTGGCTACATTGGCTGGGCCATCTCTGACCTGCTGCAGAGGGTGGTGGGCAATTTGATCGCCTTCTTGCTGTTGTTGGGCGGTCTGGCTGCCGGGCTGGCTCTCTCCTTTGACTGGACGCTGGAAGACTTGCTGGATGCTGTGATGGGCCTCGCCGGTCGGCTGCGTGGCGTTGCCTCACCGCCTTCTCAGCCTGTCGAATCAAGGCCCGCAGAAACGCCATCCCGTCGCCAGCGGCAGCCAGCTGCCAAACTAAAGCCGGGGAAGGAGGCCGTCGCCCAGCCCGCTCTTGATCCTTCGGCCCAAGGACAAAGGGAGCCAGAGCCCAAGACGACGTCTGTGGCCCGCCCGGTCGTCGCAGCGACCGAGCCAAAGCCGAAGGCCAAACGTCGGCGCCGTGCTGTGCGCCTGCCGTCGTTGGATCTGCTGGTCTCCGATAAAGACACCGAATATGGCGACGCGGACGTTCGCTACCGCAAGCAGACCATCGAGGAGACGCTGGCTAGCTTTGACGTGCCGGTCAAGGTGGTAGAAGTCAACCGGGGGCCGGTGGTCACCCAGTTCGGCCTGCAGCCGCTTTTCACGGAGCGTCGCGTCTCCAGCGGCGAGGTTCGTCGGCGCAAGGTGCGGGTGAGCAAGATCAGCGCCTTGGCGAGCGACCTGGCCCTGGCCCTGGCAGCTTCTCCCATCCGCATCGAAGCGCCCGTACCAGGCCGTTCGATTGTCGGCGTCGAAGTGCCCAACAGTGAGGTGGCACTGGTCGGTCTGCGCGACGTGATGGACTCTCCGGCCTACAAGAAGAAACGGTCACGGCTCAAGGTCGCCCTGGGGCGCGGCGTTTCCGGCGAGCCGGTGGTGGCCGACCTGGCGACCATGCCACACTTTCTCATCGCCGGGGCTACCGGTTCTGGCAAATCAGTGTGTATCAATACTATCACGGCTTGTCTGGCTTTCAACAACCGGCCACAGGACCTGCGCCTGGCGATGATTGACCCCAAGATGGTCGAACTCACCCGTTTCAACGGCTTGCCACACTTGCTGGGACCGGTGGAGACAAGTCTGGAGCGCATCGGTGGGGTGTTATATTGGGCCACGCGAGAGATGGACGCCCGCTACAGGAAATTTGCCGCTGCCGCTGCCCGCCATCTGGACGACTATAACAAGAATGCCCCGTCCGAAGACCGATTGCCCCGCATCGTCATCCTGATTGACGAGCTGGCCGATCTGATGTTGAGCGCCCCCGATGAGACCGAGCGAACTATCACCCGGCTGGCGCAGATGGCTCGCGCAACTGGCATTCACCTGGTCATCGCCACCCAGCGCCCGAGCGTAGACGTGGTCACCGGTCTCATCAAGGCCAACTTTCCGGCTCGCATCAGCTTTGCTGTCACCAGCCAGGTCGACTCGAGGGTGATTCTGGATCAGCCGGGCGCGGAGACGTTGCTTGGCCGGGGTGACATGCTCTACATGGCCCCGGATTCGAGCAAGCTGGTGCGCGTGCAGGGATGTTTTGTCTCTGACGAGGAGATCCGTCGGCTGGTGGATTATTGGAGGGAGCAAAGCCCGCCTGACGATTCTGACGAGATGCCGCCCTGGGACGCGGCGATCGCTTCTGCAGGACACGACCCCCTCATGGAGGAGGCCATCGCCCTGGTGCGGCAGAGCGGCGCGGCTTCGGCCTCGTTCTTGCAGCGGCGGATGCGAATCGGCTATCCGCGTGCCTCGCGCATCATTGACCAGATGGAGCAGGTGGGCATCATCGGCCCCCCAGAGACGGGAGGTCGCCGCCGGAAGGTGTTACTGGAGGCGGAAGGTGGTGCGGCTCAGGGGGGCATGGAACAAGCAGCGGATGGGGAAGCGTAGGGATCGGATACCTCTTTTTGCAAAGTGTGCCGGGTGAACCATGCTCCAGGTCAGCAATCTGTCCAAGACCTACGGCGACGATGTGATCCTGGAAAACGTCTCTTTCGTCGTCAACCCTGCCGACCGGGTGGGGCTCGTCGGTCCCAACGGCTGCGGCAAGACGACGTTGCTGCGCATCATCGTCGGCCGGGAGAAACCAGACCAGGGAAGCGTGCGCCTGTCACCCGCCCACGTGACCGCTGGCTACCTGGCGCAGTCGCTGGAGTTTGAGAAGGGAGCGACCGTCGGCGACGTGATGCGCCAGGCGGTCGAAGGGTTGCGCGAGGCGGAGCGTCAGGTAGAGGCACTGGCCCAGGAGATGGCCGTCGCCCAGGGTGACGAGTTGACCCGCCTGATGGATGCATATGCCACTGCGCTGGCTTGCCTTGAGGCTGCTGGTGGCTATGCGATGTCTCACGAGGTTGACGCCGTCCTCGCCGGGCTGGGCCTCGACGCCGTGGCACAGAGCGCGCCGGTGGCGATCCTCAGCGGCGGGCAAAAGACCCGCCTCGGCCTAGCCCGCCTGCTGCTGACCCGGCCTCAACTTTTTCTCTTCGACGAGCCGACCAATCACCTGGATATCGAGGCCCTGGAGTGGCTGGAGAGGTTTCTAGTTCGCTACGATGGCGCAGTCGTCATTGTTTCTCACGACCGCACCTTTCTCGACCGCACAGTACGGGCCATTCTGGAGCTCGATCCCCTCACCCACGGCATCACCACCTACCCCGGCAACTATAGCGATTACGTCCAGGCAAAAGAGCGAGAGCAGGACAAGCAGTGGGCAGCCTGGCGGGATCAGCAGATCGAGATCCAGCGACTCCAGGCGGACATCCAGCGCACCAGGGAGCAGGCGCAGCATACGGAGCAGGGCACGATCGACAGCAGTAGCCGCCGACTGGCCAAAAAGGTCGCCAAGAAAGCCAAGGCCCGGGAGCACCGGCTGCGCCGGTTCTTAGAGGCTAAGGAGCGGCTCGAAAAGCCGAAGCGTACCTGGCAGATGAAGCTGGCCTTCGACGAGACGCCGGCCAGCGGCAAGGATGTGCTGCTGTTGGAAGACCTAACCATGGGCTACGATGGCCAGCCCCTCTTTGCCGACGTGAACCTCACGCTGCGCCAGGGCGAGCGGATCGCCCTCATCGGTCCCAACGGCAGCGGCAAGACGACGCTGCTGCGCGGCATCGCCGGGCAGTTGGCCCCGCTGGCCGGGCGAATACGTCTTGGGGCCAACGTCCGCGTGGGCTATTACTCTCAGGAGCAGGAAGGGCTGGAGGAAGCGAGCAGTGCCTTCGAAGAGATCCGTCGCGTGGCTCCCCTGGGTGAGACCGAGGCGCGGAGTTTTCTGCACTACTTTCTGTTCAGCGGCGATGACGTCTTCCTGGCGGTGGGCAGCCTCAGCTTTGGCGAGCGCGCGCGGCTGGCCCTGGCCAAGCTGGTCGCCGGGGGCTGCAACCTCTTGCTGCTCGACGAGCCGATCAACCACCTGGACATCCCTTCGCGGGAGCGCTTTGAGCAGGGGTTGGCCGCTTTCGGGGGTACCGTGCTGGCCGTCGTCCACGACCGCTATTTTATCGCGCGATTTGCGACCAGCCTGTGGTCGGCCGAGAGGGGCGCAATCCGTCGCTACGTGGACCTGGAGGACATGCGGCGGGGACGGGTTGTCCTGCCAATGGAGGAGGCCGTCAACACGCACCAGGGAGGAGCGCCATGAAACTTGACTGGAAGAGAACCTTTCTCCTCGGCTTTGGTTTTTTGGGCGTCAGCCTGATGTGGGCGCTGTATAACACCTACGTGCCGATCTACCTTCAGGCTGGGCATCCTGCCTTCGACGCCAAACAGGCGGCGCGCACGCTCGGCTTTGGCCTGGGGCCGGCTGTGACCGGTTTTATCATGACGCTGGACAACATCGCCGCCTTTTTTATCCAGCCGCTGATCGGCATGTGGAGCGACCGCACCTATACACGCCTCGGACGGCGGATGCCCTACATTGTCGCGGCCACGCCGGTGGCCATGGTCGCCTTTGCCCTCATTCCAGTGGCGCCACTGCTCATTCCACAGCACCTCAGCGGGAACCTGCCACAACTGACCGGGCCTTTTGCCTTCTTTGTCGGCGTGGCAGGGGTGATGTTGCTGGCCATGGCCGTCTTTCGCACGCCAGTCATTGCCCTCATGCCAGATATCATCCCTTCGCCCCTGCGGAGCAAGGCCAACGGTGTTATCAACCTGATGGGCGGCATCGGCGGCGTGCTCGCTTTTCTCGCCGGCGGGGCACTGTACAAGATCTACCGGCCCCTGCCCTTTTGGGCCGGTGGCGCGGTCATGTTGGCGGCGGTGGTCGTGTTGCTGGTCTTTATCAAGGAGCCCAGAGAATTGGTCGAGTCGGCGGCCAGGGGCGAGGGGAGCGTCGGACTGCGCCGGCTCTTTGATGGGCTGCGTGGCCTGCCTCGGGACGATGCGCGCAGCCTTACGTTCCTCATTCTGGCCATCTTTTCCTGGTTCGTGGGCTATAATGCCATCGAGACGTTCTTTAGCTCCTACGGCGTCTCGGTTCTGGGCGTGGCCGAAGACACAGCCGGCCTGATGTTTAGCGCGGCTTATATCAGCTTCATTGCCTTCTCCATACCCAGTGGCTACGTTGCCACTCGCTTTGGGCGGCGACGCACGATTCTGGCCGGGTTGATCATCTTTGGTGCCTTGCTAGTCGTCGTCTATTTTCTGCCCAACTTGTACGTGGCAGTGGGGGTACTGGCGCTGGGCGGCATGGCCTGGTCGTTGGTCAACGTCAACTCGTTGCCCATGGTGGTAGATACCTCGCCGTCGGAGACGGCATTGGGCACTTATACCGGCCTCTATTACGTCGCCGGAACGCTGGCCGCGGTCGTCGGACCCATTCTCAATGGCTGGATCGTCGAGTTGGCCGATTTCAACTACAATGTCATCTTTATCGTCACCCCGGCCTTTTTTGCGTTGGCCATCCTGTTCATGTTCGCTGTCACAAAGGGGGAGGTGAAAGAGGTGAGTGCGACACCTGCCACTGTATCGGCAAACCAGGCGGACAGCTGACCATCCGGGATGGTGAATCAGGCGATCAGGGGGAAGGCCGTCTGTTCAAAATGTCACATCGGCGGGGTGCGGCAATTGAATCGAGGGCTCGTGAGCCAGCAGAGGGAGAATTGTAGAGATGGAATGTAAACTCAAAGGCATCAGTGTCTACTACGAGGCGTGTGGGGATGGGCATCCCGTCATCTGCTTGCATGGTTTTGGGCCTGATCACCGCTCGATGACCGGATGTATGGAACCTATCTTTCAGCAACGGGACGGATGGAAACGTATTTACCCTGATCTGCCCGGCATGGGAAAAACACCCGGCACGGAGTGGATTGTAAACTCGGACCAGATGCTTGGCGTTGTCCTGGACTTTATAGATGCCCTCATTCCTGGCCAGCGTTTCGTGTTGGCCGGTGACTCATATGGTGGCTACCTGGCACGAGGGGCCGTTCGCCGTAGGTCTGCACTCATCGATGGCCTGCTGTTGATATGTCCGGCGATCATTCCCGACTCAGCAAAGCGAACCCTGCCACCGCACGTCACTCTAGTCAAGGATCCAACGCTGCTGTCAGGGCTGGAGCCAGAGGAAGGGGAAGACTTTGAGTCCTTCGCCGTTGTTCAGAGCCAGAGGATATGGGAGCGCACGCGGGACGAGGTGGGGGTCGGATTCGAGATCGCAGACGAAGCATTCCTATCCAGATTAAAAACCTATGGCTATCCCTTTTCCTTTGACATCGATGCAGGCCCAGTGCGGTTTGAAAAACCAACGTTGATCCTCGTCGGTCGCCAGGATGCCATGGTGGGCTATCGTGATGCGTGGGGGATTCTTGAGAACTATCCACGGGCAACCTATGCCGTACTGGATCGGGCAGGGCATAATCTGCAGATAGAGCAAGAGAGCCTGTTCAACGCCCTGGTTGGTGAATGGATCGACCGGGTTGCTGAGAGCCTTACTTGAATCAACAAGTGTCGGATTTGTCACACCAGTTTCCCGACGACACAATTGGGGCTTCTGTCTTGGCAAAAATCATGGGATCGCAAGAGAGTCTGGCAAACACCAGAGGAGGGAAATCATGATCAAGTCCTATTTTCACAATCGCGTCCAAAAGGTGCGTGTGGCCATGACGCTCCTTTTGGTGCTCGGCGTCATGCTCGCCCTCGCCCGATCTGTGAGGGCACAGGTTGATGATCCTACCCCCCCATCTGAGACGGTCAAGCTGATCTTCATCCATCATTCCTGTGGAGAAAACTGGCTGGCCGACGACCATGGAGGCTTGGGACGAGCGCTGGGCGAGAACAACTACTTTGTCAGTGACACCAACTATGGCTGGGGGCCAGACAGCATCGGTGACCGGACAGACATCACTGACTGGCCCGAATGGTTCACCGGCCCGAACCGCGATCGCTATTTGACTGCCCTCTATGCGGAAAGCGGGCAGAATTCGTGGTACACACGGAGCATGCCCGACCCTGGGGGGGAAAACCAGATCGTCATGTTCAAGTCCTGCTTCCCCAACTCAAATCTGGAAGGAAGCCCTAACGATCCACCAGCGCGAGGCGAGTGGCTTACGGTGGGCAATGCCAAAGCGATCTATAACGAGTTGTTGGCCTATTTTGCCAGCCGTCCAGACAAGCTTTTTGTTGCCATTACTGCCCCACCGGTCCAAGATCCAACCTACGCTGCCAATGCCCGTGCCTTTGACACATGGTTGGTCACCGAGTGGTTGAACGGCTACGAAGGAACCAACGTCGCCGTGTTTGACTTTTACAACCTGTTGACCGATCCAGATAACCATCACCGCCTCCAGGACGGCGCGATCGAATATATCACCGATCGAGGCGGAGACACTCTGTATTACCCGACGGATGGCGACGATCACCCCTCCCCGGCAGGCAACCAAAAGTCAACCCAAGAGTTTGTCCCCTTGCTCAACGTCTATTACCATCGCTGGCAGCACGGGGCACCGGTGGCCCCAACACCCACTTCCCAGCCGACGCCTGTCCCTCCGACGGACACGCCTCAATCAATCTCTGCGACCGCATCTCCTGTCGGAGACGAGACACCAACAATAGAACCCACGTCTCTCCCGCCACAGGTTAGGGGGGTGATTGACGACTTTGAGAGCGGGGCCAACGAATGGGTCGCTTTTGTCGACACAGAGAAGGACACCCAACTGACCTGCAGCCGGGATGAAGCCGACTCCTACAGTGGGTCAGCCGGGCTGCGCATCGAGTACGACGTCGCCCCTGACAGTTGGGCCAGTTGTAGCCTGGTTTACCCCTCCCCCCTGGATTGGCTAGATGAGCTGGGGTTAACCGTTTACCTGCGCGCAGAACGAGTGGGGCAGCAGGTCATCATCGTCGTTTACCAGGGAAACTCTTCCGACAGTTTATCGCACTTTGAGCTACAGATACAGACCAATCAGGACGCGGTAGACGGTTGGCAGCGGGTGGATATCCCCTGGGACCAACTCGCTCAGCCGCCGTGGGAAGGGGACGGCACAGCCCGGTTCGATCCCAGCCAGACAATGGGCCTCGCTTTCACGTTCGGCGCGCCCGAAGGCGAGCGCAATAGCGGGCAACTGTGGGCCGACGACGTAAGCTTTTTGTCCAGCCTTCCCGCGACTCCTACCGCTACCCTGCTCCCTGCTGCCACTGTTCCCGCATCTCCTACCCCTACCGTTCTTCCGCCGGCTGTACGCACCGAGCCAGCCGTCCAGACTCAGCCGATTGCCACGGCAACGGCAGCCGATGCACCCAGCACCAGCCAACCGACCGGGGAACCGGAGCAAGAAGGCAATCGCACAGGGTTCTGTCCGGGTTCCACGGCGGTCGGGTTGGTGATCCTGCTTGGCGTGGCCTGGGCACAGAGACGGACATCATGGTTCAAAGAGGGAGAACGATGGACAGTGGAATGAGGGGCCGGCTGCTAAAGGTGGCCATAGGCGCACTGGTGTTTGTCATTCTGTTGTGGCACCCCACGACGCGACAGATTATCATCTTTGTCCTGCCGCTGGGCAGTGGATATGATGATCTGCTGGGCTTGATCGGGCTCATCGTTGGCGGGCTCTTTCTGTTCAGCTGGATCTGGACGGGCATTCCCTTGTGGTTTCTCAGAAAGAATAAACAGTGAAGCCACAAGGGCAAAGCTCTCCTCCTTCTTTCCTTTGAGTCTCGGTGTCTTTATGGCAGGATTTCCCCCGTTGACCCCAGCTTGGCCGAGTCAGGCTCTTTTCAAAGCATCGTTCAAGGCGTAACAGCATCCGCCGCCGGACCGCGGTCCGGCGGCGGATGCTGTGCTCCCCCATCCCACAACAACCTGGTCAAGCTAGATCACGTTCGCTTATGGTGGGGGGAGCAGGAGGCCCACCGCGCTTCCCATGGCAACGCATACGCCCTGTGTAGCAGTGCCTGCAGCGACGTCAGGGAATATAAGGAATAAGTACTATTGACCGAGGAGACGCTGTGTGGTATCATGGGACAAAGATGCGCAAACGTCTGCGAGGATGTCCAGGTCACTTTACCTGGACATTTTCATCTGGGTTACGATTGGGTGCTCAAGAGGTGCTATCCATGTCGAAGGGAGGTGATAGTAACTAACAGGGCTTTCCACAGCAAGTAAACGCGCGATGCCGAAAGGGTATGGCGGGGTTGTCACTCTGAGCAAGCGAGGAGTCTGCTATCTATTTTTTTCCAGGGGGTCTCATTCGCCGAAAATGGGATTCTTTGTTTAGCTCAGAATGGCGAATTCTGGCAAGTCCCTATGTTGGGAAAGCCCTATATTGAGCAAAGGAGTGTTAACCAATGGGAGAGGGCAATGAACGACGGAAGAAGCTCAGCCGGCGGGATCTCTTGAAAGGGATCGCACTAGCTGGAGCCGGTCTTGTTTTGAGCAAATGTCTGCCCGGTGCAGGCGGCAAGGTATCAGGTTTATCAGCTCAAGAAGCCCCACGCGCGCAGTCCATCTATCTGCCTTACATCGTGAAGCAACCAACGCCGACACCGACAGCCACCCCAACGCCGACACGCACCGCCACGCCGACAGCTACCCCAACGTCGACACGCACTGCCACGCCGACGGTCACCCCGACGCTGCCGCCCGCTTCTTCCCGATTCTTTGGCATCCACATGGTCCCGGAATCTGATTTTAACCAGGTGGCGAATCTCGGCGTTAGGAGTGTCGGTATCCCACATACCGACGCCGCTGGACTGCAATCCGCTCTGAGTGCTGCAAAGATGCGCGGCTGGAACCTGATGGGCCGTGCGGAGGGTCGAACGGCTTTCCAAAGCGGTCTAAAGGTTGACTTTGCCAGGTTGCGAAACATCACTGCCGCCGTGTTTTCCGGCAACGACATCGCTGAAGATCCAAACTTCTGGGGCTATTACTTCATTGATGAACCATGCCATCAGAAATGGGACATCTCAGCGGCGGATCTCCGACAGTTTTATGAAACTGTAAAGGACGTGGATCCCGCCATTGGAGTTGTCCACAATATCTCTTACTTGCAGTGCGCCCAAGGATTGAGTGCTGCCATGAGCGCGGATGCTATGTTGTTCACCATCACGCCGAAGAGGCTGCAGGACAACCCCGGGTTTATCGAACTTCAAGTCGGGATTGCGCGGCAGTTGAAGCGAGAGAATCCGCGCCTACAAGTGGTGCCGATGATTACCACTTATGAATATCCGAATCACTGGGCTATGCCATCAGCCAGTTGGGTGCGCCAGGTGGGGATGGATGTCGTAAACAATGATGCTTTCGACGGCGTGATGTACTGGCCGTGGAGACCGTCACCTTACATGGCGAAGAGTATTAGGGACGTGGCCGGCGATCCGGACTACATAAGTGCGTTCAACGATGTTTTCAATGCAGGGATCTAGCACGCTACGCCGACATCCACTGCGATAGCCCGCAACAGCGCCACGTTCTCCCATACCTGCATCAAACACAAGACAGCCTGACCAAAAATCGATCAGGCTGTCTTGCTCCCGCGGGTGAAGACGTCCACCCTTTCAGGCTCCTCGGGGAGGACTTGAACCTCCAACCAACCGGTTAACAGCCGGTCGCTCTGCCAATTGAGCTACCGAGGAATGCCCATTTTCGGCGCAGATTATAGCGCCTATGGCGAATTTAGTCAAATCGGGCGTGTGCACATCTATCCCAGGTAGTCTCGCAGTCGCTTGCTGCGATGGGGGTGACGGAGCTTGCGCAGCGCCTTGGCCTCAATCTGGCGGATGCGCTCACGGGTAACGCCCATCTCCTGCCCTACCTCTTCCAGCGTGCGGGCCTGTCCATCTTTGAGGCCAAACCGCATCTCCAGTACCTGGCGCTCACGTTCGGTGAGCGCTTTTAGCTCTCGTTGAATCTCCTCTCGCAAGAGCATCTGAGCTGCTGCGTCCACCGGTCGGGGAATCGTCTCATCCTCGATAAAGTCGCCCAGCGAGCTATTCTCCTCCGAGCCGACCGGCGTCTCTAGCGACATGGGTTCCTGAGAGACGCGGACGATGCGGCGCACTTTGGACGCCGCCCGGCGCAGCCGTCGTTTGAGCATCGGATCCACGGGCTCGTCTCGCTGGTGGGCCAGTTGTATGGCCCGCCGATCTTCCTCGGCCAGCAAGCCCATCTCCAGCGCAATTTCTTCGGCCGTCGGCTCCCGCCCCAACTCTTGCTGCAAAACCCGTTCCACGCGGGAGAGGCGGTTGATGGTTTCGACCATGTGGACCGGGATTCGGATCGTACGCGCCTGGTCGGCGATGGCTCGGCTGATGGCCTGACGTATCCACCACGTGGCGTAGGTACTGAATTTATAGCCTTTGGTATAATCGAACTTGTCCACCGCGCGCAGCAGACCGATGTTGCCCTCTTGTATGAGGTCCAGGAGGGATATGCCCCGGCCCATGTAACGCTTGGCGACATTGACGACCAGTCGCAAGTTGGCGCTGACCAAGGATTGCTTGGCCACCTGGGAACGTTCAATGATCGGCATCAATTGTCCGACCCGTGCTTCTGGAGGGGGTAACGCTCTCTGGCAGGTGCGTAAGGAGGGCAATTTTCCCTGCTTGTGGCAATAGTCTGCGATGAAGGTCAGGCTTTGGCTGGGCAGCAGGTACAATTCCATGTATGCATCAAACAAGAGCGCGGTGATCTCTATCCAACGAGGATCCGCTTGACGATCAAGGTTTTGGGCGTCGAGGCTTCGGGCATCGAGGAACGGCCTGAGTACTGAATCCTGGCCCATCGCCGACATCCTACCCAGAGATTTCACCTCTTCAATCAGGAGTGCCAGGTGGGGAGGCTCGACTTCCAAGGCTTGGCTGGTCTTGTTGATGGCCTGCAAGTTTTTGGTGAGCAGCTTGAATATCTCGGTGAGAATCTCGTCGGGCAGCACCATGCCATCCAGTGGCGTTTCCTCGTCGATGATGATCTGATGGAGGCTGTGGGCAAAAGCTTCCAGTTCACTGGGAATGCGCTGCCCTCTGCGGACAAGGTCGAGTACGTCCAGCAGGTATTCGGGGTCTAGGATGCTATCTTCGCCGAGTCTGACTTCTCTCTCGCCGCCGACGCTCAGCCTGGCAGACAGTTCCTTGGGCAGTTCCGTCAGCGTGAGACCGGCGTGGTGGGCCAGCTGATGGATCAGCACTTTAACCAGATACCGGGGAGCCGACATCTGTACGGCCAGGCGCATTTCTTCGTCTGGATCCAACAGGTCGACCTGTCCTATCTCTCGCAGGTACATTCGCACCGGATCGCCGCTTGCGTCCACCGCAGCGAGGGGGTCCACGATCGCGGGCTTTTCTTCGACGATTTCGACGTCGTCCAGGTCGGTTTTGAGCCCAATCTCAGGCTCAATCTCGATGTCTGCAAGATCGTCGGCCTTGAGGTCCGTCGTCTCCTCTTCGTCGTCGGCCAGCGTCTCGAGGACCCGTATGCCTCGCTCAAGGAGAAGATCGCCAATCAGCGCAACGCGCTCGTCTCCCAGTTGCAAATCTGGGAACAGGCGGAATATTTCCTCCTGGGTGAGGTGTCCCTGCTCTTCAGCTTTCTGGAGTAACGCTATCATTTGGGGCGTCAACTCGGGCTTTTCAGCCACCCATTCCTCCAGCGCCATGCTGCAACTCAGACTCTCACGGGCGATTTCCGCCCGACGCTATCTTCCCGCCGGCGTTGACCGAAGGCCGAGCGCATGGCCAATGCCTGGTCCACCCGGCGCTTGGCTGCCGTGTATGCCCGCATCCTGTCGCCATATTCGCGGGCGCGTGCATCTCCTTGTGACATGGCCTCCTCGAACAGGAACCACACTTCTTCCCCCCATCGCTTCAGGTTCCGAATCCGCAAGCGCAGTACTGCGTCGCCCAGGTCCTTCTCGACTTCGTCGAGACTCACGTCCGAGGCATCCATCCAGTCCTCCGCCAATTGCTCGAAAGTGGGCTGAAGGCTCGCCGGAACCTTTGACCAAAGCTGTTCAGCGTCGTCGGCATCAAGCGAATCATGCTGAATAGACGCCTGCCGCAGCAGGACGAACAATTCTCGGATCTCTGGCCTGGTAAAGTCTTCTGACCTCAAGGGCGGCTCGTCGGCCTCGTGCAGCAGCGCATCCACGCTGCTCAGCAGTTGTGGGTGCCGAAGCAAGCGAGACAGACAATATGCTTCTAGCCCAAAGACCGGCACTGCCGGGTGACCTGTCTGATCAGGTGATGGGACAGAGGCTGGAGGTTCTACACGTCGGTCACTGCCCATCTCTCGCGCCAGGGCATGTTCGTCCATCCGCACCAGACGGGCCAACTTTTGCGTGTAATGTGTCCGCTCCACTGAATCGCCGATCTCACGAATGATGGGTGCCAGTTGCCGCACTGCTCTGGCTTTTCCCTGGGCAGTGGTCAGATTCAAGCCGTCGGTCACGATGCGAAAATAGTAATCCACCACCGGCTCAGCGCGGTCCACCAACTGTTGCCACAGAGCACGGTTGGTACGGATGACGTCATCGGGATCCTGGCCTGGTGGCAGCGTCATGATGCGAAGTTGCGCATCGAGTTGCGATTCGTAGCGCATGCGACCTCGCGCTGTGGGCACCGGCACCGACCGGCGGGCGAGTGTCTCGCGAGCGACGGCCAGCCCACGCAACGTGGCCTGATCGCCAGCCGTGTCTGGGTCTAGCGCCAGGACGAAGGACCGCGTGAAGCGGCTCAACAGCTTGAGCTGTGCCTCGGTCAGGGCTGTGCCCATCTGGGCGACAATGTTGGCCATGCCGTGCTGGTGCGCCTGGAGCACGTCCATGTAGCCTTCGACGATGACCGCATGGCCAGCGGCGCGGATGGCCCCTTTGGCCACGTCCAGCCCGTACAGTGTACGACTCTTGTCAAAGAGCGGCGTTTGTGGCGAGTTGAGATACTTGGGCACGCCGGTTGGATCCAGCGTCCGCCCTCCAAAACCAATGACTCGCCCCCGCGCGTCGCGGATGGGGATGATCAGGCGGCCTCGAAAACGATCGTAGTAGCGACCGTCGTCCCGCTCAACGATCAATCCTGCGGTCAGCAGATCATCCCGCTGGTAGCCCCGGCTCATCAGGTGATCCGACAGTGCCCGCCAACTGTCCAGCGCGTAACCCAGTTGGAACTTGCGGACGGTTTCCTCCTTCAACTCGCGCTTGTCCAGATAGGCACGGGCGATCTCGGCCTGGGTCTCACTCTCGTCCAGCAGCAGATGGTGAAAGTAGCGCGCTGCAAGCTCGTTGATCTCGCGCAGCTTGTCTCGTTGCTGGGCCTCGGCGCTCTCTCGCTCGGTGCGAGGCTTGATCTCCACGCCGGCCTTTTGGGCCAGAATCTGGAGCGCCTCGGAGAAATCTACGTTCTCCCGTTTCTGGATGAAGGTATAGAGGTCACCCCCGGTGCCACACGCGCCAAAGCAGTGCCAGTTTTGCGAATCCGGGAACACGATGAACGACGGCGTCTTCTCCGAGTGAAAGGGACACAACCCCTTATAATTACGCCCCGCCTTCTTGAGTGGAACGTAGGCCGAGATGACTTCGACAATATCCAGACGTTCTTTTATCTCGTCTATGACGCTCATGGCCTTTACACTCCGAGATGCATTATACCGCATCGCTCCAGCGATGTCAAAACGTCTGGTTGAAAAAACTCGGCGAGGGGCAGAAGCCTGTCCCTCGCCGTTGAGTGCTGTGTTGCGGATATATTCTATCACAGGCCACTGGGGAGGGCAAGCGAGAGGGTAGAGGTCAGATGGCGACTGACCCAGATTTCGGCCGTCCTTGTGAGTCTATGGCGACACTGGGGGACATACGGCAGGTGTGCCCGTGATAAAGGTTTTCGTTTCTGCATGGACGGACGGCCTTACGGCGCAAGACCCCACAGGCGCACTGTTTGATCATCCGAACCCGAAGCCAGCGTCGCCCCATCGGGCGAGAAAGCGACGCTCGTCACTTGACCGGAATGTCCGCTGAGGGTGCGCAACTCGTTGCCAGTTTCCACGTTCCACAACTTGATTTCGACTCCAGACGATGCAGCCAACAGCCGGCTGTCAGGCGAAAAGGCCATGCTTTGCACCTGCGGGGCGTGTCCAGCGAGGATACGTAGTTGGCGTCCGCTGGCTACGTCCCATAACTTGACCGTGTCATCGTTCGTCGAGGCCGCGGCTAGCGTCTTCCCGTCAGGCGAAAAGGCTACGCTCTGTATCCAGTTGGCGTGCTTGAGGGTCTGTAGCTCGTTTCCAGTGGCTGCATCCCACAATTTCACTTCTCCAAGGCCGCCGGAAGCCAGTGTCCAGCCCTCAGGTGAGAAAGCGACAGTGTTTATTGAGCTACCCCCTGGGATGGTGCGCAATTCGTTCCCGCTGGCCGCATCCCACAGTTTGACCGTGCTGCCGGTTGCCGTAGCCAGCACCGCCCCATCAGGCGAGAAGGCGACACGATCCGTGTCTTTGCTCCCGGCAAGAGTGCGCAGTTCACCCCAACCCGCCGTAGCCCACAACTTGACGCCAGCGTGCGACGCCAAAGCCAGCAAGGTCCCATCGGGCGAGAAGGCGATGCTGTTCACCCATTGCCGGCTGTCAATCACATACATCGACTCCAGGGTCCGGGCATCGTAGATGTAAACATGGTAGGTGGCGATGGCCAGCAATTTCCCGTCCGGGGACCAGGCAATCTGCTTGACGCCGTTGCTTTCCAGGAGCTGCGATTGGGTCACCTGTTCGACGTTGTCGGGTGAAATGGCCGACTCCGATAGGGGTACGGGGGTGGCAATCGAGACGGGCGCCGACAGAGTAGAAGTCGGCTCTGGCATCGCAGCCCCTGACTCGACGCGCCATAAGCGCATCTGATCACCCGAACCTGAGGCCAGCATCGTTCCATCCGGCGAGAAAGCGACGCTCTTGATCCAACCGGCGTGTCCAGTGAGGGTGCGCAGTTCAGCCCCGCTGGCCACATCCCACAGCCTGACGGTCAGGTCCCACGAAGCTGAGGCCAGCAGCGCCCCATCGGGTGAGAAAGACACACTCTCTACCTGGCCCGTGTGCCCGGTGAGAGCGCGCACTTGGCGACCGCTGGCTACATCCCACAACCTGACCGTGCTGTCCACCGATCCAGAAGCCAGCGTTTGCCCGTCAGGTGAGAAGGCTACGTTCTTTATCCAGTTAGAATGTCCTTTGAGTGTGTGAAGTTCGTTCCCGGTGGCTGCATCCCACAACTTTACGTCGCCAAGACCCCCCGAGGCTACCGTGCGGCCATCGGATGAGAAAGCCACAGTGTTGATTGAACTCCCTGCTGGTATGGTGTGCAGTTCGTTGCCGGTGGTCACATCCCACAGCTTGACTGTGCTGCCGGTTGCTGTGGCCAGCATCGTCGCGTCAGGAGAAAAGGAGGCATCATGCGTGTCTTTGCTCCCGGTAAGGGTGCGTACCTCGCTCCGGTTCTGCGTGTCCCACAGCGTCACACCTGTTGAAGAGATCAGGGCCAGTGTCGTCCCGTCAGGTGAGGAGGCCATCTCACTCACCGATCCCGTATAGATTGTCTCGGTCTGCTTCAGTGCCTGAGTGTCGAACAGGTGTATGTTAAAGCCGGCGATGATCAGTTGTTTGCTGTCCGGCGACCAGACGAGATGGTTGGCGGCGTCCTCGTAGAGCGCCAGTTGGGTCACATTGAGATCGACGGCTGGCATGACCGTCGGAGACGGTGGCACGGGCGTGGGTTGGAGGGTAGCCGTTGCTGTTGGAGCGGGCGTGGGTGTGGAAGTGAAAGATGGCGTCGCCGTGGCTATGGGTTGGGAGGTGGGCGTTTCCACCGCCGTGGGTGTGACGGTCGGCTGAGAGGACGTAGGTGTCGCGGTCGCTCTGGCTGCAATAGCTTGTGTCCTGGTCGCCCCGGGTGTCGACTCCTCCGTGGCCGTCGGCTGTACCACTCTTACTACCTCCAGTTGTCCGCCCTTGACCTGCACCTTGAGTGGCACGCGACTCAGGGCGAGGAAAAAGGCAAGCAGGACGACGGTGCCCACTGTCGTCCACGTGGCCGCCCGCCCCCACTCCGTCTGCGCTGCCTTCCGCAGGCCAGCCATTATCCGCGCCAGGAACCCCTCTGTCGAAGCCGCGGGCGGTATCGGTGTGAGTTCTGCCCCCGCCAGTCGCATCGCGGCGTCTAGGGCAGCCACCATCTCTCCTGCCGTCTGGAAGCGGTCGTCCGGATTCTTGGCCATCGCTTTCAGGATGGCCCGTTCCACCGCCCGGGGAACGTCGGGCTTGACCTCGCTGGGCAAAGGCAGCGGCGCCGTGATGTGCTTCAACACCACCGCCATCGGCGTCTCTGCCTCGTAGGGCACCTGCCCGGTCACCATCTCGTAGAGCATCACCCCCAACGAATAGATGTCGCTGCGGGCGTCTACTTTTCCGCCCTGTCCCTGCTCCGGGCTCATGTAGGTCGGCGTCCCCATCCCCACTCCTGACGCGGTGAGTTTGACCGACGATTCCATGATCCTCGCCAGGCCAAAGTCGGTCAGGTAGCAACTTCCTTGGGCGTCTAGCAGTACGTTACCGGGCTTGACATCGCGGTGCACCACGCCTAGCCGGTGAGCATGGTCAAGTGCCCCACCCACCTGGCGAATGACCCGCTTCACTTCGGCCAACTCCAGGGGGCCAGCGTCGAGGCGGTCTTTGAGCGTGCCCGCCTCGACGTAGCGCATCACCAGGTAGAGCCGGTTGCCCGCCTGGCCGTAATCGTGAACCGGCAGGATATGGGTGTGTTCCAGCTTGGCGATGACCTTGGCTTCCAGGTCAAAGCGCTTGCGGAGCTCTGCATTCGAACTCATCTGCTCGGGTAGCACTTTGATGGCCACGTAGCGGTCCATGGCGGCGTGGTAGGCTTTGTAGACCGTGGCCATGCCGCCTGCGCCGATCTGTTGCTGGATGCGGTAGGGACCCAATTCCTTCCCGATCAAGTCACTCATTTTGTCACCTCCGTTGGACCAGGGTGTGAGCCAGGGGATTGTCTCGATTTTAGTATATCACACCAATATAGACGTCAGGTCACAGCCATGTAAACATTTGATAAACAGAAAAGACAAATGACAAATCCTGTATCGCGAAGAGGGGGCAGATGGCGAATCAGCTACGGCATAGGCGTTAGGTTCGAGTGGGGTTCGGCACACCTACCTGAGAAGAGCGGCTGCTTTGGACACAGGGCAGGCGGAAGAGAAACGTCGTGCCACCGTTGGGTGCACTTTGCACGCCAATGGTGGCGCCGTGTTGTTCCAGGATGGTGCGCACGATGGTCAGCCCCAGGCCGGTGCCGGGCGTGTCGCGCACGTCTTCACTTCGGTAGAGGGGGGCAAAGATGTGGGGCAGGTCTTCGGGTGTGATGCCGACGCCGTCGTCGCGCACTTCTACCTGAACAGAGTCCTCTTGCGGCATGAAGCGAACGACTGCCTCGCTGCCAGCGGAGTATTTGACCGCGTTGTCTAGAAGGTTGAGAAAGACCTGCTGCAACCGGTCACGGTCGCCGGGGATACGTGGCACGTCCGGCGGCGATTGGAGCGCAAGCCGCAAGCCACGTGACTCGGCGGCGTGGAAAAGCGATGAGATGGCCTCTTCTGCCACCGCGCGCAGGTTGACCGGCCGGCACTGCAGCGGCGTCAGATCGAGGCGCGACAGCGTTAGCAGGTCCTCGACCAGCCGCGCCAGCCGCTCGGCCTCGCTGGCGATGAAATCGCGTGAGCGGCGCCACAGGGCTTCTTCTTCTGCCGGGTTGCAACTGCCCAGGATGTCGGCATGGCCCAGGATAGCCGTCAGCGGGGTGCGCAACTCGTGGGCCATGGCGCCGATCAGGCGACGGTAGGACTCGGTACTCTGGGTTGCCTCGATCGGATCCTGAACCAGCACCAGCGCGCCGTAGGGGTGGCTCATCGTTCCCAGCGGTGAGGCAGTCACCCGCAGTTGGTGAGCCGGGGCGTCGGGGGCGGCGATGTGGGTCGTCTCGGCGGCACCCGCCTGGATGACCCGTGCCACCAGCGCTGACAGAGACAGCGGCAGACCTGTTGCACCCTCGGCCAGGGCCAGGGTACGCGCCGCCGCTGCGTTGTGGGCCACCGGATGGCCGTTCGGGTCCACGACCAGCGCTGGTGGGGGGAGCCCGGCCAGCAGCGCTGCCAGCCAGGGCACATCGTTCACGGTGTGCATGCCCACGCCTGTCCGTCCGCGCCGTGCCAGCAGTAGGGCCAGCAGGACCGCACCGCCAACGATGAGCAATAGCCACAGGGCAACCGTGCCCAGCGACAGGCTCAGGATTGGTTCGGGGGTTGGAGTGGGCGGGGCGTTCACAACTCTTCCTCGGCAGCGAATTTGTAGCCCACGCCGCGCACGGTCAGCAGATAGCGGGGGCGGGCCGGTTCTGGCTCGATCTTGCGGCGTAGGCGCTGCACGTGAACATCCACCGTGCGCGACTCGCCGGCATAGTCGTAGCCCCACACCCGTTCCAGCAGCATCTCGCGCCCAAAGACCCGCCCTCGCTCCCAGGCCAGCATGGCCAGCAGGTCGAACTCCTTGGGTGTCAACTCGACCTTTCGATCAGCCACGGTCACGGTACGGCCAGCCCGGTCAATGGTCAATTCACCAACCTGCAAGCGGTCCCGGTGCTGCGTTGCTCCAGACTGCCGCGACAATCGCAGCACGGCCCGCACGCGCGCGACCAACTCTCGCGCGTTGAAAGGCTTGGTGACATAATCGTCGGCGCCAAGTTCCAGGCCGACGATTTTGTCCGCGTCGTCAGACCGGGCGGTGAGCATCACAATGGGGATGTATGTCTCG
>Ga0180437_10000497_pt1 | contig 76076 bp, 69 predicted proteins | sample SS_ome_4_FD_132410 | JGI IMG/M metagenome (GOLD analysis project Ga0180437, IMG submission 132410) | Hypersaline lake sediment archaeal communities from the Salton Sea, California, USA - SS_3_D_1 metaG | ecosystem: Environmental > Aquatic > Non-marine Saline and Alkaline > Hypersaline >...
ACAAAATGCGGATCATGGGTGACGATGATAGCGGCCCCACCATCTTCAACTGTTTCAAACATTGTCTGTTTGATGAACTCACGTCCTTCTACGTCCTGTCCGATGAAAGGCTCGTCAAACAATAGTAACTTCGGCTTGTGTATCATAATTGAACTCACGTTTAGCCGCCTTTTTTGCCCGTGGCTCAATGAGAAGGGGTTTCTGTCCCTCATCTCAGCAATATCAGCTCTTTCTAGGATTGTTTCACACTGTTGGAGCGTTTCGAGTGTCATCATTTCTAAGGCATTTATTGTCAAAATCTGCTCTTTCCAGACAGTTTTTTCGAAAATCTGGTGATTTGGGTTTTGAAACACCATAGCAGTTCGTTTGGCTATCTCTTTTGCATTCATTTTTCCCAGGGAAGACTCGCCGAGGTTTATTGTTCCACTGTCAGGAACGAGTAGACCACTGAGAAGTCCAAGAAGCGTTGTCTTTCCAGATCCGTTACTCCCCATCAGACCGATTATCTCCCCATTTTGTACACTCAGTGTCACATTGTTAATCACCTTCCGGTTTCCGTATGAGAACTCCAGATTCTTCGCAGAGAGAAGAGGTGAGCTTGTGGTGTCAATGACCCGTGATTTGAGTGATGTTGGTTCCTTGTGTTGTGTTCGATCAAAATTGATTATCTTACCGCCTGATAATGCTAGAACTCTGTCAGCGATTGGTTGTATGTTCAAGAGATTGTGTTCAATGACTATGATACCAATGTCTTGACTCTGCAGTCCCCTCAATATCTCTCGTAGTTGCATTACACCTCTTGGGTCAAGACTGGATGATGGCTCATCAAGGATTAGATACCTTGGTCTGCATGCAATCATCGCGGCTATGATTAGTCTTTGTTTTTCCCCACCTGAGAGCTCAAAGGTGGCTCGTTCATAGAGATGACTGGCATCAATGGACTTCAACGATGAATTGACAACTTTCGAAATCTCTTCAACCTCAATTTCATAGTTTTCAGGACCAAAAGCCACTTCGTCAGAAACTTGGAGAGTGCAGATTTGACTCTCAGGATCCTGTTGTACTAGGGCAACCTGTCCGGCTAGTTCAGCTATATCTAAATTTGAAACATCAGAGTCGTCTATCAATATAGAGCCTGAAAACTCGCCTGGAATGCTCTTGGGGATGAACCCCGAGAGACACTTTGCAAGGGTAGACTTGCCTGACCCTGTGGGACCCGTGATGACAACAATCTCTCCTCGATGTACATAGAAATCTAATGAGTCTAGGACTAGGGTAGTACCGTTGTATGAGAAGGATATGTTTCGAGCTTCGAGCATGTTGTCCGCCTAGAAGATTTGAAGCGTGATGACCTGTCGGACCCAGAGCGAGCCATCATATTCGGCAGCGATTAGCCACAGACCATCATCATTGTTTGTCAGCAGCAGTCGGTTATCAATCATCACATCATTGAGATCGAAGGTCACCTGGTACCCATCCCTAGCCATCACTCTGAGGCTGGTTGCCTCAGGGAGTGGGTCCGCTTGTTGTATTATATTGTTAAGAAGTACACCAGTATAGTTTGCAGGAGGTAGATGAGTATATGCACCAATCAACTCAGCCTCGATTGTTATAGTTATACCAGAGTAGGATTCAATGTTGAACGTATAGGGATTCTCTACAAGACCAACCACACTGCAAGAATATGGGTCTGCTATGATGGGCCTGACGAATCCAACATAGTATGTCACACCTATGACCATGAATAGAATCAAAGCAATTGCTGGGATGTTTCGTCTATAGAATTCTGATTTCTTTCCAGTTTCTGATGGTTTTGTACGAATACTAGGGAACCTGTCTTGTATTACACCAGTATCGTTGAGAAACTCCAGTGTTTCCCAAGCAAAGAACCCTGCAAATATCACACCTGAACAGAACGAAAGAAGAGAGATTACTAGTATGTAGATGTCTGGGGCACCTGCAAAATAGAACAGCTGGAACACAATAACATTTGATGCCGATGAAACTCCGGCGCAGAGCCACCACACCACTCTGGCGTTACTTTTCGAGTCGTTCCTGTTACGTGTGATCACACCTGCAATATCGATTACTATACCCTGAACAAGAGAAACTATCACAATCACAATCCCATGGGTGCTTCCAGTGAACATCTCAACAAGTCCCTTCAGGAGACCCCCCATGGTTCCAACGCCATTCTTCGGGACTAAGACTCGAATGAGGACAAGCCAGAAGACATGAAGCCCAGCCATGAACTGACCAGCTCCAAAGGGCACTCCAAGGGCGAGATTGACTAGGTTGCCCAGATAACCAATGAAAGTACTAAGAGATCCTCCTAGTGCGCTGAGAATTGCGATTATCACTATCTGTTGAGTGATGATGGGGCCGGAGGACTCACTCATCCTGTTATCACCTCGATGAAAGACACAAACCGGACCCATCTAGCCCCTGCAGAGAGATATACTTGGCACCCCATTCCAGGGTCAGAGGTGGCTAGGCAGTCTTCGTTGCTGTAAGCCTCATCAGCAGGAAGCATCACCAATCGCATGCCATCGGTCCAGTCCAGCACCTCTGTCCCATTTAGACTGAAAGCCAGAATCATGTCACCTTGTAAATCGAACCAAGACGCATTTGGATACACATTCCCGTATGAGAAGTCCTGAGAATAGCCATCAAAAGACACAACACGGACAATGTCAGAAACATCCATACCTCCCACCAGCTGAATAAGGTCTGACACCTTTACGCCCTGGTATATTCCATATCCACGCCAGTTGTCTAATTGGTTCTCAAAGGAACTCCACCCCATTGTAGTGTTCATACCCATCAGGTCAGTAAGCGACAAGGTCACATCCTCATCCAATCCGCGGATTACCACTCTGTCACGATCTATGCTTGGAGAAGGTAGACGCACGGGTGAGATTTCGACTCCGGTTTCTGTGACTGTGACATTCACAAAGTGGTAGATACCACCCTCCTCCTCACTGGCATAGAGGCTTGCCCCAGCACCCCCGGTTATCACATATCGTACACCGTTTCTCATACTCTCGTTGTACATGTGGATGTGTCCAGTGAATACAGTGTTGACACTCTGGGTTTCGAACAGGACTAAGAGCCTTCCTGCTGTTGTGGCATTGAGCATCCCATGATCCTGATCAGGTCGTGGGTCGAATGGTGGCATGTGTGTGAAGACAAACTTGATATCAGCATCAGACTGTGAAAGGTCTTCCTCGAGCCAATTAATTACTGTTTCAGAAACATCTCCGGATGAGGTGTTGAAGACTGTGAAGTGTGCAGGTCCGAAGTCAAAAGAGTAAGTGGAAATACCAAAGTGTTGTAGATATCTTTCGGCACCGCCACTTCGGATATCATGGTTGCCTATTGTCGTGTAGACTGGTACCGTGAACGTTTCTAGAGCAGTGATTACTTCATCATATTGATTGGGTTGTCCAAATGGTGTGAGATCTCCACAGTGGAACACGAAATCAGGTCCCTCTAGGTTAGCAATCTCAGCAATCTCTAGTAAACCATCCTGATACCCTTGAGAGTCGCCAAAGACATAGAAATTGAGTACAGATTCATCAGGTCCAATTGGCTGATATAAACCAATGAACGACACACCAGTCATCACAATGATAATTGCAATGAGTAGTGCATACCATTTCTGTTCCATCGCAACACCCGATATGCTTGACTGTATACTTCGATACTCTGCGTAATCACGTTAAGAACCTTAGGGAACCAGATTATCATGTGTGTCATTCAAGGGGAATCCCATTCTCACGAACACTCTCTGAGAGTGACATGATTCTGTCATCTTTACGCCAGATTGCGGTTTGTTTGAGGGTGTCAGCCACGGTTTTGTTGAACGCTGTTTCTATTTCTGGGGTCTTTTTCTCGCCAATGAGAGTCAGATATGTTTCAAGAAGAGTCCAGCACATCCTTCGTTTTCTGATATCGAAGATAGGGTTTGTGTCTAGGAGACTTGCTGCTATACCACCCATATCTAGAATCCAAGGTCCTGGACGTGTTTCTTCGTAGTCCACCCCATAGATTCGACCATTCTGATGAATGAAGTTACGAAGTCGCGGATCCCCCTTGATCATTCCATGGACACTATGAAATTTATGATACCACTGAGCCAATAGTTCAATGAGCGAAGTATTAAATGTTTGATTCAAGATGTCAACGAGTGGCTCTCCTGGGATGAAATCCATGAGGATCACACCAGCTCTAGCATCAATCACCCTAGGAACAGTTATTGAATTCTCCCAGCTAGACTTCAGCATTTGAAGCTCGATATCGAATCTATCTACCACGAACATCTTCGCAACAAGATCAAATGATGGGGTTTTGTTATGTGACATCTTGAGATGAACCACTATGTTCTTCCTACTCTTTAGTCGCTCCATTGACACTAGCGAAACTTGAAGGCCATAATTCTTAACCAGAATCTCCTCTAACACGGTGATTCTTTCCGGGTTCAGTGAAGTGTCATCAACACCAACAGGGTATGTCACAAACCACTTTGAGATGTCCATGTTACTTACCAGACAGCACTTCGACGCTATTAGCATACCGCCACGACCAATCAGGTTTTAACGTGCTGTGAGAAGTGATTACTGAGCTTCGATGACTGGTAGAACATGTCCCACAGAGAGAAACAAGGACAAATGCGGGTGCACATACCCTGGTTGCTCGAGAAAGGGATATTGCTGTGATTGCATTGACTATCACTGGAAACATCGCGAACTTCCAGGATGCCTGTTCCCTCCAGAAGCTGAAAGGACCTTTGATAGGTCTCTAGAGTACTTTTTGGATGTCTGGAGCAAGAAACTTGGTAGGAAGTAGCGCTTTTGGACGATAGATTTAGTACAGTATTTGTCAAGGTATCAGTGGGTAGGTCTATTTGAAACAGTGGCTCAAGGGACTATTGCTAATGGTCAGCTGTTTTATTGTCTGGAATTTAGCCACAGCATTCCGATTTTGGTATGTACTTGATATTCATCCTGAGCTTGGAATTGGAGAACCGATATGGGTGATTGATTCAATTGGTTTCATGATAATTTCGGTTCCCCTAGGGATTGGGTTCTTCATTGGGTTTCTAGCAATGTTTGGTGACATATTGAAAAATGAACAATAGATGGCGGGCGCGCCAGGATTTGAACCTGGGATACCCAGCTCCGAAGGCTGGTGCCTTATCCAAACTAGACTACGCGCCCCAGAGAGCATCTGATTTGTTTGGCTCTTAAGGACTTCCATACTGGTTCAGATAATAGGAATTCCTATTCATCTACTTCAATGATTTTGACATCGGGAGAAATTTTTAGCCCAGGGCAGCTGAAACCCTTCCTCACAACGATTGACCTAGATGGATTATCATCAAGATTAATCTCATACATTTCATTGCAATTTCGAAGTGGGCGTAAGTTTATCATCTTGAGTAGATTCTCGCTGAGATCCAAGCCTTGAATATTACCGAGAGTTTCAAGTGGTGAGAGATCAATAGATTGAATCATTGTCTTGTTGAGAACAAGGGAGAACAGATTTTCGCAAGATGAAAGAGGTGTCAAATCCACAGACTTGAGCGGATTTTGACCTATATTTAACGTCTTTAAGTTGGAACATGAGGCAAGAGGGCTCAAATCGATGTTCTCAAGTTTGTTTCTATTTATGGTGAGGAGCTCTAATTTGGCACAGGAAGAAAGGGGAGAGAGGTCCAATTTCGTCAGGTTGTTGAACGATACTGATAGCTGTTCAAGGTGGTTCAATTTGTGTAGAGTATCTAGATTGATTGATTTTAATGCACACCCAGTCATTCGAAGAACCTTAAGGTTCTTACAGTTTGAAAGAGGTTGTAGGTCGAGTATTTTTAGAGGATTATAAGAAACTGAAAAGTGTTCCAAACGTGAGAGGGAACTTAGGGGAGTGAGATTCACTGAGGTTATGTCCATTTTCCTGAGTGATATGCTTGTAGAATCGTTGCTGACTGATTTATGGATGAAAGACCCGTCTGTTAGCTGACATGTGAGCGTGACATCGGTCAGCATCTGTATCCCCTCTCAGAGTGATTCTAATCATTTTCGAAGAGCTTTCGCATCTTCTCTTCTGTGGGATTCCTAACGATTCCTCTGTCTGTTATTATTGCATCCAGTAACTCCGGAGGAGTCATGTCAAACGCTGGATTATACACCTTAGCATCAGGGACTGTGACATATGTACCATTGATTATACGAATCTCATCAGGGTTTCGTTCCTCGATGATTACATCCTCTGGATTTGTGATCATATCGATTGTTGATGTTGGAGCCACAGAGTAAAAGGGAATCCTGTGGTATTTTGCTGTGATTGCCATAGTATAAGTTCCAATCTTGTTAATCACATGACCTGTTCGTAGAATCCTATCAGCTCCAACCACACAACAATCAACCTTTCCTTCGCGAAATACTGTGCCAATCATTCCATCAGTTATCAGAGTTGTGTCAATGCCATCTTCCATGAATTCAAACACTGTTATACGTGCACCCTGTTGTCTCGGTCTGGTTTCAGCAGAATATACCTTGATGTTGCCATCATATTTTTCATGAGCAACTCTGACGACGGCACCTACAGTGCCAAGATGAACAGTCGCCAGAGACCCTGCATTACAAATAGTCTGTATTGTATATCCAGATTTGATGAGTTCAAGTGCATTTTCACCCATTTTTCTACTCATCCGAACATCCTCTTCAGCAATCTCTTTCGCCTCTTCAATTAGTTTCTGTGTAATGTCGTCAACACTTCCCTCTGTGTTCTTGGCAATCTCTAGCATCCGATTTGTTGCCCAAGTCAGATTGACTGCTGTTGGTCGTGTATTCAGTGTGACTGCAGCCTTCTCAAGATACTCTATAAGTTCTCCAATTGTACGAGCTTTGCTCTCAATTGCAGCTAGTGCCATGCCCATCCCTGCAGCTGCTCCTATCGCAGGAGCTCCACGAATCTCCATTATCTCAATTGATTCTGCAATACGTTCATGACTTTTTGTTGTGATGAACTCCAAAGTCAATGGAAGTTTGGTCTGATCTACAAGACGCACTGCTGATGTGTCATCTAACCATTCAATTGTACGAAACATCTCAATCAACCTCTCAGGTGTTCTTTCAGTACGTGTTCCAGGATTCTGATGATCTTCTCAACAACCTCTTGAATCTCTGGTGTCAGTCCCTCACCGAACTGTATACTTTTCGGCTGAATCCCAATCAACACCGTTTTACCACCGGTTTCCTGTTCTAAGTACATCATCAGAAAGGAGAGTGGCATGCTGTGTGTGCTGATAGTGATACCACCAATGCGATCTTTAGTGACAAACTCGATGTGTCCGGGTGGTTTCATCATATCAGCTGCATCAACCATTATCACCCTTTCAGCGCCAAATTCTGCTAAATTCCGTGCAAATCCCTCGGGAACTGAACCCACATTCTCAATCAATATTCTTGGGTCATCTATGCTGAGTTTTTCTATGATGTAGGGTCCAAGTCCGTCATCTGAACGTAGGTCATTACCAATGCCAAGGATTGCAATTTTCTTGGCACCGGTGATGAATTCTCTTAGCTCATCCTCGAATTTGTCATTTATCACAACGTAGGCTTTTACTGAGTGGGCTATAGTTCTTGTGGCATGCCGAAGGGTTTTTCTCAATATCAACAAGGCTAGACCCAGCAGGCGAGATAAAATTGACAGGTGATAATGATAGCTTCCCTGATCCAGATGTAATAGAAGAAGAGGATGAATTCGAGCTTGAGGAGGAGGCTATAGAAGAACCTGCAGAGGCGGTCTATGAAAATGGAAAAGGATACGTTGCTAGTGAGGATGCTGATCGAATCTCACAGCAGGGATTCTATGGTAATCGAACTGATGGTAATAGACTTGAATTAGAACCAGTGGAACTCTTGCATCTTATTGAACGAAAAAGATTGATTGTAAAAAGATCTGATGGAGAGATTATTGGACCAGACACTATTGTAAAGGAACTGCTTGATGAGAACCCTGATTTGTGGACCAGCTATCTTGTGTTTAGAGACCTGAGAAGTAGAGGCTATGCAGTACGTCAAGGATTCGGTGGGGGGATTGGTTTTCGAGTATATGCTAGGGGAGATCGACCAGGTGTAGCGAGTGCCACTCAGTTGGTGTATGTTCTGAAAGAGGGCGTACCCATATCTCTAAGTGACTTGGATATGGTCACAAGGACAGCCGCTGGTTCACGGAAGAAACTTGTTTTTGCTCTTGTGGATCAAAATGGCGAGGTCAACTTCTATCGGGTCGCTCAAGCTACTCTTAGAAACCATGGAAGTGATGACAATGGCGGATTATGAGAACAATGAAGAAATTCTTACTCTGAAAGCATTCTTCGATGAACATACCATGAGTGTCCATCTTGTAGAAAATAACCCACCTCGTGCCAAGAGAGGAGAACCTGGAAACTGGGAGTTGGTGAAGCTCTCCGACCGCCTTCTTACCTATGATGAGTTGGATGTTCTTGCCGAAGCAATTCTTGAAACAGCCGAGAACGACAAAAACTCATTCATTGAGATAGAGGAGGAAGGTGCAGCAGTGGTCCAGCTAAGAAACCTCAGGATTGCAATCGCTAGACGTCCTTTTGCCGACAAGATGGAGATTTCTGCAATAAGACCGATTGTGAAGCTGGACCTTGATGACTATGAACTCAGCTCGAAATTAATGAATAGATTGGAGGCTAGGGCAGAAGGAATACTTGTGTCTGGATCCCCTGGCTCGGGAAAGAGTACATTCGCAGCAGCGCTGGCTGAGTTCTATGGTCGAAAGGGGAATGTTGTAAAGACCCTTGAACAACCGAGAGACCTCCAAGTAGAGGAGTCGATAGTTCAGTATTCGCCTCTTGATGGGAGCATGGAGAAGGCTGCGGATATTCTACTTCTAGTTCGCCCGGATTTTGTGATTTATGATGAACTCCGCAAGAACTCAGATTTTCAGGCATATTCAGATCTTCGCTCAGCTGGTGTTGGAATGGTTGGTGTTGTGCATGCAGGTTCAGCTATTGATGCACTTCAAAGACTGCTTCTTGGTGGACGTGTAGAACTGGGGCAGGTACCAAGTACTGTTGACACAATAGTCCACATAGAAGACGGTCGTGTTGCAAAGGTTTCTGCTCTATCATTGAAGGTGAAACTCCCAACCGGGATGGGAGGTACACAGAGAGACTTGGCGCGACCAGTCGTTGAGGTTCGTGACTTTGAGCGAGGAATATTGGAGTATGAGATGTTCACCTTTGGTGGGGAGAAGGTTGTTGTTCCAGTACGAGGCGCAGTTACACATCTTGGTGGTGAAGCAGAAAGACGTCCAGTGGGAAGGGGAATCCCTGGTGAAACTGTACCTGTGTCTGTAAGCTACAGTAAGAAAAAAGTCACAATATATACAGGTAGAAAATATTCCAAGCAGAGGATTGAGATATTTGCAGATGATTTGTATCTATTCACAACGGTGGTCGGACGAAATGGTGAAAGCTCAATCCGGATAAAGACAAGACAAGGAAGTATACTTGTTGATGCTATGGAAGAAGGAGCCAATATCACTGCGAAAATTGCAGAATAAATACGCTGATGCTCTTTAAAGACGAGTCAAATCCTACGATTTGCAACCATCTCAACATACCCACACTGAGGACATCTATGTCCATCAATTTGATAGGCTATATAATGATAGGGATCATTCTTTGCAGGCTGTTTGATTTTTGTTCGTAAATCAGTGCTTGATAAACGAAAATTGCCAACTCCATGAAGTAGTGTTCCAGACTCCATATCGATATCTTCACATTTGGGACATTTTACCATAATATCAACCTCACATAATCATCAACCTGTAACAAGAAATTGTTTTGTCAAGACACTTTATTGCAAAAGCTTTAACAACTGACAGCTCACACGCTCAAAACTAAGGGCCCGTGGCCTAGCCTGGACCTTTGAGATTTCATCTCGATGGAGGTCTATAGGGCACTAGCCTCCTAGCGACAAGTCATTCTGTCTGGAGATAGTTAGTAATCCCCGGTTCAAATCCGGGCGGGCCCGCCACCTCTTATTGTCAATCCGTAATATCCAAATCCTACCATGCTACTGTCAATTTTGGAGACAATATTGGATGAATGAGGAGGATCACCCGCCCCCTAAATTCCTGCCTGGGTTGGAATTGAGTGAAGTGTTCTTTAGGGAGGCTGTGAAACCCATCATAGACAAGCATTTCCCGGAACTCATTTATTCAGCAGCTAGAATAGGACATGGATCTGATGTCTTGGGTTATGACACACCACAGTCGATGGACCATGATTGGGGTCCAAAGCTGCAGATTTTTTTGGAAGATGCTGACTATGGTTCTATTAAGGAGCAGCTCGATGAAGTGCTTCATCAAGACTTGCCATATGAGATACGCGGGTTTCCCACTAACTTTGCCCTTAACGATGATGGGACTACACGTATGAGTCTTATTGATGATGGGCCTGTCAATCACGGGGTCATGATTAATACAGTCAGTGCTTTCTTTATCGAATACCTTGGTTTCAATCCTACAGAAGAATTGCGTATCATAGATTGGTTGGTACTACCACAACAGATGCTCCTCAGTATAGCAAACGGACGAGTTTTTCATGATGGTTTGGGAAAACTGGAACCTATAGTTGCTAAACTGGAGTATTATCCACGCGATTTGTGGTTGTATCTTCTATCAAACCAGTGGGAACGGATAGCTCAAGAAGAGGCGTTCATGGGTCGATGTGGTCAAGTAGGAGATGAGCTCGGTTCACGTATTATAGCAACGCGATTAATTCGCAATATCATGATGCTCTGTTTCTTGATGGAAAGAAAATACGCACCTTACATCAAGTGGTTTGGTACGGCTTTTTCCAAGCTTAGAAATGCGGCAAATCTCACATCATTGTTCATGCAAATCATGGACGCTGATACTTGGCAACAGCGGCAAGAGTACTTGACAAGAGCATATGAGTATATGGCTAAGATGCACAATGAGTTAGGAATCACAGAGTCCTTGACCACAAGAGTTACTCAGTTCTATAATCGACCTTTCATGATAATTCGTGGAAGCAGTTTTGCGGACGCCATTCATGCAGAGATTAAAGATGAAGAGGTGAAACAATTACCGAAGCATCTTGGTGGGGTTGATCAGTATGTTGACTCAACTGAAGTTTTAGCTTATAGCATAAGGTTTCGTAAGTTTTGGTCGATGTATTAATGAAAGCTATTTGCTAATGACATAAACTCCATCTTCTTTCCCAACGTGGACCTCGTCTGCCATTGCAATGAACAGACCAGTTTCAACAACTCCTGGAATCATCTTTAGGTCGATTGCAATCTTTGCGGGATTTTCTATTGGTCTAGGAAACTTGAGGTCTATTATGAAATTCCCATTGTCAGTCACAACAGGCCCCATCTTTTTCTCAGCTTGACGTATAATGGGCTCAATATTCATACCCTTGATTTTTCTCTTCACAAAACCAATAGAGAATGGCAATACTTCTATCGGAATCAAAAATCTGGATGCTAGTTTCTCCACAAGCTTCGACTCATCCACGATTATTATCAACTTCTTGGAGGCAGCAGCCACAATTTTTTCTTGGAAAAGAGCACCACCACCACCCTTGGTCAGGTTGAGATCTCGGTCAACCTCATCAGCACCATCAACAGTTAGTAGAAGTTCAGGATTAATGTCGAGGTTCGTTAGAGGAATATTATGTTCTATGGCTAGCTGGTAGGCCTGATATGAACTGGGAACAACAGTGATATCATTCTCACCATTGGAAATACGCTGACCAAGCTCTTTTGCGAAAATTGCCACTGTGGATCCACTTCCAAGACCCATTGCGCCTCTCTTAGGGATTTTTTCAAGCGCACTCTTTGCTGCATTCAGCTTCATTTGTGACATGGTAAGGTCTCCATTGGTGAGTAGTTGACCAATACACTAAGCTTCCCAAAAGCCTTCCGAGAGAAAAAATCAGACAACACCATATGGGCATAATGTTCCTGTCTTTGGTCTCCAATATACTGCCCATCTACTGTCTTCTGTGGATATGATGACGACAGCACAATTATCTTCGAGAGATTTGGCAAGTATCTCTGCATTTCTTTTACTATGAAGCACATCTACAAGACGATAGATTTGACCTTCTACCAATTGCCATCTTGAGGGCTTCATCATGTAGTGAAGTCTTTGTATTGCCTAATAACGATGGTATGTGGAATATGGTTGGTTTTACTGCCCCCCGGTGTAAAATATTGTCATATACTGCTTATTCTTTGCTTAATCGCCGCCCATCAGAGCCTTCAGACGCTCCATCTCAGCCAACATTTCTGACTGTAGAGAGCTTTTTCCACTGGTGGGTTTGGGTGTGTCTGTGACCACTGCAGCGCTCGGCGGAGCAGTACTTGGAGCACCGCTTGGAGGGCCGCTCGGGGTCATGCTACTTGGAGGAGCGCCACCTGGAGGACCACCTGATGGTGGAGCAGTACTTGGAGCTGTAGTCGGAGGAGCAGCATCACTAGGAGGTCCACCGCTGGGAGGACCGCCTCCGGGAGGTCCACCACTCGGGGGGCCACCACTTGGAGGACCACCTCCGGGAGGTCCACCGCTGGGAGGGCCAGCACTGGGAGGAGTGGCGCTCACTGCTTCAGGCATTCCAACACGTGAGGGACCAGCTTCTCCTGTGTCATCTTCAACTGCAGTCCCAGACATTGCAGCGAGCTTAGCCAAGTAATCGGATCGGGCTCTGTCAACAGCTGAAGAGGTATCGACAATTTCTTTGAGTGCCTCATCCTTTGCGAGCGCATCTCTCACAGATGACAGACGATCCTGATACACTGTGACAAGTTTGTCCTTGATAGCTTCATCAATGTCTCCTTGTTGGTTGTAATAGTCAACCGCAGACAGTGCCTGTTGAATAGCGTTTTCTTCGACTTTCAAAAATATTAGTGCCTGTGCTGGTGTCTTCAAGAACTTCAGCTTCTTTGCGCCAGCAAGACCAACTGAAACATCACCGGTTGATGCAATGATTTTCTTGATTCCCTCATCAACACTGGGACTTCCAGAACTGCGTCTTCCACGAACTACCAGTAGAACTATGATTAGAAATAATGGTATCACAGCTATGATGAACATCCATGCTATTGGACCAAATGGGATACCAAGAGACTGGAAAAAGTCTGATATTGGTCTAAACAGCTCAACTATTGATTCTGCGAATTGTGAATAGGGGGTTTGCAATTATTTCACCTACTGGTACTTCATCCTATACTTTCCTAGGCAATTCTGTGTGCTATTTTACTTTTCTCGTAAGGATTAGAGTTTGTATGACACCCGTGTGATAAGGATTCATCTCTACAAGTTCCGGTCCTTGTAAGTTATCAAGGCACGGGGGCTCATAAACATGTCTTTGACTAATGAAAATTCAAATCATTTCTGACTTCAGAAAAGCGGAGTTTCACTATATTGTAGATGGGAGTTCGACCCAGTTTTTCTTAATTGGTTTTGATTCAACTAGGAAGAAGGAATGGTGATGTACATTGGAACTTTTCGACCCATCAATTGAATATTATGTGTTGCATGAAAAAGCATGGAAATTTGGTGGTGGCGACATTTTCAATCCGCAAGGTGAGAAGATTGGATCAATGAAGCGGAAACTCATCTCGATGCGTGCTGAAATTGAGCTAAGGAATCCTGATGATTCTGTTGTATGTATCATCAACAAGAAGCTGATGAGTGCTCGTCCAATATATGACGTCAAGTCACCAACAGGTGAACTGATTGGTAGAGGAAAGAGACCCATGATTGCTTTCAGGGGTTCAATAGATATGTACGACTCTGAAGAAAGGATGATATACAAGGCTCAAGGTGGCGTCATGAAGTGGAATTTCGTAATTACGGATCCTCAGGATAAAAATCGTGTCTATGCTGAAATAAGAAAGGGCGATAAATGGAGAGACATCTTCGCACCTGCCTTCAATTTCAAGGACAGATATGTGATTCACATAGTTGATCCAATGGCACCCAGAATGATGTTGCTTGCTTATGCTATCATCATAGACAATGTGTATCATGATAAGTAAGATTGCTACTGCGAAAACTCTATAATATAATCAGAGTGACCAGCAGGTCGTGCCCCAGTGGCTTAGAGGCTATAGCATCTCTGGATGACCAGATGTGCAGTCAAAGCGGCTGACTTGTAATCAGCAGGTCGCGAGTTCAAATCTCGCCTGGGGCTCCATCTGTATCTTTGTTTCAGAATAATGAACTATTTGTAATACAATAAGTCTACATTCTCTTTGCAGCATCTTCCAACGCCACAATAAGATCAAGCTTTTTTCCTGTCAAGAAATTGATTGTTGCTCCACCACCTGTGCTGATATGCGTGATACGGTCTTCCAGATTCATTTTCTGTGCCATTGCACCCATATGACCACCCCCCACAACTGTGATTCCTTTGCATTCTGCAATCGCTTCTAGAACATCCGATGTACCCTTTGCAAATGGCTCTTTCTCGAAGTACCCCATTGGACCATTAGCAAATACCACTGCAGAGTTTTTGATGATTTTGACATAGTTCTTGATGGTCTTTGGCCCAATGTCCAAAAATGGGTTGTTTTGCATCTCATCAAAATCACAGTCAAATCTTTCACCATTACGCTCTACTGCAGCATCTTCAGGGAGTAGAATAACATCTGAATGCTTCCTCAACAGATCACGTGCTATAGTAACTGATGATTCATAACCCTTAATCGGTTTCGAATAATTCTCTGGAACCTTCCCGTCTGATATCAGAAACAGTGTTCCAATGAGTCCTCCCAGTAGCGCGTAATCAACCCTTCCAGTCAATAGAAGCTTCTCAAGAATCTTGACTTTGTCCTCTACTTTGCTCCCTCCAAGCACTAGAGTCCAAGGATGTTGGTCAGTGGCTGTGGCGGACGTGAGTGTGCGAATCTCTTTCTCCACAAGTCTTCCAGCCACAGATGGAAGTACCGTTGTAAAACCTACGAGAGATGCTTGGGACCTATGTGCAGCTCCAAAGGCGTCGTTCACAAAAATGTCGAATAATGGGTATAATTCCTGTACAATCTGTTCTTGGGCGACTTCCTGCGCTGGGGCGTTCTTGAGTTCACCTTCAAAATAGCGAACATTTTGGAGGACTAGTATCTCACCATCACTTACCTGGGATATAGCTCTCTTCGCTTTTTCTCCAAAGATATCGTCAACAAAACTTGCATTAAATCCCAGTTCCCTGAGAATCTCAGTATGTTGTTCAAGGGAAGTGAAGTCATCACTATCAGGACGACCTTGGTGTGCCATCAACACGACTTTGCTTCTAGATAGTTCCTCCAGCGTTTCACGGGTTGACTCAATTCTGGTGGCATCAGTGATTTGCTTTGTCTGAGGATCTATAGAGCAGTTCATGTCAACACGGAGCAACACCCGTTTTCCTACAACATCCACATCATCAAGTGTCTTGAACGTGAGATTCATACTCCATCTCCAGTCATGAGTAATGCAGACCCCGATAAAGAGGTTACCGAAAGGGTCAGTAACTCACCATTCGCCAGAAACGATTGCGCTCGCGAGTGATTCCAGCATTTGACCCTTGGGATACCTGACTGGCATGAAGTATCTTGTGTCATCTTTCAGGGTGACTCGAAGATTCTTCTTAGCACAGACTTTTAGTAGGGACCGTATTGCATCAATTGTCCAATCGGTTATGTCGATAACACCAGATACAATAGACTCATGTATGAGTTTTTCAAAATGTGGGCGTTGTGGGGTTTTGACGATTCTGCCCAAAGACTCTATCCGAACCCTTCTGTTTTCTGTATCGTCATCTTGGAGAACAGAATTCATTGGCATGATTCTATGTGTTTTCATTATTTATTAAGCACCAACATAATAGGAATTGGTCTATACTATACTGAAGTGTTTAGGAGTGCATTCTAAATGAGGGCTCTTTGGTCTATAGTAGACGGCCCATTCATTCTTTTCTGTCTTTGATAGGAAGACATGATTGTTCTCTTTCAATTCGCGTGCTTTTAATGTCGCATCAAGCAAGTTATCGAATATTTTCACCAATCGATAGACGCGACCACCTACCAGTTTCCACTTTTCTTTCTTCATAGCTTTAAGTGCAGATTATTCCTAATAACTCCGTCATTGAAATACAAATTGTGGGTTGGTGCCGCAGGTGGGAATCCGTCTATGTCACAGAATGTGGCATAGTTTCGAGCCCACGACTTCGAGATGCCTCATTAGAGGTCGGGCCGAGATTATGACCCCGTAATTTTGCCTGGGAATTCCAGCCAGATTATGAGTCTCGCGCCCTAACCAAGCTAGGCCACTGCGGCACGCTTATTACCCATTATCGAAGTCTGGTAGACGAGCACACTGGGTACGTCTAATTAACCTTATCATTGGATTGTATCGTCTGTATCAATTTCTGTAAATGTCTATGAGTTGAGAATTTCTTGAATCTCTTTTGTGAGGAGCTCCCTGACTGTCTTACCATCAGCCTTTCCTCCGAGCTCCTTCATAGCCACACCCATGAGACCTCCTACTGATCGTTCTCCTTGTTCACGTATGAAGTCCATACGTTCGGACACTAGTTTCTTGATGACGTCTTCTACCTCCCTGCTGGTTACCATCTCCAATCCGGTTGATTCTATTGCAGTTTCAATACTTGATTTCGGTTGCTTTGCAAGAAATGTTAGAATTGTCGGTATTGCTTCTGATGAGATTGTTTTGTTTGCTATTGAATTGAATAGCTCAAGGTAGTGATTGTCATTGAGATTCTCGGTAGGGACTTGGTCTCTATGAAGACTGACTACTGTGTTTTCGAGAGTAGCCGCAACCATTGTAGGAGAGACCCCGGTTTCCTTGATTATTTGTTCAAATAGGTCAATATTCTGAGAACGAGTTACTTGATATGCAAGATCTGGACTTAGTCCATAATCTCTGATGAATCGCTTCTCTCGATTCTCAATAGTTTCAGGCATGTTCTTTCTGATTTTCTTCAGTCGCGAGTCCGTAATCTTGACCGGTCTCACATCAGTTTCAGGGTACATACGAGATGATCCAGGTCGGGGTCGTGCATACTTCGATGTACCATCTGGAAGTGGCATCCGGGTTTCTGCAGGAACACCTTTCACAGCTTCTCTGGCTCGCTCTACTATTGCCTCAAGAGCATCTCTGCATTTTTCTTTCGAGCCAGCGACAAACACAACTGCATCCTGTTCCTTGGCATGGGACAGTTTACGTAGGCTAGAAACCTCTGATTCTTTGATTCCATGTCTTGGGAGCTCATCTGTGTGGAATATTCCTCCAACACCGCCCCAGAACTTGGCATAATCCGAGAGCTCGGTTCCAAGACGACGATTTGGTTGCACTTCATATCCAAGAAGATTTGCAAAACCGGGCAGTATTACAGCATAAACTGATTCGTTGGATTCTATGGACTTTTTGATGACTTTTGATTCACTTTTGTCAAAAACAACTGTGATGTCAAAGAGATTCGGTTTGATATCTTTCGGAGAAATGCCTCGCTTCTTCAATATATCCCGAATCTCTAGTAATTTCTCTTGTCGTTGGACCTCTAGTGAAACAAGTGTTGATAGCATATCAAGCTGTTGAAATCCTTTGATTTCTGTGATTGCTCCTCCTTTGATTGATACATTGACATCTTGACGAATTGTGCCAAGCCCTCGTTTAACCGAGCCTGTTGATCTCAGGAGAAGACCCAGTGCAAGCGCCACCTCCTGTGCCTCTGTAGGTGTTCGTATGTCTGGATTGGTAGCAACTTCAACCAGGGGAATCCCAAGACGATCGAGCCTGTACACTCTCATGTTGTTCTTTTCGTCATCAGCAATCTTTCTTGCGGCGTCTTCTTCAAGACAAATAGTCTGAATTCCAACTCTCTTCTTCCCTATGATTACCTCTCCACCATTTGCAATGATGGTCGTGCGTTGAAAACCAGTTGTGTTTGACCCGTCAATCACGATTTTACGCATTGGGTGTATCTCATCAACCGGTCTTGATTTGAGAAACTCAGCTATCGTCAAACAAATGTCCACAGCCTCCTCACAGAGATCGTGCGGAGGTTCCTCATCTGCTTCTACTAAACATGTTGAATCATTGTAATACTCATAACGAAACCGTTTTTGTTTTTGAAACTCAAAGAGAGCTGCAGGGTCAACCTCTCCCATCTCACTTTGAGTCGGTCGTAGTCTCCTCACAAATTCGCCATCTGGCTCCCGCTCCTGAATGATTGTTGGACAGTGACAGAACAGTTTTCGTTGTGTGTCTAGCTGTTGATGAAGTTCAAGACCGACCATTAGACCTAATTCTAGGTATCTATCGTCTTGGAACAGGTTAGCTCCCCCCAAGGCTTGAAACGTACTCAGATTCCTCACTTCGCATGTCAATCTCGCCTGCGAGAGGTTTCAATAGAAGTTCTCTTGCGGCTTCTTGGTTCTTAGTGTTTGCTAACACCCACATGAGCTTCACAAGAGTTGTTTCAGGCAGCATGTCTTCGCAAGGTACTACTCCGATATCAAGGAGTTCGACACCTGAACGGTAGACATTCATGTTTACACGTCCAAATACACACTGACTAGACATTACAACAACGAGACCTGCATCAATAGCCTTCTTAATTGAAGAATGAAGACGATTCGGCGTATGTCCCAAACCAGTACCTTCAATCACGATTCCCCTATAACTTGATTCTACGAGATGATTGATTATTGAACCATCAATACTAGGATGTGTCTTTACTAGTGCTACTTTCTCTTCGAATTTCGGCTTTAAGATGAGCTTTCTGTCCTTATCTCTCCGGTGTTTTGGAGGATGAATTTCCTCAATATCTTGCTCTGTGACACGGAATAATGGATAGTCATTGACTGATTGAAAAGCATCACGACGACTTGTATGTAGCTTTCGAACACGTGTTCCACGATGTGCATGAAGATAGTTGTCGCCTGTTTCTGCGTGCATCAAGACAAGGACCTCTGCAGCATTTGCTCTTGTTGCTAGGTTAATGGCGCCTATCAGATTCATGGCAGCATCTGATGATGGGCGGTCTGAGGACCTCTGTGATCCAACTAGGACGACTGGTATCGGAAGGTCTTGAAGAGCAAATGATAGTGCTGCTGAAGTTGATCCTAGTGTATCTGTTCCGTGTGCAATTACAACACCATCTGTTCCGGATTTAATCTCAGAAGCCACACTCTTGGCAATCTTAGTCCAATCCTTGGGCTGAATATTTTCTGAGAGTACACTCATGATTACTTTTGCGTGGACGTTAGCATAGTTTTTGAGTTCTGGAACTGTGTCATAGAGGTCCTGTGCTGATAAGGCAGGATTAACAGCCCCTGTCTGATAATCGACTTTGCTAGCAATGGTACCACCAGTACTAAGGATTGAAGCCGTGGGTAAGTCCCTTTGGTCTGCTTCCTCTTTTGACATAATAGTTCGTTTCTTTTTGCCCGTCTTGATTTTCTGTATCTCAGAGTCTTGATGCATCTTTATACCGACATTATAGCCTGTTTCAATCTTAATTATGATATGAAATGAGTCACTCCCAACTTGGCTTCGCGGCATGAGTACTCCCACATACTCCTCCTCGTTCCTCTTGACACTGATTATATCTCCAACTTTGGCATTAGAACTGGAGATCTTCTCTAGGACTAATCCACTATAACCCGAATCATCAAGACTCATTGATATCCTCACCTTCGAGTTTCAGTTCATTGAGGTCAAATGAGTCATAAAAGGCTTCGTCATCAAAAATACAAGCATTTAGAGAATTCCGAGTACTATGAGTAGACCAAATGCTACAAAGACTAGTCCAACAATTCTTTTCACAATCATCATTGGAATACGTTTTGCTATACGGTCTCCAGCTATTGCCCCAAGAGAGTTCACAATCAGAAATCCGATGATAGAACCTATGAATATCATAATGAAAAAGGGAGAGCCAGCAGATAGCGCAAGAATTGTGATTTGACTCTTATCACCAAGTTCTGATAGCAGTACTAAAGAAAACATGCCGAATAATGTACCCGGATTATCACAAGTGTCTGGTACCTCAGAGTTAGCTCTAACGAGGGTGTAAGTCCCAAGACCAACAAACAATATTCCAGATACATATGTAATGATTTCAAGTGGAAGAGTTGCGGAGAGGACATATCCTACAATTACTGCGATGATTGATGATATCGCCAATGCAGTCATTGTTGCAAGAAGTACTAGTCCAGGTTTTCTATATTGTGCACTGAGACATATTGTAGTGAGCATTGTTTTATCGCCTAGCTCCATCATTAATACGAGTCCTGCTGATGTGAGTAAGGCTTGAATAGGCATACTAAGAGCGACGTGCTCGATATCCTTTTAGAAATTGCCATATGGATTCAAACACATGGTTGGTGCGGGAGGTGGGCTTCGAACCCACGGACTCCTACGAGAGCGGATATCTTATCGTGACCCCATATTTTTCATCGATCTTAAGTCCGCCGCCTTTGACCGGGCTTGGCTACTCCCGCTATGCTCAGCTAAGCATTCAACAGCTCATTATTTGCCTCTTTGCGGCATACTCACTCTTCAACTCTTTGGTTCGGAATTGGTAAGTTTTTGGAAGTGGTGGGGCGGGCCGGATTCGAACCAGCGACCCTCGAGTTCAAAGAGCACAAAGCTTCGATTGTTTCTCGGTGTAAACGAGACATCATAGCCGGGCTAGACTACCGCCCCTGAAAGAGTTAGGTCGGATATTACAATAAAAAGTTGCTTACAAGTGAATTGCAGTTATGTGTACTTCTTGACGTGTTTCGTCAAGGATTATCTCTTGAACTTGAGCATAGCCTAGTTGGGAGATTAGTGTTTTAAGATGTGCTAGCTTTTCAGATTTGGAGTGCAACTTAAAGGCTGAAAGCATGCGACCAGTTACTTTTAGAAGAGGAGTAAATCTCTCAATAAGTTTCAATGTGCCTTCGGGATCTGTTGTGACATCAATCAAGAGAAGGTCAAGCTTTCTATTACCGACTATAGTATTGAGATCAATGTGGAATGCATCAGCGAAAATGACTGAAACAAGGGGGTATCTGTACATTATAGCATTGAGCTCTTTGGTAAATCTCTCAGAAACCTCAATTCCGACAACACTTGCTCCTTTTTCAGCCAAGTAAACCAAAAAACCACCTGCAGAGCTACCAATATCAAGAGCCATGGAATTCTTGGAAACTAGGGTGTCTTGAAGCCTTTGATCCAGTTCCTTTAGTTTCAGGAATCCTTGTGGGACATCTATCTCACTGCTTAGAAGCTCGATTTTGTCTTTCTCTGAAACTTTGGTGGATGGTTTGCATATTTGTCCATTGACAGTAACTAGACCATTATTGATGGCTCTCTTTGCAGCTTGACGGGATAGGAATCTCCCCCTTTCAACAAGCCACACATCAAGTCTTGGCAAGTTTTTTCGCCTCGAGCTCTTTTGGAATGAAGAGATGCATCGGAACGCCTCTGAGTTTCGGACCAATTGCTGCAAGAATTCCAGAAGCTCTTGTGCTTCTTTTACACCTGAGCGACAGTTCAAACTTACCTAGCTGTTCTATCTCATAGATGTCTTCTCTATGGTTCGTGTTCTTCAATGAGTTCTCTACATCACTACGATTGGCGCCAAATATAAGAAGACGCTCATGATCATCGTGCATCCACTCTGTAATTCGTGACAATGTTGATTGATTAAACTTGGCTTCCACTTTGTTGTTGTACAAATCGATGTTCGTGAGGTCTACCTCAACAGGAAGATTTTCAACAAGTACAAATGTTTCTGCGATTCTCCTCATGGAGCTATGTAATTCAAATTGATTGCGAAGTTGATGAAGTGGGATTAGAGCATCCATTCTTCTGGAGTTGATGATTCCAATATCTGAATATAGTCCATAACCTACTTTTCCAACATCCACAAGCTGACCAGGGTATGTCTTGTCCAGAGATAGAGTATCTGATTGAGGGCATTTTCCATATTCTTTAGCAAGCGTATTGAACACAAATTCCTCATCTTCACCTTGAATGACTAACTTGATGTGATTCTTGTTGTTGGTACCTAGATTTGTTATCTCTGCATCAAGTTCTGCTACCATCTCTGAGATTTCAGACCTAATTGTTTCCAAAAGCCTACCTCTGTAAGCACCATATACCTTTGGAAGAAGAATAATGGTTTTCAAAGTAGAGTCTCAAACCTTTTTCGTTGGGTTTCATTAATTACCTTTTGTAAAAGAGATTATTGGAGGTTGACAATCATGAGGATGCTTCTAGATCAGCTTTGAGCTCTTCAACGCGTTTTCTCAAAAATGAGATGGCTCGTGCATTATCGACAAACTCGAGCTGGCCATTACATGTTGGGCAGCGGAACGAGAGGTTCATTGCCTCTTCGAAGGGTACTGGAGATGAGTCACGATTGATACACACATAAAGGTCGTTATTGCTTTCGTGTTCCAGTCTCTGTTCAAGCAGGTTGAGTACCATCCGCTTCTTCCTATTGACCAGAGCTTGTGCTTTTTTAGGATCGATTCGCCAATAGTATAAGAACCAGCCAGTATTAGCATCTCGGATTCGTCGGTATGATGCAAGATGGTTATCGTGAAGCTTGTAGAGTATTTTTCTTACAATGTTTAGCTTTAGATCGGTTTTTGTCGCAATTTCTTCATCAGTGGTTTCTTCTGCATTGACCAAGACAGTCGATACATCTACCCCTTCTTTTCCAGCAATTTCTTCAACAACAAGTCGGAAGAGGTCGTGATTGAAATTCGTGTGAACCATTGATGTAATCACCCAGAGTGTGTAATATGGCTAGTCGACTGACCCAGATAATAGCGAAAACATCCGCAGTGGAAATTTACACCTATAATATTATACGTCCAGATACTATATATTCACTTCGCTTCGGTATCCTCTTGACGCGCTTTTTGAGACATTTTCCTTTTCACAATGACCCGATCGCCGAGGGTTGGACCAGCACCAGATGTACCTTTGGTTGGCTTAATGGGCACAGTACCTACTGTTTCCAAAAGAGAAATTTCGAGCTCCCGTTCAAGGCCTCGAATGGTCTTCCCTGTTGGTTTTAGTCGGCCTGTTTCAATCGACTGAAGTGTTGAGATACGTTCACCAATCCTTTGAGCAAGCTCTTCTTGAGATAGATTCTTTTGTTGTCTAGCAACACGGATTTTTTTCGCATAATCTTCAATTAATTCCATATCATCAATCAATACACCAGTTCTAGGTTTTGGTTTCGTGCTAGGTTTGAAAACTCGCTTGGAAGAGGGAGCTGTTGCTCTTTCGGGACTTTCAACCCAGGAGAGATGTGTCCGTGAAGGTGCTGATGCTCGAGACTCAGAGAATTGGGGTTGACCACCGAACTTTTCAGCACACTGAGGACAGACTATCATAGAGGCTCCTTCAATTGTTACGTTTCTTCCACGACCCTTCATGTTTCTGCCACATAGTTCACAACTGGGCACAGCAGATTCCTTCTACCTTCATATGAGGTAAGGTGGGTTGATAAAGATTATCGACTGGGAGATTCTCTCATTGGCATGCTTGGCTCCCTCAAAGCAATCCTTAAAACAACTACAGTTGATGAGGTCGTGAGGTGCCATCCAATGCCAGGGACTGCAGATGCAAAGGACGAGAGCAGTGTTGATGATTCGGCTTACTCGCAGAGCTATACTAGACACCTAGAACGCAGGCTTAGAGCATTGGAAACAGAGAAACAGATACTCCAAGCTGAACGCAGTCGGCTTGAAAAGGAAACTCAAACTCTAAGGACTGAGCTTGAGAAACTCAGACAATCCCCTCTTATTACCGCCACAATTACTGAGATGTTAGAAGATGGTAGAGCGATAGTCAAGAGCTCAACAGGTCCAAACTTTGTTGTTCACGTTGCTTCATCAATTCCTAAGGACAAGCTACAACCTGGGGCTCTTGTCGCACTCAATCAGAGATCTTTTGCAATCACGCAGGAACTCCCACCCTCCCGTGATCCTATAATACGTGCCATGGAAATTGAGGAAGCCCCTAATGTGTCTTACCAAGATATTGGAGGGTTGTTGGATCAACTTAGAGAGATTAGGGAAACTGTTGAGCTTCCACTCCTGAAACCTGAGTTGTTTGAACAAGTGGGTATAGAACCACCAAAGGGAGTTCTACTAACAGGTAAGCCAGGCACTGGTAAGACTCTGTGTGCCAGGGCAGTCGCTCATGAAACCAATGCGACCTTCATTCGTGTTATTGGTTCAGAGCTCGTTCAGAAATTCATAGGCGAAGGTGCTCGGCTTGTCCGAGAGATATTCATGCTTGCAAAGGAGAAAGCACCAGCAATCATATTTGTTGATGAACTTGATGCAGTTGGCTCTCATAGACTTGATATTGCTACTTCTGGTGATAGGGAAGTACAGCGTACATTGATGCAGCTTCTAAGCGAGCTGGACGGTTTTGAGAGTCGGGGTCAAGTGGCGGTTCTTGGTGCAACTAATCGTCCAGACATCTTGGACCCAGCGCTCCTACGACCGGGTCGTTTCGATCGGATTATTGAGTTCCCATTACCAGATGATGCAAGTAGAAGGGAAATTTTCAAGATTCATATTCGTGGTATGAACATAGATTCAGCGGTTGACTTCAATCAACTCCTTTCAGCTACACAAGGAAGAACTGGTGCGGACATCAAAACGATGTGTACTGAAGCGGGTATGTTTGCAATTCGAGATAATAGAACATGCGTCACTCAAGAGGATTTCAGAAAAGCTATCTCAAAGGTTCAAGAGCGAGGATTGGGTGATCATGCGCCTAGTAGCATATACTGCTAGACATGTCTAGCGATTTGTGAACGACAATGAAGTACCGGGATTTTCTCAGAGATGAGTTGAAAGGTGTAATTCCTGATAATGCTGTCTTACCATCAGGTTTTCACCTCGTAGGACATGTTGCCCTACTACATCTCAATTCTGAAACAATGGATTATGCCTCATCCATTGGAGAAAAGACCCTGCAGTTTAACCGGCGTATATTATCAGTAGCTGCAAGAACCGGTCCAACAGAAGGAGTCATGAGATTACCATCGTATGAATTGGTTGCAGGATTGAGTAATACAACGACCATACACTACGAAAATGGAGTACATTTCTTATTGGATCCACTTCGTTTGACATTCTCGGGGGGTAATAGACGGGAACGTATGCGTTTGTCAAGACTGGTCAAGGAAGGAGAACATGTTGTGGACATGTTTTCGTGTGTGGGCCAATTCGCGCTTCATATTGCAAAATCCGCTGATGTCAAAGTTACTGCAATAGAAATTAACGAGGAAGCATTTCATTATCTACTTGAAAACATCAGATTGAATGGATTGGAGAGTAAAGTATCTGCATTACTAGGAGACTGCCGATTAGTTCACCCCAGGAAAACCGCCAATCGAGTTGTCATGGGATATCTTCATGATACCATCGGATACTTGCCATCTGCTCTTGAAACATTGGTTGAAGATGGAGGCATTGTTCATATGCACATGAATGTCCCTGAGTTCGAATTAGAGAATAAGATAGTTGATATTAAAGAAACATGTAGAAACTCTGGCTATGATTCAACTGTCAACACAATTCATGTCAAGAACTATTCACCTGGAGTCGGACACTATGTGTTTGATATCATTACGATGGCCTAAGCGTAATCGTTTTATCATCCGTAAAACCAGCATGTGTAGAAAATAAGTGAAAGAAAACACTTGCACTTTTTGAGTGTCAATGGAGATTGATCGAATGGGATTCCGAGGCTTATCACCAAAACAAATGGCGCGAATGATGAAAAAGATGGGTATTGAACAGAAAGAGGTAGAAGGGGTCAAAGAGGTGATAATCCGTTTTGCTGACAAAGAGTGGGTTATTCCCAATGCTCAGGTGACTATGATTAAGCAGGCTGGTAGTGAGTCATTTCAGGTATCCGGTGCAAAGAGTGAGAGAGGAATTACTGGAGTTGGTGATACCAAAGTTGGCGAATCTCCAGAGATTGTTAAGAGGATTGAGATACCGATGGAAGACGCAGCATTGGTTGCGAGCCAGACGGGAGTTGATATTCAGATAGCAAAGCAAGCCTTAGAGGAAACTGAAGGAGACCTGGCAGCGGCCATTCTAAAATTGAGACGCTAATCATTGTAATACAAATAATACTTTGTATCAGTCTTCTTCTTGCGTGATCCAGTCTCGAACCATCTTAAGCCTAACGAAATCTTCCCGTTCTCGTTCCTCAAGGGCAAGCTTCACAAAACGTGCGGTTGCATCTAGACGCGGAATTACCACAGTTTCGAGTGCTGACACTCGTCGTTTTGTACGTTCAATTTCAAGAGCAAGTCGCTTAACTGTTGATTCAATCTCTGCCAAACGGACTATTGCATTGAGCGCTTCTTTGAATTTATCACTCATCACATCGAATTTTGCGCTTGAGTCTGAAAGAGAATAAGGAAGATCAGGAGTGCGTTGCTCTACTGATAGAACAGGGACTCTGACTCCCATCATTGATCTAGTCGATATACTAAGATTTGCTTCAAATCTACTAGCATAGGCAAACTCTACAACTCTTGCGGGACCCATTACCATTTTTGCCTCAGTAAGAGCTGAAAATGCTTCAGAGAGGGCAACATCCACCTTCTCTCTGGTTTCTTTGATTTCTGCTATGGCATTGAAAAACTCCATTATGAGAGAGTCTCGCTTCTCTCGTAAAAGGTCATGTCCTCGTTCAGCCAATCTCATTCTGTTCTTTAATGCGAGAAGTTCCATGCGAGTAGTCTTTGTGCCAGGCAGAATCTTACTCATAATTGTCACCTCTTGAAGAGTAGAGTAGCATGGATAGAATCATAGTAGTTCTAAACTCTTGTGTTCCAAATCAAGAGAGTGTGAAAGTTAAAGCACTGATGATAATTCCAACGAGACATATAATCAACCAGTCACGAAGATACTTCTGTACTAATTTTGGACGCTCGCTGATTTGAGCTGTCATAATAAAAGTGGCAAGTGAGATGTATAGAAATGCAAAAGGTAGAGAAACAGAAGTGTTGGTTAATGGGGTATCTGATATCAATAGGATTCCTGAAAGAGCGCCAAAGATGAGAAACGAGAAGATCATCAGTGAGTTCATGATATGTTTGATTCTATCTACATCCATTCACGGTGACTCCTATACTGTGTCTTGAACTTGATTTGAACTTTCAGCCAGTTCAATCCGTTCAAAAAGGTTGTGTCTAAGTAGCTTAATTTACCATAGATTTTATATCAGGAAGTAATGTTTCAAAATTGTATTACAAGAAGTACTTGTGATACCATCTCTATTGAGGTCCGCACGATGACAATTGCAATTCATGAGAGTGCATTGATTCGACACTTTAATACTCGTAAAGAAGTTCTCCGGGCTTGGGAAGAAAAAATCGGTGCTAGATTCTCACCATTTCGGGGCTTCAAGATGCCAGATAGTCGGCTGTATATTGAGGACAGCGATTTTCTGGATTCTATTGTTGATTTAATCATTACAAATGAACGTCATGTCTTCATTCGGGGACCAGTTGGGTCAGGTAAAAGCACATTGATGCTTTTGGCATTAAGAGACCTACCCACATTGGCGGATCGTAAGGGTAACAAATTCATTACTGGTTATGTTGGTATGACTGGTCTCTATGAGAAACAAATGGCTTCAGCAATTGCTGATTCTCTACGGATAAAATATCGAAGATCATGGGAGTCTAGTCAAATCATCGATGCCGTCGCAAAAGAAAGTCTTCGAAGGTATCTCGAAGAAAAGAGTCGTACTGCATTATTCATTGAAGATGTTGCTGATAATCAAGAGGCGGCATTTCACAAATTGAGGTTCCTTGCAGATTTGCCTACTGAGGAAATGATAGATGCATACGCAGGAGCTCTTGATGAGCCGATATTCACTCTAGTTATGTCTGGAACAATGATATACTGGAATGCGATGCTTTCGTTCTTACCACAGATTGCAGATCGAACTGAACCTCTTGATGTTCCTCCCCTTAATGATGCAAAAGCAAGAGAGTTCATAGGTCGTCGTATAGCGTATGCCCAAGGTCGGATTGATATCTTCAATCCTGAGAATTTCGATATTTACCCCTATAGCGAGGAGGCAGTGAAAGTCATCAATACTTCCGCAAAGGGTAATCCACGTGACATTCGAATGTTAGCACGTGGGTGTCAACAAGTGGCTGCTGAGAACTTTAGAAATTCTGGCAACCCAGAGGTGAATAGAAACATTGCAGTACTTGTTTCTGAAGCGTATGCAACCATTCTCAAGGAGGTACAATAAAATGAGTCTACTTGGTAAGTATAGAAAAGAAACGGAAAAAGAAGAGGAAGAAGAAAAACCCTCAAGGGTCACATCTGTAGAAGCTGAACTAGTAGGAAAGCGGAGCGAGCTCATATCTTCGGTCCCAAATAGGGAACGTAAAAGTCCAATCGTTTCTTTTTCTATTCCAACGGATCTCAGGGCTTGTCTAAAGGCTATTAGAAAATCAAAGGCAATCAATCTTAGTATGTGGGTAGAAAAACAGCTCCGAGAAGCTGTTGCACAAGAATTCCCGCAGATAGCGGAGGAATATCTTGAAACATAAAAATTGTAATACCAATATCAGAGTACCTTGTTTCTTTAGTGATGAGTCCTTGCATATTCCACTACGCGTGCAATGCAAAGAATTGCTTGTGCAGGATCATCATAACATGGTATCCGGTTCATCTCTAAGAGATCTTTTCCTGGTTTTCCAACATCTCCAGCTAACCATACTCCAACAACTGGTTTTTCTGCTGAAATTGAACGGACTCCCTCCAATGTTCCTGCCGCATGCTCGGTTTGTGTCATCCCCGCGAATGTTGGAACTGCGCATATGACAAGAAGAATATCAACATTGGAATCTTTTAACAGGAGCTCAGTTGCTATTTTGTATTCTCTTCTACCACCACTTGCCACAACGTCAATTGGATTACTTGTTGAAGCCATTGGAGGTAAAACTTGGCGAAGTTCTTCTTTTGTGTTCTTTGAGAGCTTAGATATCTCAAGGTTAAGCTCAGATGTTGCATCGGTAGCGAGAACTCCTGCACCCCCTGTATTACTGATAATACCAATTCGGTTTCCCTTTGCTATAGGTTGATAATCAAATAGCTTGCAGATTTCAAATAAGGTGTCTAAGGTTGGTGCAGTGACACAACCTGCTTGACGCACCATTCCATCAAACACTTTACTTGATCCGGCTAACGATCCAGTATGTGATTGAGTGGCATGGGCACCAGCCTCGCTTCGTCCACCTTTCAATATTACCACAGGCTTTACTTTTGCTGCATTATGCAAAGACTCGAACAATGCCCTTCCTTCATCAACACCTTCGATATAGGCTGCAATGACTGAGGATTTGGGGTCCTCTCTGAAATAGTTGATAATTTCAACGAAACCTACATCTGCTGAATTACCAATGCTAGCAAACTTACTCATCCCAATCCTCTTGGCTCTGGTTGTATAGATAATCATTCCTCCAAGAGCACCACTTTGTGAAACAAATGCAATATTGCCGCGTTCAGGCATCATTGTAAATGTGCCATTAAACAAACGACTATTTGACACTCCAACACAGTTCGGACCAAGAACACGAACTCCTGCATTTTGAGCTGCATTAACAAGGTTCGTTTCTAGTCGTTCGCCTTCAGGTCCTGCCTCACTAAATCCACCAGAAATTATCACTGCATTCCGTGCACCAGCTTTTCGAATCTCAGGCATAAGTGTAGGGCAATACTTTGCTGCGACTGCTACGATTACTAAATCAACAGGTTCTGGTAGGTCAGCGAGACTTTCGTAGGCTTGGACTCCTAACACACGGCTTCTACCACGAGTCACTGGAAACACGTCAATCTCTGATGCTAATAGGTTCATCAGTATTGAGTTGCCAAGTTTCCTGTAATCTGTTGATGCACCAATAAGGGCAACACTTTTTGGATTAAAGAATGGATCCATGCTCTTGATTAGCTCGGATTCAGAGTCCTTCATGAGTCCACGCCAGAAGTGCGTGTGATTTATGTCTGTCGTCAAAATAGGAATCTTATATACTACTTGTAATACAGTGGTCTTTCCTTCCTGAGACGCCTGTATAGCTTCTTCAAACTGCCACGGTTTCTGCAATCATTATCTATTGAACTGGTAATCACATAGTCAGCCTCTGGACATTTTCTGTATACATTCTCGATAGCTATTGTTAATGCCTTTATCATTGCATCATTTTTCTCATTACAAAACAGATTCACTAATGCTGATGCTGATGATTCATTGTAGAAGGTTCCAATAGCCAAAATTGCAGTAGTTGCAATACGTGTATCATTGATTTGGGAGAGTCTTTCCAATATTGGGATAGATTCAATATCACGTACTACAATATGTACATTGATGTAGTTGAGGATTTTTCTGTAACTGTTTGTGGACGATGCGTTGTCATAGATGGATAATGCTTCATTTAGAAGCGTGTTAAGTAAAAGTACTGAATGTCTACTTGCTAATATTTTGAGATTATCAACATCTTGATCAATAAGATGAGTATGTAGCTTATTATAGGTCTGATTTGTTGGAAAGGTCAACGAGTACTCCTTGGTATCTTTGGGTGATGAGACCTCCACAAGTTTCGTCTTGACTGCAGAAGGGACTTGTAATACTGATAATACACTTGCAAAAGTTTCTGCGTCTACTATATTCCCCTTGATGCCCAAGTTCAACATCGTGACTCGACCATATTCGTTGTACCAGAGCGGTTCGATGTTGAAAAGATTCTCACTCTGATTTATTGAAATATTATCAAGATTGTTGTATCTGGTCTGATCAAGCAGGTTCACTGTTTCTTCAGAAACGGAGATATTCTCTGAAAAATCAAAGAATAGTGTGTCACCAGCTTTGATTTGCTCTATGACCAATTGCTCCAGTTTGTTCATGGTGGCACGAGAAGCGTCGACGAGTGACGATTCATCTTTCAAGCTCTTTAGCAGGTCGAGCATATCTATTGATGCTGGTTCTAATCCACGACAAGATAATAATTCAAACACCATCTCCCTGAATTTCAGCTCTTCCAGCTCTGTTTTATCCTGACCAATTGTCATTGGTGAAGAGTACTTCATGTGTTGTGCCTTGGTCAAAAACTCAAGTGCAGTAGACCAATTACTGTCTTCTTCAATCTTGGAAATGATGTCAACAAGGTCCCTATGCCGACGGTCTCCAATTGCGTTAGCTATCATCTGGATTCGTTCGTGTTCATCGGTTTCTTTGATGCGTTCTCTGACTGCTTTGAAAAGCCGATCTCGACTATCTTCATCACCCAAATGACATCACTATCACAAGTTGTGGACTGTGTCTAGTATCTTTCAGATAATGATTAAGGTTTCTTGGGATATTAAAAGTTGTATTTATTGTAATACATGTATTAAATTATTACTTAAAGCGCCAAATTTGGTTTGAAACAAGAACAGAGTTCTCGTTCTAAGATTAGAACTATGTAGCTTTGTTGCACTATGTAGTATGAGTGTGTCGTACAATGGCAAGTAGGCCGACGTCGACGAGACACACCTCTCCGACGTTTCAGGCGCTAGTCATTGTCATCTCTATCTCCTCAAACAAACCTCCAGGATGACCTTTATGGTTGCTTGAGTGATGGAGTAGGACTGTGCTCAAATGCGTCGGGATGCTTCTCGGTGCGGCACGCTCGAGCCATTTTCTTTTCTTTTATTGTTCAGTCAGATTTCTTCTTGGATATCTCAGATTTTAGAGCAAGTGATGATGAGATTTCATCAAGAGCAGACATGATCGTTCGTTCTATCGTCCTGACACTTTCTAGTTCCTCAATGGTTAACTCAGCCTTACCAGCAAGAATGTCACGAATTCTTCGATAATCTCCTATCCGAGTGGCTACCTCTTCAAACGGTCTGAATATTGTCAGTTCGAAGAGACCAAGATATGCGAGAAGGAGCATGGTGTATAGACAACGGGATAAGTTACGACGAGCCTGTTTTAGTGTTCTGTTAAATGATCCTCTAGACACACCTCGGGATTTAGTTCCGGGTTTTGATCGGTATGCTGCTTTGTCTTCGTAGGTAATATGGGCTCCATATCTGTCTTCAATTACTAAATCAATAAGCAATGTTTCCATCTGAGCTTCACTCAGTACGGATCCCTCCTGAAGCTTTTTTAGAATGGGTTCCTTCATTGCCTGTTGCGCACCAGATGTCAACCGTTTCATGAGCTTTTTTTCCGGGCTTCCTCCAATCTTCTTTGATCCCAATGCAATTCACCATGTTCGATTTTCATGTTTAATCTGGTTCAAGATTGAATCTATAATCAGCCTTATGAACGTTTAAAGACTCGAAATGAGTGATATGAAGACTTTTTCACAGGCTGTTTAGAAGGTATTTTGTGTGGATACAGTTTTGTATACAAAGGCCCATAATTTATACTTATTTGCCTTTCATTGGTTAGAGTAAATTGGTTTGAGTAGTGAGCTGATTTTCTTACCTCTTGGAGAGTGTCCATTCTGATTCTGGCGTCATTGCTACAAATCCGAGAATTAAATTTCCTCTGATCTCATCAAATTTATAGACTCCGAAAACATGCCTTTCTGAATCATCAGTCCATTCTATTCGACCACGTAAAAGAAAATGTTGAAACACGACTCGGCTTTGTTTTCTCACCGAAGCGAAGAGGTTTTTGTATCTTCTTCTTTGAGACGGTCGGATACCCCATCTAGAAAAGATGAATCTATTAGTGATACTATTACTAGATACTAAGACGGATTTTCTTCCTCTCCCTCTTGTGTTGATTGCTTCTTTGAGAGCATCTCTGAGACACTCTGGGATTGAAGCAAGTATGGAAGCTGTTACCTCGGGTTCTCTGACCAGTGATCGGATACGTGTCGTCAATGCTGCTCAATCATTTCTCCTACAGCAGCCTTAAGAGGACCTATAAAGAGTGATGATGATACTGGTATTCCATGTAATACAGTTGCGTTTTTGCCACTTCATTGGATTAATATCAAAACCAGCTACAAGAACATCAAGGTGTCTTACCTAGTGAAGAAAAGAGCTGAGATTCATGTGACAGGTATAGTCCAAGGAGTTGGATTCAGACCCTTTGTGTACAATGTTGCTGAATCTCTTTCTCTGAAAGGATTCATTCTCAATCTAGGTGATGCAGGAGTTAAAATTGTTCTAGAGGGAGAAGAGTCGCATATCAACTCTTTGATTGATAGTATTAAGAGAAATCCTCCATCCATTTCGCGTATTGATTCACTGAACGTTGAATGGAAAGATGCTACAGGTTCTTTCAAATCATTTGAGATACGAAAATCACTAAAGATGCGGACAGCAGGATCGATTCCTGTCTTGCCGCCTGACATTGCGATGTGTGATGAATGTATAGAAGACCTAACAGATTCACAATCCAGATGGTATGGGTATCCTTTCACTTCATGTGCTGCATGCGGGCCAAGGTTCTCAACCATAACCAATCTTCCATATGATCGTCCAAATACTACCATGCTAGATTTTCCTCTATGTGATACTTGTAATACAGGTTATACAGACCCTCTTGATAGACGATACCATGCTCAGACGACAGCATGTGAGAAATGTGGACCCGTCTATAGACTGGTTGATTCAGATGGTATGCGTGTTGAGGATGTTGATCCCGTTCGATACGTCGCTCATTTACTTGAGAATGATAAGATTGTCGCAATTCAAGGTATAGCAGGAACTCACATAGCAACAAGGACTTCTGATTCTAAGGCAATCAAGATTCTTCGGCAAAGGAAGATGAGATTTCAGCGGCCCTTTGCAATCATGGTGCGAAACCTCTCTATCTTGGAAAAGATTTTGCATCTCAGACCAATAGAAGAGAAACTGCTTTCATCATGGCGAAGACCAATTGTACTTTTGCATAAGAAAACAGAATCTGAATTAATATCCACTAAAGTACAAGACATTATCGCACCAGGTCTTGATACTGTAGGAGTCATGTTGCCTTATGCTCCCGTTCATCATCTTCTCTTTCAGTATATAGATGAACCAGCCTTAGTGATGACGAGCGCCAATCCTACAGGTGTGCCAATGTATATCGAACCGGAAGTTGTTGTTTCAGAACTCAAAGGCATCGTCGACTATTCCTTGCTTCACAATCGTAGAATCTATCAAAGAGCTGATGATTCAGTTGTCAAATTTGTTGATGAAGATAAGCCAGTCTTTATCCGACGAGCAAGAGGATATGTTCCTGATCCACTTCGATTCACAGACTCCTGGAAGTCTATCAATGCTCTTGGCGTAGGTCCAGAGGAAAAGGTCACTGCTGCTGTATTGAAATCTGGTAGAATATATCCAACGCAACATATTGGCGATATCAATCGGGTTGAAAGTTTAGACTTTCTGTCAGATGCAATACACCATCTCTTTCGTCTGCTAGATATTGAAAGACTTGATGGCGTGGCATGTGATTTACACCCTGAGTTTTTGACCACAGAACTTGCGGAACAAATCAGTGGAAAGCAGAGTATTCCACTCGTTCGGGTTCAGCACCATCACGCTCATCTCGCGTCTATCGTTGTGGATCACTCTCTCAGTCCTGATACAAGTATTGTTTGTATTACAGCTGATGGGTATGGATTTGGGCTAGATAATCATGGGTGGGGAGGTGAAGTACTGTATGGAAATCTCAAAGAGTTTTCGAGAGTAGGTGGCCTTACTGGTGTAGATTATTCTGGTGGTGATCTCTCGGCGATTTATGCTGCAAGAGCTGTTATTGGAATCCTGAACGGTTCAATGGAAAGAAAAGAGCTTCTTCGGATAGTCAATTCAGCACCTATAGGATCTAACACTTTTGCATCCTCAGAAACATTAGATATTCTGATTGATTCGCTTGATAGACAAATTAACACAATTCATAGCACAAGCGCTGGAAGATTTCTTGATGCAACGGCTATGGTGTTAGGTATTTGTTCTGAGAACTCCTATGATGGAGAGTGTCCAATGAAGCTTGAAGCTGCGGCGAAAGAAACGGATTTACGAATTAGACCTAAATTTAAGGAATCTGGAAGGGAGCTCAATGTGGATATAGCTGATGCCTTGGTACAAGTACTAAAGTTAACAGAGGAAGGCAATAGTAGAAGAGAGATTGCATTTGCAGCACAATGGTTTCTTGGAGATTCGTTAGCTGATATTGCTAACAAGGCAGCGAAGAAAAACGATGTAGAGTTTGTTGGTTTTTCTGGAGGAGTTGCTCTAAATCGTATCATCACAAGAGCAGTGATTAATCGTGTTCGCAGAGAGAAACTCAAACCTCTTATACACACTAATGTCCCACCAGGTGATGGTGGAGTTTCAATTGGACAAGTGGCTATTATAGGTGAAAAAATAGCTGATTAATGATTGTAATACTAGTATTAGAATACTATTTCTTGCAAGCTTGTGCCTTTTCAAGTCCAAATTTGGTAGCAGCGACATTAATTTGCTCGAACCTCTTTGGGAAAGATGTGCGGACAACATCGATTGCAGTTTCCTTAGTGACTGGTACGAGACCAGTACCTATAATAGCTCCAAGCATGACCATGTTAAGTGCACGACTACTACCTGCCTTCTTTGCCAGCTCGAGAGCGTCAAACTCGATTATCCTGTCTGTGTAGTTTCTTATGTTTTTGATTATCTCTTTGTGATTGGGGTATTCAGCTTTTCCCATCGAAACTGCAACAGGGTGCTGTACGTGTGAGCTCATCAGGACACAGCCGTCTTGTTTCACGAGCTGGATTTCCCTGAGAGTCTCAATGGGTTCAAAGCCCACAAGAAGATGGGCTGAGCCAGGATCCACAATTGGGCCTCTTGCATTCTCGCCAATACGAACAGTACAGACAACGTGACCTCCTCGTTGGGCCATACCATGAATCTCTCCGACACGGACATTGAAACCAGATTCTAGAGCTGCCTTTGCAAGAATCTCTGCGAGAGATAGAACTCCTTGGCCTCCAACTCCCGTAATTGCAATATTCACTGTATTACTATTAATACGACTCATCTCATGTATCCTCCTGTTTTATTGCACCCTGAGGACACACTGAAACACATGTTCCACAGAGATTACACAGAGTTTCATCAATCACTGCTTGCTCTGTTTCAGGGTTCATATACATTGCTGGACAAGAGAGTCTATTGAGGCACCGTTTGCATGCATTACAGATCTCTGAGTCGACATAGTATTTGGGTGGTGATTCACCTGTACGTTGCCGCTCTGCAGCGGTGAGAAGAGCACATGGTTCAATTGAAACTAGGACTGAAGGACTGTGATTCTCTCTGGTCCATTTGACCATCTCTCGAACTTCAGCGACCAGACCAGCCATGGACTCAAACGGTTTGACGGTCTTTACATACCTAATACCGAGACCCTTGCATACTTCTGCAATATCCAGTGGTGGGACATGTTTCTGCATTCCTGTGACTCCTGTGCCAGGATGTGGTTGATGACCGGTCATTGCCGTTGTTCGATTGTCGAGTACTATAACACAGATGCGATGTTGGTTGTAGACTGCATTTGCAATACCTGGAAGTCCAGAAGCGAAAAATGTGCTATCACCAATTGTAGCAACAATATCTTGGTCAGTGACCTCAGCGAGACCACATGCAGTGGTTATGGAGGATCCCATATCGAATAATATGTCAGCAGTTTCCAATGGAGGAGCTATACTTAGAGTGTAACAACCGATGTCAGAGGGATAGATTGCTTTTCCCCTGGTTGCTGCTCGGATTGCATAGTAAGTTGCTCTGTGTGGACATCCAGCACATAGGAGTGGAGGTCTTGGAGGTAACTCTGGAAGCTCTTTGGTCTTCTTGTCAATTTCCTCCCAGTTAATAGGTGTATTACGTGTAGTAACTGCTTTCAATGCGTCCATGACAATCCTTGGACTGTATTCATAGGTCCGGGAGAATATTCCTTGTTCTTTTCCAAGAATCTCAACTGAAACTTTGTTGAGGTGTGCCAGTCGTCTTGCATGTGTTTCAAGGTATGGCTCGAGCTCCTCAACAATCAATACCTGTTTGTGGCGGCTTAGAAAATCTGTAATCATCTTCTCAGGGACTGGATGGGTGATTCCTAGTTTTAGGACTTCAGCCTCAATTTCCATACTTGATGTTGCTTCGATTACATAGTCATATGAAACACCAGAGGTGATTATACCAAGATCGCCCTTGCCCTCTGTGAAGTTTAGTGGGCTCTTTTCGGATAGCTTACGTGCTTTTTCTATCTGTCCAAGAAGCCACGGGTGTCGTGTACGAGCAACGGCAGGAACAGGAACAAAACGAAATGGTTCTTTTTCAAATTCAATTTTATCCGGACGTGGAAGGATTTCTCCAAATTTCACAGGAGCTCTTGTATGATTCACTCTAGTTGTTGTACGGAAAAGGACTGGAAGCTCCAGCTCTTCTGAGAATTTGTATGCCTCAAGTAACATAGATTTTGACTCAATGGGATCTGCAGGTTCCATCATTGGCATGTTTCCCATCAATGCATAGTATCTGCTATCATTCTCGTTTTGTGAGCTCCACATACTTGGGTCATCTGCAACAACAATTACCATTCCTCCACGGACACCTACATATGCAAGTGAAAAGAATGGATCAGCAGCGACATTGAGACCAGGACCTTTGCAGACCATCATAGATCTGACGCCTGCAACCGCAGCTGCCCCAGCCACCTCGAGAGCAACTTTCTCATTTGTACTGAATTCAAAGTAGAAATTTGGAATATGCGGTGCCATGAATGTTAGATTGTTTCCAATTTCACTACTTGGTGTACCAGGATAGAGTGCAACTAATCGAACCCCTGCCTCTAGTACACCTCGAGCAATTGCCTCATTGGCAAGAAGAAGTATTTCCTTCCCTGGTTTGTCCTCAAGTAGTTCCTTAGGCTTGGCCAATCACAAATCCTCCGCGTATGGATGATTCGGTTTGAATTGTGTGTGCTGTATCAGTTTTGTGGTATTGAACAATTCATGAATATCATTTAGAACACGTGTTCTAGTGTATATTACACTCATGTGTTCTATATACTTCACTATACTATATCTGCATAAGACCCCTTGATTTCCACTCGAAAGATCAAATGAAGAATTTTCTCAGCGAGTATTATTATACATTTAAAAAATGGAGATAAAGGTCAGCTGATTAAACTATTATATATATTTTTGGATTTTTTATCGATTAGATATATGTTAATAATCTCTAGTGGAAACAAGGGGGTCCGATTCAATTTGGAACACATGTTCCAGTGGAAATAGATCATCAAATAAGAATGTAATACAAGTAATAATGATTGGAACACGTGTTCGAAATACTATATTTCTGTAACAACTTCAAAGATCTTCAATTTGAGGATATCTTCATACGTTTCAAAAAGTGCATCAAAGACGACTTTGTGTTCCATGGGAACCAAGATAGCCGAGTCTGCAACAGCCTCGGTACCAGGACATTCATCCAAGAGACCTGGTTTCCGTTTTTGTTTGATACCTGACTTTGTTTTCCATGTGTATATGTATCCATAGAGTTCTTTTGTGAATGCAACACGTCTGGCATTAGTTCGTCTTGCATGTTGGCAATCATATAGATACAAATACAATGTCAATGGAATTCACCACTTGAAGAACACGTGTTCGGATTTTGAGTCTTAGTAATATTTGACTTGGCCGGCAGAGAAAAGTTAAAGCGGGGGTGTCTTGGCCCACGGCCTAGGCACCACGTCTATTATGAACAGAAAGATGGAGGATGGTCGATGAACAAGATTGGACTTAGGAAGGAAGAGAAACCATTCGAAACTCGTGTTCCGCTAGTACCTGATCATGTTAGCTTGTTACACAACACACACAGTATTGACTTCATGTTAGAACCAAGTGATCAACGAGCATTCTCAGAGGATGAATATAATCTTGATAGGGCAAACGTGATTCCACTAAAAGGCAGTGGTGTACCTGTTGTATTGGGGATAAAAGAGATACCCATCGATATCTTTGAGGCAGATACCGTATACATCTTTTTCAGCCATACCATCAAGGGACAGACAAGTAATATGCCCATGCTCAAAAAAATACTTGATATTGGTGCCACACTGATTGACTATGAGAGAGTAGTCGACGATAATGGACGAAGACTGATATTTTTTGGTAACTGGGCTGGAATGGCTGGGATCTCTGACACTTTTCGTATACTCGGAAAACGTCTAGAACTACTCGGAATTAGTCCTAACCCCTTTGCTGGAATGAAACCTACGCTCGAATTACGAGAGCTTGAAGAGCTAAGAGAGGAGTTTAGACTTCTTGGAAACCGAATCAAGGAACAAGGACTCCCACATGAGCTGATACCATTTGTCATAGGGTTTGCAGGTTATGGCAATGTTTCCAAAGGTGCTCAGGAGATTTTTGATATTCTCCCACACAAATCGATTACTCCAGAAGAGCTCTCTGAATTATCTCCGGAATCACACTCACTTTACAAATGTGTCTTCAAAGAGGAACACATGGTTGAACCCAAAGATTCCTCCAATAGTTTTGATCTCCAAGACTATTACAAGTATGGAAACTCAAAATATGTTGGTGTGTTTCATAAACACATTCCTTATGTCACAGTCTTAATGAACTGCATCTATTGGTCAAACAAATATCCTCGCCTACTAACTGTTGATTTCATTCGTAGTCACTGGAACAAGGATGATCGAAGGCTTCAAGTAATAGGCGACATTTCTTGTGATATCAAGGGTGCAATAGAATTTACAGTGCGATGCACAAGCCCGGACAAACCTGCATTCACCTATATCATCAACGAGAATCGAGCAGAAGTAGGTGTGAAAGGCGAAGGACCAGTCGTCGTGGCTGTTGACAATCTCCCTTGTGAGTTACCACGTGAGTCGTCTACATCATTTAGTGAAACGATTCTTAACTTCATTCCTGCTCTGGCAAAAGCAGATTTTACTGTACCGTTTTCAGATCTTGATTTACCACGTGAACTCAAAGATGCCGTGATTGTGTATCGAGGAGAATTGACAGAAAAATACCAGTACCTCGAGCAATATCTTCCAAAGGAGGAAAACTAGGAATGAAAAAAGTACTATGTTTAGGTGCAGGATTAGTAGCCCGCCCATTCATACAATATCTATCAGATAATGGCTTCTATGTGATTGTCGCAAGTCGTACAATAAGTAAAGCTGAACATCTAATTGAAAACTGTGAAAACACTGAGGCTGTGGCCTTCAATATTGCAAAAGATGACAAGCTCCTAGAGGAGCTCACCAACAAGGTGGACCTTGTCTGTTCTCTACTACCTTACACCTATCATGTCAAGGCTGCAAAGGTTGCCATTAGACACAAGAAACACTTCTGCACCACATCATACATCTCTAACGAAATGAAGTCTCTTGATAATGATGCGAAGAAAGCAGGAATCCTTCTCTTGAATGAATGTGGAGTTGATCCAGGCATAGACCACATGAGCGCCATGAAGATCATTGATGAAGTTCATAAAGATAATGGGAAGATTATGAGTTTCACCTCTTTTACTGGTGGTCTTCCAGCTCCTGATGCAAATGACAACCCGTATGGTTACAAGCTATCCTGGAGTCCAAGAGGGGTTCTCTTAGCTGGACGCAATGACGCACAGTTTCTTCAAGATGGAAAAGAAATCAAGATTCCTGGCCCCTCACTCTTTGAAAACTGTGAACTCATGGAGATTCCTGGAATGGGTGTTTATGAAGGATATCCAAACCGTGATAGTCTCTCATATATTGAAATCTATAATATTCAAGAAACAAAAACAATGCTTCGAGGAACCCTCAGGAATGTAGGCTGGTGCGAAACTCTAGACAAGATTGCAGACTTGGGTCTTCTGAATATAGAAGAACGGTTTCTTGAAGGAATGACATATGCCGACTTAGTGCGTGAATTGACATCAAATAAAGACACAAACATCAAGATAGCTGTGGCCAAGACCTGCAATATTGAGCCTGAAAATCAAATAATCAACCGCTTGGAATGGCTTGGTCTTTTTGAAGAGAAGAAAATCTCCTCAGGTACAAACACAATCTTAGACGCACTCTGCAATCTATTTGAAGAGAAACTCCAGTATGCACCAGGAGAGCGTGACATGATAGTAATGCATCACGAGTTCCTAGTCGAGTATCCTGATAAGAAACAAAAAATCACATCAACTCTTATTGACTATGGCATTCCGAATGGCGACAGTTCAATGTCTAGAACAGTTGCTCTTCCAGTTGCCATTGCTAGTAAAATGATTCTAGATGGCAAAATCACTCCAACTGGTGTTCACAGACCCATAATCTCAGAAATCTATGAACCAATCCTCAAGGAACTTGAAACACTCAATATTAAGATGGAAGAGAAAATAATCGATCTATAACACCTAAAGGAAGTTGAGTTCAATCCCTGACTCTCATCTGTATTGCGGCCAATAGCTCTTCAGCTCGTTCAGTTTCTTTCTGAACTTCTGCAATTTCAGTCCTTAGTCGATATGTGTAACCAGAACGATTTCCATATCTTTCTAGATGACCTTTGCCATTGTTCCACATTCTGGCTAAGTAAGTGGATGCAGTACTCTTTGGTAAATCTTCATTAAATGAGTCTTGATAGATCTCGGTAACATCAAGTGAGGAAAACTTTCCATGTTTGAAAGACGCATAGATTATCAACTGCATCTTGTCATAATTACTCATAGACTCAAACCGTGTGTCCTCAATTCCTACCTCTTCAATCTCTTCACTGACTGGTTTAAAGATGAAACCTGTACTGGTTTCTAGAAAGACTTTAAATTTGACAAACATCTCTTCTATGCTTCCACCCTTTACCTGAAAACTAGACTCTTCTCCCATTGTTTCATCAGATACAATTATCTTGAAGTCAAAAGGAGATTCAGTCAGTGCTAAGATTTTCCTAAACCTATTAAGTGCTTCATCTGGTTTGACATATTTACATTGGAATATCTCACGAAGACCTGGTGCTGAACTGTATGTGAACTCATACACATAGTTAGTCCTATCTTCACTGGTCACACAAGGCTACTCCTATTTCTTTAACTATTCACATTCATGTAGAATGAAACTCCAAATAAGTGTGAGTATGTGAATTATCTATACCGAGATAAGAGCTACATAGTGTATAGATACACGTATAGAGCTCGTCCGCTCCGTTTTTATTGTGCTGACGTCCTGTCAAGTCTTTTTACCAACAAAGAAGCAATATGAAGTCTTTTTTCTTTGAAAAAAAGATATTCTCCAGTCATTTTATCATTCACTAATTTATCCATCTTGTGAATGAATGCGAGAGCATTTCATATGTCTTTTTACTTGTTTCCATAGGAAACGAAGGGGTGTGTCTATTCACAGGTATCTTGAAACATATACTATCTCTGTTCTAGTATTAAAGCAATAAGAAGTCTTTTTCCTGTAGAGCATTCACAATTAAGGCGCCATTCACACAAACATAGTGTGAATTGATGTAAATATGAATGACTTGCAAAGCTCAGTTACTACTTTGGAATCAGATAATCAGTAGGACTTTCTCCCAAAACCAATTGGAAATACTGCAGATTCTTTTTATGATCTATAACCGTTTCAAGCCTTCCTTTTGCCTCGAAATCCATACCATTTGAAACCTGTTCTGTGAATCGTCCTCGATAACTGACAAGCTTTCTAAGATTGATTGGATTAACACACTCTACCACATATTCACAAGGTGTGAATATAGACTCACTATCATTAACAATCTTGCCTGACACTAATCTTTGTCCTTTTTCTTGAAATGAAACATCACCATAGGCAAAATCAAGATCATTTGGATTCCGGACCAATCTCACAAAGAAGTGATAGCCCTCAAACAAACCCTGTAACACCTTCTTTCTCTCAATCTCTTTGAGAGTATTCCTCAAATCATTATGTTTACCCCATCTGAAGTTTACATGCTCATCCAACAGAAACCCGGAATAACGTTCTACTCCTTTGATAGATTTTATATTCTTTGCTAATTCTGAATAAAATCGTCTACAGGCTTCAAATCCGTAAACTACCAAGTCTATGTCTGAGTCTTCCCTTTCAGTTCCTACAAGCTGAGACCCTGTAATACCAATATCCGACCAGTCAATATCAGTCACTTCCACCAGTTTTTCAGATAGTTTCACTGATGCACGCCCCAGCTTGGTAGCTGTTTCAGTCTGTGTCCGAAGGCTAGCTAGATATTCCACTGGATTATATACCGATTTAATTTTGTCTTTGGGAACTGATTGCATAATTCTACCGTGAGTTTCACTGAACCAGAGATACGATGGATATCTATTCCGTAGAAAATCTTCTCTTTCATCCAGCGCATAGATTTTTCTGTAATCAATATTTGAATGATGTCTTTCATTTGTAGCTGGTGCATATCGAAGGTAAGCAATTATTCGATTTCTTGGATGAATTATACCCTTAACTTCAAAGATGAGTTCATCTGTAGTAATAACAAAATAACCCTCTACAAGCTTCTTGGTCACCAAAATCATTGCCCCTAGTGTATGACATGGTATTAAAGTCACTTATCTCATGAATACTATCCATGCCCACTGAACTTGATATAAAACACAACTTTGGTGTATATGATAACATCCCTGACTTAGCGTATTTCGATTCTGCAAGTACCACACTAGTCCCACGTCCAGCTATAGATACAATAACACATTTTCTCAATTCTGTTGTGGTTTCAACACGTCGTGGAGCTCATAGTCTTGCTGTGAAAGGTGGTATAATTGTTGAAGACACCAGAAAGTCTCTGGCCACATTTCTCCAAACCGAAAAATCTCAGATATCCTTCCAAAAGTCGATTCCTACTGCAGTTGCATCTTTCGTGTATGGATTCGACTGGAAAGCCAATAGGAAGAGCAAGATCGTGGTTGGACAGGGAGAAGAAAACTCGATTCTCGTTTCAATACTCCGAGCAGCAAATGTATTGGGACTAGATGTAGAGATTTCTCCAATTGATAACAAAGGAAACCTGATAATTGACGAACTAGAAAAAAGAATGGACGATAATACAGGCTTAGTAGCGATCAGTCATGTGTCACCAGGACTTGGAACACATAATCCCATACATACTATTTCTGAAATCGCACATCAATATAATTCACTTCTTTTGACTGATGCAACCCGTTCGGCAGGACTTACTGATGAACCATTGACATCACTTGGGTCTGATTTATTGATTCTGTCAGCCAACATAGGCTTGATGGGCCCCCCAGGGCTGGCTATCCAATGGATTGATAAATCAGTTGGTGAAATCCATAAACCTGGAATTCTAGGAGGGTCCTCAGTCACCAACATCGAGAATAATCACTTCGAGATTGCACTACAGCCGGATAAGTTTGAATCAGGCTACCTGAATATTCCAGCAATTGCTGGCCTAGACACATCTCTTAAGTATCTAACAGAATTATACGCTCAAGGACTTTTCAAGCACATCAAAACTCTCTCAAAATACTTAGTTCAGAAACTATCAGAGATAGATACTATCTTACTCTATGGTGAACCAGATGACAAAAACACTATTTTTGGCTTTAATCTTAATCCGGAAAGCGGAATCAACTGCCACGACGTGTCTCTATTTCTTGACGAATCAAACATAGCTGTTAGAAGTGGAGTTCTCTGTGCACACACTCTTGTTCAATCACTATCAGACGATGGAATAATCCAAGCCTCGATTCATGCTTACAACACACTAGAAGACATAGATCGACTTGCAGATACACTTCAAGTCATAACGAAGGATTTTCTATAGTGTAAATGAGGGAGGATAGAAGACAAAATACTGGATAATAATTGCTAGAAGAATCCCACTCAGAACCAACCCCTTACCTTTCTTGTCATTAACACCTGTAAACCACAAAATTGCCCCCACTAGTACAACTACGAATGCTGAAATATTGCCTATAAAAATCAGGAAATCCCAGATTTCCATAAAATACCCTGCTATCAGGTTTGCAAAATCATTCAGTGGACTAAGAATTGATAATCCCATTGATCTCACATAATTCTCTAATGCTCAGTCCGATTTAAAGACCTAAAGAACCGTGACTGATTTTGCAAGATTTCTCGGCTTGTCAGGGTCGTATCCATTTCTCAGAGCCATATAGTAACTAAATAGCTGTAGTGGAACAACGTAGGGCATTACCGAGAACTCTGCTTCTGTTATCTCTGGAACTGTAAACACATAGTCCGACAGTTCCGTTATCTCAACATCTTCTTTTTGAGTCACAGAAATAATAGTAGCACCCCTAGCCTTCATCTCCATTATATTACCAATAATACGATTTCTTGTTTCATCTGAGGGAACAACAAAGATAACCGGATAACCATCTTGGACAAGTGCTATAGGTCCATGTTTTGACTCACCAGCCGAATATGCTTCTGCATGATTGTATGCAATCTCTTTGAGTTTTAATGCACCTTCTTCAGCGGTAGCCATAGAAACACCTCGCCCCAAAAAAAGGAGACTTGGCTTCTCATAAAGAATTGAGGCGAGTTTCCTTGCCCGTTCTTCATTTCTTGAAATCACCTCAGATACGAGTTCAGGTAATTTCTCCAAGGAGCTACGTTTCTTTACAATTTCTTCGCTTTCTTTGAATCCCGTCATTTCTCCCAATGCCAAGGCAATCAAAGCCAGAGAAGTTAGTTGAACCATGAAGGTCTTAGTCGCAGCAACACCTATCTCTGGTCCGGCTTGAGTTAAAACTGTGTGATCTGCAAGACGTGTTATCGAGCTCCCAACAACATTCGTAATCGCTATTATCTTTGCACCATAATGCTTTGCATATTTGACGGCAGTGATAGTGTCTGTAGTTTCACCTGATTGTGTAATAGCAATAATACAATCTCGTTCTGACAACGATCCATAAACCGTATCTTGAAAATCACTCGCTAGTTCGAAGGATGGAAGAATACCTGAAAGAGACGCAAACATATGTCTTCCAGCTTTTGCAGCATGTCCAGATGTGCCCATTGCTAAAATATAGACATTCTCGGCTTCCCTTATCAGTCGAGCCGCGGTTTCAATAGTTTCTGACCGAAGTCTGAGTGTTTTTCTAATAGCATCAGGCTGTTCATGTATCTCTTTCAACATGAAATGGGGATATCCGCTTTTCTGTGCTTGGTCTGCAGTCCAGCTTATCTTTATGGAATCTCTGCTAACTATTTCTCCATCAGACAATCTCTCAATATGGATACCCTGGTTCGTTAGACTTGCTATCTCTCCATCAAGCAAGAGAATCATATCATTAGTGATCGGTAGAAATGCAGGAATATCAGAAGACACGTATGAAGCCCCAGACTTTGTCCCAATAACAAGAGGGTTTCCATCACGCGTGCAAACAATCTTGTCATTTTCTTTAGTCGACATAGCTACAATAGCATATGTACCTTCGATTCTCTTTGTAACTTCCTTGATAGATTCTACTAGATTTAATCCCTCTTTCATCAAGTCTTCAATCATATGTGGAATGACTTCAGTATCTGTTTCTGAATTGAACTTATGTCCTTTCTCGGAAAGATTTTTTCTGAGTTCCATAAAATTATCAATTACCCCATTGTGTACAACAGCAATCTTATTTTCACAATCAAAGTGAGGGTGTGCATTTGACATAGATGGTGCACCATGAGTTGCCCATCTAGTGTGACCGATTCCTATCAGTCCTGGCATCTCATCAAGATTTAGACGTCTGTGAACTTCCTCTATCTTTCCCTTATCCTTCTTGGTATACATCTTATTATTCGCAATAGTAGTTACTCCTACCGAATCATAACCACGATATTCAAGACGTTTCAACGCTTGGTGTAGGAAAGGTGCGACATCACCGCGTTCTTGAACTACAGCAATTATTCCACACATCTCTGAGAAACCTCATGAGTAGTAGAACTCCCTCGTAGAATTGTGCAAAAAGGGTTTGTATCAGGTCACAATTGTACAACTAACGACGAAATGATTGATTATGTGACAGTCACCCGGTCAATTCAATTTCTATATATACAGAATCAGGAATTCGTACGCGCATTATTTGGCGGATGGCTCTTTCATCAGCATCAATGTCAATCAATCGCTTGTGAACTCTCATCTCCCATTTGTCCCATGACTCGGATCCCTGACCACAGGGAGTCTTTCTCGTAGGTATCACCATTCTACGAGTAGGCAAAGGAATTGGACCAGCCATTCGAACACCGGTCTTACGAGTAATTCTCTTAATTTGATTACACACACCATCCAAGTGTTCTGTACTTGTGCTAGATAATCTGATTCTTGCTCTTTGAGTCATCTAAGAATCCCTCGTGTCGAGTGAGGTGTCCAAAGTTTCCAAATCCGAACTGGATAAAAAGCTTGTCTTGTGTTTGACAGAATCCGCACATGCAGAAAGCAACGTCCATAAGCATAATGCACTCCATGAATATATGTGGCATAATTGAAACCCCTTACAATTGTCAAATTGGGCGGGTCTGTAATAACTTACAAGGACTCTTCCCCTCCAAGAATCAATTTCAAAAACTTGACCCGAATTGCCAAGGAGCTAAAGGAGTATAAAGGTAATCTAATCATCGTACTTGGCGGAGGCGCTCATGGTCATCAAGCGGCTCACTCACATGGATATGCAAATCCTGAAAGTCCCAAAGACATACTCTTGAAGGGTATTCCACCAATTCGTCATAATATGTCTGAGTTAGCATTATCTGTAGAAACCAGTTTGAATAAAGAAGGTATTCTCACAGTAACTATCCCTCCCTTTTGTTCTGTGACATTGAAAAAGGGTGTGATTCATAACTTTCCAATTCACATTATTAGAAAGTCATTAGATAATGGACTTGTTGTAGTGACTCATGGAGATGTTTGCTTCGACGAAGAAAAAACAGCTGCTATTCTTAGCGGAGACACAATCGCAGTGTATCTTACAGAAAAAATGAATGCGAAAACCATACTTATTGGAACTGATGTTGATGGAGTTTTAGACGACAACCCAAGATTAAACCCATCAGCAAAACACATCCCTTTGATAAATCAGAAAAACAAAGAAATGATTCTGTCAAAAACAGGACCTTCGGCAAACACCGATGTTACAGGCGGAATGGCCAAAAAAGTTAGTGAGCTCCTGGATATTGCTAGAAAAAACAGAATCATAGCTATTTTCAATCTCACAGTTCCTGCTCGTCTCAAATCTTTACTACGAAACGAACCAACCATCTGCACAAGAATCCAACCTTAGTCTACGTCACCAAAGCTGAAATATTATCGTCCATTGTTCTAACTATCAGATTGATCGGTGTCGTTTCAGTCTCTTCAAGGTACTCTGATGCAGTTAGAACACAAACGACCCTTGTAGATTTACAAGTCCTACAAGCTATATCACTATGCAAATGGAGGAGTGTGTTCAACTGCTGTTGGTTTGGAAATATGACATAAGAGGTGCCTTCAACACAAAGGTCATAGTAACCATGACTTTTCGAAACTTTGGAATGATGTTTCTTCAATTCATCTTCTATAATGTTTACAGCTTTCTCTTTTAGATTCCTAAGAACCGATGAATTTACCAACCACAACCCCTCAGAAAGATCTAAGTATTTTGAATCCTCGCTGACCCGTAACGCAATTAGAACTTCATCAGCCAATAATTCTGTTAGAGCTCGTTTCCCTTCTTCTATGCTTAGAGGAGCAGATCTCCTTTTCAATGACTGTAAAGATGTGGTTTCTATAAACTCTAAGAGCTCCTCCCATTTGACCTGACCATTAGATATGTCAACTAAGTCTTGAATTAGCCCAAACCATAAACGAATCTGGATAGCTCGGCTTGTTGCAGATCCCACATCATGCATTGCACCAATTAATCCAATCTGTTCACTCGGTTCAGTGTTCTCATTCAATTGTGTTTGAATCGATGAGTCTTGTGACAAATTTGAATCATTTGTTAGACCTTCAGTTATAGAATCTAGAGACCTTGGAAATGCTGATACCACGCTAACATCATTGAACTCCTCTGACGAGTCCATTAACTCCCTTAATTTTGCAGCTGCAACACTTCCTCTGACAACAACGATTAATTCACTGACACTGTTTTGAAGCTTATTCATTTGTTTGCGAATTTTATCCAAGGCAACTAGCATCGATGATGCTCTAAGATGTTCTGGAATGACTATTACAGCCTTATCTTCAAGGACAATGTCAGGCCAATCAAGAGTGCTAGAATTGGCAGACGGGTTGCACTCCACCCCTAATCTTCCAGAAATATACTCTACAATCACTCTTCTGACTGCATCTAATGCTTTTCCTGGTAGTGCGAATAAATACCCCCCATCAACAAGTGCCAGAGACTCCCTTTCCACACTACCTAATGAAACAAGATTACGAATAACTTCTGAAATGTCATCATCAACAGCATTAGAGTCTAGGACTGCAATGAGATTTCTGATTTCTCCTTCAGTAGCCCACTCTTCTGAAGCCAGAAATGCCACCACATGTCCCCCAAGTCTATCAAGTCTGTTAAAGACAAGCGTTTGAGCTTCATTGTCGTCATCTGACTTGGATATATCCACATCACTAGTTAATTCATCTTTATCTAACAAATCATTCACGGGAGTTGGAGCAGGGTCATCCACATCACGAGATACAGTATCACCTATCACAGCTGCTGTTTCTGGAAATCGTTGTGTTACAATCTCAAAAGTTTCAGTGTGAGGAATACTCATCAAGGCCCTCCCACGTTTCAATGTACGGAGATACTGTTCTTGGTCACTAGTTAATGAAAGAAATCTTCCACCAACTTGACTGTCATATGGTAACCGAAATACTATCTTTGTTGATGTATTCGCTAATATGTTCGAGGAAATATTAGGTCTAGTAGATATAACAATGACACCTTGTCCTGTAGCTCGCTGTAGCATTACCATAGATTCTCCAGTTGTAACATCAGCCGCAGATTGTCTTGTATAACTCTCAGGTACAAGATTACTTGCCTCCTCTAATACAACAACATGATGCAACCCCTCCGAAACTCCTCGCTTCATAGCACTATCAAAGATACGTTTGGCGACAAGATTGTAAAGGAGTCTCGCAGAATCCATTCCTCCGATACGTGCAACGTACGAAAGGTCAAGAATGACACGTTTATCCAATAGATCTAAAAATCTAACCGTATCAGAGCCACCACCAAGAATTGAGCCCAATGGCTCACGAGTCAATACTTCAAGACGGTTAAGTAATGCATCCCTAGTCATATTTCCAATGCGATCGTTACTAGCTAACATCGAAACAGCTCTCACTAGAGATTGAACAGAGTTATCATGATCTGTTGTTTCTACCAGACTCATTACAGAATCACGAAGTAATCTTTCCATTGCTGGAGAGAGTTCAGAAGAGTCACCCCTCTCATTCAACAGCTCTCTCAAAATCTTAAATGTAGAATGAGCATAGTTATCATCATTTACCATTTCTGAATCAATAAGATTGATTACAAACGAAGTATCAAGACCTGGTTTCAAAACAAGGATATCTGAATCACCATTACCAATCAAACTAAGGTACTCCGACCCCTTGATATCAAATATCCACCAAGGCACATCCGTTCTCATACTAAGCTGTGCCATAAGGTGTTTCACAATAGTTGTTTTTCCAGTTCCTGTTGCTCCTAAGATAGCAACATGTTCTTTCAGCCAATCAATTTCCAATCCGACTTTTGATAGACGACGGTTTCCAAATACTGTTTCTCCAATAACAAGTTCATTATCTACTAATTCTTTTGCAGGAACAGGAAAGATTGGGACACGTTTTGGCGCGATGATTGGAAGCTGCTGAATTGGAGTGTTGACAAAGGATGACAGCCGAGCAATATGCACACGCTGCCGTTTCAAATGACGGCGAGATAATACTCTTGAAACTATCCGCTTCGAAAGCTTCTGATGGCTGAGTTTGATTGAATCACTACCACCCCAAATCGAATGAACTAGTCCAATCACTCCATCTAAAACAGATTTAGTATTGCTGTTTGTTGGAAGATTCACCTTGAAATATACTGTTACATCAAACCAACTAGCTTTGTCTTGGATTTCTTCATAACGAGTCAACAGCCTTTTTTTCGCTGAATGATCTTTAAGTGATTCCTCCTTCCTTTTTTCCTTTGCCTGAATACTCTTCCACTGATTCTCAAGTGTACGTTTTTCTTTGCCTGGCTTGGATGAAGAAAAAATGCATGTCATGCTTGTAGTGTATCCTTGTCCAAGAGCTGTAGCGATGAAGGTTCCAACCTGTGAAGTGTCTTGGGTTGGAAAAGTCCGAGGCAACCCCTGCAAGGTAATCAAACACACAGATTGAGTCTTATCATCAATGACTATATCTTTGGTATTAATCTGAACACACTCCAAATGAGTCAATATGGCATTTTTTAGGAAATGATCCTCTAGAAGTTTCAGTTCTATATTGCTAAGGGAAGAGAAAAGAATCGCCTCGGTCCTTGTAGCTTCCCTCCTCAGAATCTCTTTAATAAGTTCTGAATCATGCCCAACTGCAGTAATGAAAATACGTAGAAATGGTTCTCCATCTGTCACACCTGCTTCAAATGCCATGGTTGCGGATTTGTGCATTCCTGCACGCATGGCTAACAACATACTCTCGTTATACCTAGGTTTTCCATTCTCATCTAGATACACCGATCCGGATACTGATACAATATCAAGACAACATGTACCGACAATATAGTCATCAAGCTGAACAAATAATGTACTCCCCTCAATAGAAGATACCAAGCTTTGGAAACGAATTTGGTTTATAGTCAATAATAAGCCTGTAATAATGGGCACAAAACAGAGTACTAATTCAACAAGTGTCTTTAGAGGTACCACTGGTTGGTCAGATAGTCCTGTCAATGGTAATAGATACACTACTAAAAGATACAGCCCAACAAGGATGATTTCAATTGCCCAAATCAAACTTACTCGTGATTTTGGTCCTCTGTACACATCATGAGAAATGAAACCTGTGCCTTCACGTCGGGATAAGTAAAATGGCATCTACTAATTCCTCATCACGTTCATTTTATCCAAGAACGGTTGTTTACAGAACCGAACCATCGTACTGTTGTTTAGCATATGAACACCCCCAAACAGATTGCAAAACAATACATAATCTATAGGAGAATAAAAACCCCAAAGCCGAATGATGAACTGGTGACGAAACTACTGAAGAACGAATCTCATACACGAAGTCAGTACAAATGTACTGATTTTCAGAATCTCAACTTGTATTCAACGTCGAATCACTAACATATTCCAAGGAGGTCATAATCATTAGAAAATCATACTGGTTCTCAATAATCCTCCTTTTCCTCCTATCCACGTTATCCATATTCGCTACTGAACAAGTTGTAGCTGAGGGTGAAACAGTGGTGACTCGAGGGAACACAATTACAATCACAGCCACACTTCTTCAGAATGGCAGCTATGGAAACCCTGTACCAAATCAGTGGATATCTTTCTTTGACCAGACTTTTGATACTTTCATTGGTTCCAGAAAAACGGATGCCAATGGCATTGCATCAATAGTCTGGGACATCCCTTTAATCCACGCGCTTGGTCCAACAACTCTCAATGTGACATTCTATGGTAATGAGTCTCTTTCGTTATCACCGACGTATCAACAGATTGTACTGACAATACTATCATCTACAAACATTGAGATCAATCCGGTATCATATTTACTATCCTCAGGAGACTTACTGTCTTTCTCGGTTCATCTATCTGATGACTCGAATAATCCAGTATCAGATGCGATGATAACGGTTCTCAAAGATGATACTCCACTTGGTGTGAGTATAACCAATTCCTCAGGAGATATCGATTTCAAAATCGAGTGTAACAGTTCTTGGAGTACACTAGGATACAATGATATCCGTGTTGTTTTCAAACAGGATTTGACAAACTATCTCGACGCATCTGAATTCATATTCACAATAGAGATTGTACAAATTCCCACCTCTGTTGTCATTCTGAACTTACCTTCAAGTGATGTAGTACTCGATGAATCTGTAGATATTTATGTCAAACTCTCCGAAACGAACCACACACTCCAAAACGAACCACTTCAAGTGTTCTTGGATGGTTCTCTTCTATTTCCTATTACTTCTAATAGCTCAGGAGTAGCTCATCTTCATTTAGAGGTTGATGAAAGATTCACACTTGGCATTCATACATTGAGAATCCAGTATAATGGAACCGAACGATACTCCGAATCCTATACCGATTTCTTTTTTTCAGTTTCGAGTCCTGTTCAGATTATTACTAGAGTTCCTGAGTTATGCACAATTGGTTCCATTATTGAAATTGAAATCACTGTTTCTGACTCACTAGGTCGTCCAATCCCTAATTCCATAATATCAATAACAGACTCCATCTCTAACCAGAGCTTCACAACGCCATCAAGTTCATCCACAACTACTCTCAATCTTCGATGGGACCTTCTAGGACCTCCAGGTATTCATGTTCTCCACATTGAACTGACAGAAAACCCATTCCTAATGAACACAAGTGTTAGTAGTACTTTCTCAGTCTGGTCCGTACCAGAGATATCACTAATACACTGTAATGTAGATCATTACGCTTCACCCGGTCAAATGGTCTTCTTTGAACTTCTGATGACTAACTGGGCTGGCAATTGTTCTCTCAGACCACTTCAATTCATGATAAACAATGTACTCCAGTCAACAGCAGTCACCAATACAACTGGCCAACTAACTTTCTCCTTTGCTGTTCCTCAAATTGAGTTTCAGTACAATATCTCCATCCATTATATTGGAAATGAAACACTATTCGAATCAATAGCCTCATTTGAATACATTCTTCAAGTCACTAAACTGATGCCTATAAGACTTGGACTTGATTTCTATGAAGTTAATGCACCTCTTCATGAGCTATATGTGCATCTGACACTGAGGTGTCTTAATGGATCCACACCGAAAGGAGTATTGGTAAATTTCAACTGGTTGCAAATAAGTATGACCACTCAAACCACCGATGAAGGCGTTATCACGCTTCATCTTCCAGTTCCCGCTACAATTGGTACCTATATTCTATATTATGAATCAGAATCATCAAACTCAATTGTTTCATCCAGTGGTTCATTTCTAATTGAAATAACAACATCCGATGTGATGTCACTCCAAGGAGTTGGAATCAGTGGTATAGCGATTGCTTTGATTGCATCAGTTTGTATTACGGCTATTCCAATAATCCGACGAAAATACCTCATAGATTCATAAGAATGGTGCTCCGGCCGGGATTTGAACCCGGGTCGGGGGATCGAGAGTCCCCCATGCTGGGCCGGACTACAATCGGTATCATTGTATCACAAAGTACAATGTTCTACCGGAGCCGTATACGAAATGCCAGTCCGGAGCGTGAGAGGGCCCGTCTTGACTTCTACAAATAAGCCTTTCTCATAACAAGACTGCAAATCTTATGGTGTACCGAATAACTGAGTTAGACTACTCCAACTGTCCTGCAAAAGCTGCAATAATCCCTCTACAACATCTTGTGCCCATCCCGTAGCCTGAAGGATAACAGCAATTACAATAGAAACCGTAACAACCGCAAGGCCCAGGAGTAGACTCTCCTCAACAAGTGGGCCTCCCTGTTCATTACGAATCAGACTATCATCCTTTGTCAAAATCTTTTACCTCTACTACTTGTTCATTCATCTCCTTTTAAGGCCCCCAGAAACAATCTCCTATTCCTCCTATAATCTGTGTTCATTAAACGCCATAGGATTTCCGTGAAACCACATTCTCTCACCAAGCATTTCAAAATCAAGGTTGCACATATTATTGTGAACAACATCTATCAGATTTTTCAGAGCAGGAATATGGCTCTCAACTCCAGACTCTCTCGCACGAGTCATAAAAGCACCGTCTTTTTTCCAATTACCTATTACTCCTATAGCGTTGTCATACACTGTATTCAGACCACAGAATTCCAAGATACCATTTACCATTTCTCTCCTTATCTCTGAAATCTCACTAACTCTACGTTCTGACTCTCCTGGTCTAGGTTTTTCAAGTGTTACAACAACATCCATGAGGGCAAGACTATCATTGTTAATCCCATGCCCCAATTTCCATCTAGAAATTAGACTTGCAGCTGACTCACTATGACATGTTTGAATTGTGCGAAGACCTGCTGAAACAGCTTGAAACAATGCCTTACTATGTTCTGCTGTTTGTATTTCTCCAAGAATAAGATAATCTGGTGATCTATGAAGGCATTTGATTATCTCATCACTCTTATTGAATTTTGATATCTGTTCGTCTACCGGATTCACCCTGAACCGAACCTGATGATGATCTCTTTGTGTTCTACTCTCAATAGCGTCCTCGATGTAGATTTTTCTCCACCATTTTGGGGTTGCCATATCCAAAGCATTCAGTAAAGTTGTCTTCCCTGTTCCAGGGCCTCCTGTTATTGTGATATTGAAACGACAAGTAATCGCAAAAAGCAAGACAGCCGCCACTTCTGGGGTCATTGTAAAATTTTCAATCAAATCACTAACTGAGAATGGATTGTTTCTAGCTCGACGAATTTCAAGGTGTAACCCATCCGGACTAAGTGGCGGCATGCTGGCAGAGAACCGTAAAGAAGCACCCTGAATCTGTAAATCCATTTTAAGAGAAGGATTACTTCTGTCTAAGTGAAGATTACTCTCAGATCGAATTAAAGTCACAATTCTTGGTACTTCATTTTCTTCGAAAGTAATATTGGTAACACACCTTCCATAATTCTGATGATCAAAATATACCAGGGCTCCTGGGTGGTCAAGATATATCTCTTCCACCAAATCATCAAGAATGATTGGCATCAGCGACCCGAGAACATTTCGACGATGAGATATAATTTCAGAGAGTCTAATCCTAGTAGTTTCATTAATCTCAGGTATCAGCTTCATTATATGCATCGAAATATCGTTTCTCGATTGGTTCAGCCTTTGAGATATGTTTTCCTTCAAAGAATATCGTCTACTCTCAAACTGCACTTTACTATGGCTCAGTTCTTCAATAAGAGAGGATTCTAATTCAGTTCTAACAAGTGGAACAACAATATGTTTAGAATGATTGTGTTCTCCAAGTTTGAAAATTGAAAGATATGTCCCAACTTTGTATACCCCAAAAGTATATTCCATATTATCGAAAAGACTGTTATTTATACCAACAAAGACGGTTTCCCACCCATCAGTTCTCCATGGAGGTTCATTTTGTTTCAAACTGCATGACTGACAATAGTGAAACAACCCTTTCTCAGACTCAACTAGTATTATCTGTGATTTGTTATCTCCAGATTCTCTGATATCACCAAGTTTCATGCAGCCTTGATTACTATCATGAGAGCATTTTTCACAACGTCCAACTGAACAACGGATTATATAACATTCTGAGCCCATCTAATTAATCACCTCATAGTATCTACTTCTTATTCGAGAAATTGCAAGATAATCTCCTAGATGAATAGCAGATCACTATATACTCGCATGAGAAACCTCGATGATTTTCTTCATCATCCCGAAATGATCTCTAATACTGTACTCAGCCACCTTTGTGGCAGTCGACGCAAGCTTCTGGGTCATTACCGCCCTTTTTCCATACTGCATAGCTATTAGTCGGTCACTAGCATAAGCTGCTGATACGGTGAATATGAAAGGATTTCGTCCTCCTCGTTTTGAAGCTGGTATCGTTTGGAGAACTTCTAGGATTTTGTTTCTAAGTGCATTCTCATAGTCTTTTATCTTCCAGCCTCGTGATTGAACCTTGCTGACCACCCTCGGACTATTCATCAGCATAGAAAGAACTCTTGGGACATAGTCTTCTGGTTTTCTTATCTCGGGAGAATGCCCTGTAAGAGATTTGAGTCTGAGTGCTTCGCGTACAATCGCTCTTACATTAACACGATGGCCACACTTTTCAAATACATCAGCTATTTCATCAAGAGTAATTGGGGCTTCCTCTTTGAATTCTCTTACAGCCATCAGAAGACAAACAGCGATCAACAGAATGTTGTTGCTAACCCCTCCTACTGTTTCATTTACTACCTTCTTATACAAATATGCAGTTCGATCACGAACTTGTTCGTTTATCATAAGCAGTTTTGATACATGATTAAGCGTTCGCAGAGCCCTATATTTTGCCTCATTCTTTCCAATTCTGATTCTAGTGCTATAAATTGTTTTTAGACGTTTGAACTTTTTCTGCATTCTTCCAGAAAGTGCTTGTCCTTGGGCATCCTGAAAGTACCTGTCTTTATGAAAGCCTATGTAACTACCAAGACCATCTACAATGTGCATCCGATTTCCCAGAGACACATACATACTCGCGTCTGGGGAATCATCGCCAGGTCGTTCTCCCATTTGGTATGTGGGCAAAACATACTCTCTTGAGAGTACCAAACCGCACTCAGCACACACTATATGTCCATGACTAGTGACCAGAAAGCCACCACAGTCAGGACAGGATTTTGAATTCGTTAAACGAGATTCACATATTCCATCAGTCAATAACCACACCCATTATGAGTGTGTACAATCAATCCTAACTAAGTTTCAGATATCAAATATACACTCACGGAGAGGAACAGTCTGTCCAAGTGAACTCCAGCCCGCAGTGAGCGGTCTTTAACGGTCTGGTCAGAAAGAGAGATGACCGAAAGTAATCAGATTTGCACCTGATTGTCAAGATTTTACATAATTGCTAGAAAGAACTTCTTAGAACTGAAGACATTGCTTTGGCTTGGAGTGGCTTTACCAAGAGTAAAGACTAGTCGAAGCCCACCTACAGATCCAATAACCTCAAGACCGTTTTTCTCTTGTTTCTTAAAGACACTGCTCTCTACATACAGCTTTGCTTTTTCCCCTTTTGTAATTGGTTTGGAATCAATAACAACTGTTATCGAATCATTGGCTTTCAATGCATCACACAAAGCATCAGGAAGCTCCAAGGTAAGTGTAGCACCATCACTTTTCGATGACACTTTTAATAGCTTCAGTCTTCTCGTTTCAGTTTCATCAATAGAGTCAATAACAGCACTCTTGAGCTGAATCACCATGATGCTATACCTCTTCTCGTTAGAGTCTATAGTTGACGAAATATCATGCGAATTAAACCTACCGTTGAATCCGTGTGCAGTTTTTTAGGAGAAACAAAGACAGTTTTCTGGTGTAGTAGTTGAAAAAGAAAGCAACCATGCTCATCTTTGTCCTTATTATTGCATATCTCACTATTCCAGTTTCAGCATTCTATTTTGACTTTCAGTATTTTGAAACAGACAAATTCGTATACGAGGTTGGAGAAACAATTAACATGGTTGCAAAACTTGTTGCAGATTTCAGCGACGAAGGATGGTGTTATGTTTCATTCGCTGTAGTAACTGATTTAGGACCGTTTTTTGCAGATGAATATTTCATTCCACCCTCTCCTACAGTTCGTTATCTAAATTCATCATATACAATCTTACCAGCACATACGAATCCGACCGAAACAGGTGTGCAAGCCTTTGCACTTTTTACTGTAGAAATTTTCGATACAGTGTATCAAAGTGCAGGAGATAATATCGAAATAACAATCAACAGAGGACATCTCGCCGCAGTCCCTTTGACTACCCTCTCCATTCAATATGGCCTGAACGCATCTCTCCCAATTATGATTGCAAGTGTACATAATGAGAATGTTGTTTTTTCAGGCGAATCAGTTAGATTGCATGTAGAAGATATGAGTTCACAGAATGTGTTGGACCTGAATACAACTACAAGCTCTGAAGGAATGATATATCTGAACTGGACTAAGTTATTAGGTCCACCGGGTTTTTACAATCTGACGATTTCAAGTGATGGGAACGAGGACTTTCTCCCGTTTACTGACTCATTCGAAGTCACAGTGCTTCCTGCCGCCTCAAATCTAACTATAGTATCATCACCAGAAGCAGTCTTTTGCCAGTCACCTGATGGGACCCATATTAATCAGGCTGAGCTAGTTATAGAACACTCAGATTTGGAATCGTGTCCAATAGAAGATAGTATGGTTCTATGGACCACAGGTTTTGGCTCTGGCATCTTGTCGAGCCTTGGGAACGGGAAGTATTCAACAATGATCCCTTTCAATACAAGTCCAGGACTTTATCACATCAACATCACTGCAACCAATCCTCAATATCAAACAGCCCAAACAGCAGCCGATGTGAATGTCTTAGCAAACTCCTTATTATTCTCAATAGACCACTATTACTGGAATGTAACAAGAGGAGAAACTGCGACTATAGAGTTTTTCATTGAATCAACTCCTGATTGGAATCAGTCAATACAACTTCAGCTAACAGATGAACATATGCAGTTTTCAATAATAGCTGATGTTCTACCAAATCAATCCTGTTTGGTAAATATACCAATTTGGCATAACCTCTCTGTAGGACAACACTCAGTCAATGTATATCCGATAAGTGGATATTATCAATTCATTACACCTCCGCAATTCAACCTCATTATCTTTGGAATCATCGAGATCAATGTATCAGCTGGAATCACATATTATGGAGAATTTTTAGAATTCAATCTGAATGTTTTAGATGACAACAATCAACCTGTTCATTTGGTCAACGTATCTATTTTCTGTGACAATGCTCTATCCCCTCTTGCGATAACTGGATTCGTCAATTCAAGTATCAGCCACATTGTTTCTCTTCCAATGTGGATTGTCCCAGGAATGCATAACATCACCTTCGTAGTCAGAAGTCATTACTTCCATCTTTCTAATAACTCACTCCCACTAAGAGTCTGGATGCGTACAAACATCACCATCGTGATAACAGCAAGTGACACGGTGTCGAACAATCATCTTCAAGATTTATCCATTACACGAATCATCTCATGCGGTTCAATCATGACTCCTCCCCCAATCTTGTTCACAGGAATAACCTCTGCAGATCCCTTTACAGCACGACTCACCTCTCTTGAAAGTTGACCAAGACTAAGTTCTGGAACCAATAGCATATCAACAGACTCTGCAAACTCTCTGATCGCATCATCAGGAAATGGCCACAATGTTCTCAATCTCAAGGCTCTAAATTTATTCTCAGAAACAATAAGCATCATTTCATCAACCGATCTTGATGTGGATCCGTATGACACAACACCCCATTGGGCTTTATCAGGTCCGGTGATTTGATAATCTTCCAAGATATCACGAGCGTTCTGAATCTTTTTTGACAATCTACGAACTAACCTATCATGAACTTCTGGATCCGCGGTTTTTCTAAATCCAAACTCATTATGTGTAGATCCCGTTACAAGTAGATTTAGTCCATCACCAAATTTAGGCATGAATTGATGCCCATCTGCATCAACAGCTCCATAGGGCATGTCCCCCTTTTTACTGAATCTTCGTTTCACCAATGCATTTCTACTTCTATCAATTATGATTTTCTCTCGAGAATGTGCGACAATCTCGTCTGATAAAAGAATAACAGGGTGCCGCAGCCTTTCAGAAAGCGCGAATGATTTCAATGTCAATTCATACGTTTCCTGTGCTGAGTTAGGAGCTAATACAACGCTCTCATAATCTCCATGAGTCCCCCATCGTGCTTGCATAAAGTCTCCTTGAGCCGCCTTTGTAGCCTGCCCGGTGCTTGGACCAGCTCTCTGAACATCCACGACAACACAAGGAGTTTCAGTCATAATTGCATATCCTATATTCTCTTGCATCAGACTAAACCCAGGACCTGAAGTTGCAGTCATTGATAAAACACCACCCCACGAGCTACCAATCACAGCGGAGATAGCTGCAATCTCATCTTCCATCTGAAGATATACCCCTCCAACCCTAGGAAGCTTGTCTGACATAATTTCAGCAATCTCAGATGCAGGGGTGATGGGATAACCTGCAAAGAATCTACAACCTGCAGCAATTGCGGCCTCAGCACAAGCTTGGTTTCCTTGCCAAAATTCTGTTGTATATCTATTGGTGGACATAGCTATGACTCCAGACTGGCATTGGTTAGCATTGCCAAGATAAGGTTACTCTTACAACAACAGTTGAATGCCGATAGTCTTTTATCAAATTTCAATCGGTGGGTCACAAGGCGACCGTGGTCTAGTCTGGTTAGGACGGAAGCCTCCCAAGCTTCCAAGCCGGGTTCAAATCCCGGCGGTCGCACCATTGCTTTTCGTTAGATTTAAGGGAAATCAAACAACTAGGTCTATGGCGAGCGATGATTGCTATGACCCCTATGAGTCAGAAATGACAATGATATGGATCTTGAGTTAGGAGCTCGCCATTACTTTCGGCAACCCCCCCTTTTTGTATACATTTAATCGTATGCTCCGCAAATCCTTTTAAGGTGCATTAGTAAAATTCCAATTGGTCTGTCATGTCGCATGACTATATTGAGGATGAACTAAGTAAGCGCAGTGTGTTCAAGTCAGAACAATTCCTTTCCATCGACTATGTGCCAGAAAGTCTTCCTCATCGGCAATCAGAGATTAGGACGTTAGTTCAAAGTTTCAAGACCTTAATTAGCTCTCCAGGCAGAACAAGCCATAAATTCATCATTGAAGGACCTGTTGGGACTGGAAAAACAGCTGTAGCAAAACGCTTCTCTGAGCAAATGATTCAAGCCGCAAAAAGACGAAACATCCGACTTCATAGTATCCATATCAATTGTCGTGTCAATAAAACTGCATACCTTGTTTTTCTTCGGGCACTAAGAGAATTCAAACCAAGATTTCCCAGGCGTGGGCACTCCCCTGATGAGCTCTTACAAATGTTAGTTGAGGTTCTTGATGAGGAGGACCGCTACCTCCTATTAATTCTCGATGAACTTGATTATTTTATCAGACAAAGAGGTGCAGACATCCTCTACGATCTAACACGACTCATGGATGATAGACTAAATGCCACACAACGTCTCTCAATTATCGGGATAGGCCGCAGAATTCCTCTTGATGATGACATATTAGACTCAAGCACGCGTAGTACCCTACAACGCAATGTGCTCAGATTTTCTAAATATAACCGAAATGCTCTCTATGACATACTTCAAGATCGTGTAGAAATGGCCTTTGAGAAAAAGGCAGTTATGGATGAAACAATCCAAGTCATATGTGATATCGCTTCAGAACATGGTGATGCCCGTTACGCAATTGAGCTTCTATGGCGTGCTGGTAAACGCGCTGACCGAGAACGAACCGACACAGTGATTCCAGATTTCGCTCGTCGCGCGAAAGCTGACACTCATCCTGAACTCAGAAAAGAAGTCTTCGCGACACTTCCAACACAACATAAACTTCTGTTGCTTGCTGCAGCACGACAACTTAGAGAGATTCGTAGTGCTTACGTCACGATAGGAGAAGTTGAAGAGATGTATCGCTCGATATGCGAAGAGTACTACGAAGAACCACGGGCACATACCCAAATCTGGGAATGGGTTCAGGATCTTCATTCTCATGGAATAATAGACACAAAGAAGTCAGGTACTGGTCAAAGAGGTCAGACTACACTCATTGGATTTTCTGATGTTCCAGCTGAAATGTTAGAGCAATTTTTGTCTGGAATACTTGACTCATCTAAGGGGGCTATGAGAAAATAAATGAACGCTGAAATCGCACCCAAAGTTGCCATTGAAGACATATTCTCCTCAAGAGGGAGAATCAAAATACTAAAAGAACTCGCTATGGCCACCGAGTTGAACATCTCGGAACTCTGTAGAAGAGTTGACCTGAATCATAGTTCAACAAAATCTCATCTAGAGGTATTATTAAACTCAGGTCTCATAGAAGAAAAGAAATTTGGTAGAATCAAAATATATAGGTATAAAATTGAGGATCTCAGGGCTCGTTCATTAAGAAGTCTATTTAATCTCTGGGAGTCATGATGAGGTCGTCATGACATGACAAAATATCTCACTCGCTTGTTTTATCTTGGTGACCGATATCACGGTTCACAGCATCAACCAGAACTTAAGACAGTACAAGGAGAACTGATTCAAGCAGTCACAGATTGGAGTGGGGAACATCACTCTACTCAAACAACTCAATTTTCTGGCAGGACCGATCGAGGAGTTCACAGTGTTGGACAATTAGTTATGATTGAAACAAACGAACAACTCAATATTGATAAAATCAACCGATATCTTCCTGATGACATTATATTGTGGGCATCAATAGAAGCCCCATTGAACTTTGCACCACGTTACGATGTGTTGATGCGGCACTATCGATATTATCTTGACAAATCTTGGGCTACATTGAACCTTGGAGCTGTTAAGAAAGCAGCTTCCCTCTTAATCGGTTCTAATGATTTCAATGAGCTAGCTAAGCCCGATTCAGGTCGAAATACCGTTACAACAATCCTCAACATATCAGTCTTTGATCATGACGATATATACTATCTAGACATCTATGGCACACGATTTCTCTGGAAGCTTGTACGCAAGCTAGTTTCTCTACTCATAGAAATTGGTACTGGAAAAATTAGGCTTGATATGATTGACAGTATCTTGTCAGAACAGAGAGTTCTAGCAAGTGGTATCAAACCAGCGCCTCCCGAAAATCTGGTTCTAATAGAAACAATAGTTCCATTCAAGATGAAGCTGAGTAAATATGCTATAAAACTGATTCAGAAAAAACTCAACGACCAACTTAACCAGTACAGACGCTCAGTCATCACACTGAACAATATTATCGACTACTTTTCTGTACCAAGTTCGATCTCTCAACATTCAACCAACTCGCAAAGACACTCAGACTTTTAGGCTTAATCTTGACAATCTCATTGATTGTATCAAGATGAGTCTGTCGTACTCTTCTTTTTGAAACCCCAGTCACTACAGACAAAGATTCCAGAACATCAATCTGTTTGTCGCGTTTCCTATTACCTTGCCAAATCAAAAGAGGCCATGAAGGCTGTGAATATTTAACACGCCGAAAAGGTGTTTTCGACCGACTCATTGCCACCCCTAAAGACAAGAAATCGAAGAAATATGACAAAAGCTTCCAATTCTGATTAATCATAATTCTTCCAAGTGTGACGTCTGCAAGAGACAGTTGCTCAAGACCCTCATGAAGCTCAATCGAATCTAAAAGATGTAAGTGAAGATTTTCCTCTAACCACAGGACCAAGGAATCATGATTCAGCTCAGACTCATTTAGAGCTTTTCTAGCCATCTTTGGATTGACTGAAGCAAATAAGTGACGTAGAGTTTCCTCGGTTTCTCGCTTTGAATCTCTAATGATTGGTTCAGAGATTAGACTTGCCGAGCCACTTCTTACATACGACTCCAAATCAGAGATCGCCGCACGAACGTCACCTCTAGAGCTCTCAATAATCTCGTCAAGCGCTTCACTAGAAACCTCTACTTTATTCTCAGATACAATTTTTTTCAAAATTCTTTTAATATCATCATTCTCGATTAAGTCATAATTGAAAATCTGGCAAACCTTCATCAAATCTTTAAGTCGTGGACTATCAGGGTCATTGGCAGTCATCACAATTGGGTGAACTGTATCCTTGACGACCTTCAAAATTGCACCCACACCTCCTCTGTCGCTTGTCCCCGAAAGACCGTCCACCTCATCTAACAAGATAAGTCGAAATCTTCCATCGAGAGTTTGTTGTGATGCAGCTCTCCAAACCAGTGTTTCTATACTATCTTTGTTTCTTTTATCACTTGAATTGAATTCTACAAGTTCCATGTCTAAATCGTTTGCTAGCGCCCCCACAGATGCAGTTTTTCCGGTTCCTGGTGGCCCAACAAGAAGAGCTGCCCTCTTAACTGGTATCTCTGATTTCCAAGATTCCACCCATTCCCTCAGTTTCTCGATGGTTTTCCGGTTTCCAACCAATGCATCAAGTTTCCTTGGACGATGTTTCTCAGACCAAGGCAGATTTTCTTTATTCATTAAGAATCACTACCAAGCCCTATGCGCGCTAAGAGCGATGAAATCTGAATTTCACCATTTGCGCCTTCACCAACACGAAACTCAATCTCTGCAGTTTGATTTAGAATGTCCATTCGTTTTCGATTATCAAGATTAAGACCCTCAATCTCTCGATGTATTTGTTTTACCAAATCTATTGGCGAAACTCCTTGTTGACAAATCAAATTCCGTAAACTATCAAGTGATTCGGTATATTTTCCTTCTTGGGCTTCATTAAGCATTTTTCTTACAACTTCTGGGTTTGCTCTTCCCGATATTGAGTAAACTATCTCATCATTGATTTTCTGACCTGTTGATGATGCTGCTTGAAGCAGATTGATAGCCGCTCGCATATCACCTTCAACAAGATATAGAATCGCATTAGATCCAGCTTCAAGTAAACTAACGCCTTCTTTTTTGGCAATATACTTGAGTCTACTACCAATATCATTGTCATCAAGTCTTGAAAAACGGAATATTGCACATCTCGATTGAATAGGCGGAATAATCCTACTGGAATAATTACAAATCAATATCATCCTACATGAAGCAGCATATGACTCCATTGTTCTTCTCAAGGCATGTTGAGCATCAGCAGTAAGGTGATCAGCCTCATCAAGAACAAGTATTTTGAATGGAGCACCACCTGATGGCATGGTCCTTGCAAAATTCTTGATTTGATTTCTTACGACATCAATTCCTCTTTCATCACTAGCGTTGAGTTCTAAGAAATTTCGTTCAAAAGAGTCTCCAAACAGATCTTTAGCCATAGCCATGGCCGCAGTTGTTTTACTTGTTCCCGGCGGGCCTGCAAAGAGACAATGAGGCACGGTTCTGGTTTCTACAAACTTCTTGAAACTCTCAATTAGTGCTTCTTGACCAATGATTTCACTCAGAGTCGGTGGTCGATATTTTTCTGTCCACAAATCCAAATCCATTTGAAGTTCCCATCCAATACTGAAGACTTGAAGGTCTTTTTTTGCCAGAATTTATCACGACTTTTCCATGACTCCTTAAAAGATTCACTGGCAACATCTTCATGCCCATTCAAGAACAGAACTAATCATTCTAACTCGCCACCAGAGAGCAAGGGCTTTATCTTAGATACTCCAGATTGAAGTGTGGGATTTCATGAAGCTATGCAGCGAAGTAAAAGACGAGATGAACCGCTTTGAAATGATGTTTCTTAATGAAATGCGAGAGTGCATTTTTCAGAAACCCATTCCTTCGATGATCATTGGTGGTGTTGTAACAGGCCCATTCAACAAAGGTGACCGAGTAAGTTTTCCTAATTGGGTGATAGAACGATTAATGAAACATGACCTAGTAGATATTGTACCTGAAGATGCGTATGACTCGCTAAGAAGACTTCAAAATCTTTATCGTGCAGAAGAAAAACAACCACACAAACTTCAGACATTTCAACCATTTCTCTATACTGCACTTAGTAGGAAAGTTATCCGACTGCAGAGCGATAGAACATCAATAGACCCCCGAAAATATGATGAAATCGAAAAACTACAAAGTATGGTGCCTTTCTTGGCTGAAACTCGATTGTCAAAGATACTCCGAGTTGCCAAATCGGGTGCATATCAGGAGAAGCGAAATCAGATGGCTTACGAAGAAAGATGGCTCTGTGAACAGCTGATTGATTTACTCTCTGGATGGCGCCAAAATATTATGGAATGAGAAATTCGTATTAGTGCCCTTAAATACAAATCGAGAAGAGCTAAGAGTTAAGATAGGAGTACTGACACACGCAATACAAATCCTCAAGAAACAAAAATGATCGAGGCTAGTAAAGATGTCTGCTTATGAGGAACAGGAAAGATTCGAAGAGTTCCTAAGAACATACAAAGATGAATTGGGCACCTTGACCTATTGGTCACGAATCCAACAAATGTCAATAAATGACGAACTGTCACTCACTGTCGATTTTCAAGACCTGACGAGCTTCGATAACGTTTTCATGGCATTAGCCGCAGAAGATCCCCAGAAGTTCCTAGAGATGTCTGATAACGCTCTAGTTTCGGTATTACGTGTTGAAGATCCGGACTATGTCAATAGCATTGATATCAGTATGATAAAGACCCGATTTGTAAATTATCCTGAACATGTGGCATTGCGAGCACTTCGATCACGACACATTGGCAAGCTGATACACATCAGTGGAATAATGATGCGTGCCAGTGAAGTCAAACCTCTTTTAGTACAAGCCATGTTTCTCTGTAGGATTTGTCAAGCAGAAATCCCCCAGCCTCAAGAAGAGGGGCGATATACGGAACCCGCACTATGCCCGGTCTGTACAAAAAAAACACCAATGCTATTAATTCCTCAAAAATCCCAGTTTAAAGATTGGCAAAAGGTACGGATTCAAGAGTCACCCGAAGAACTTCCTCCAGGTCAGATGCCTCGTTCTGTTGATGTAATCTTTGAGGGAGACATTGTTGACATTTCAAGACCTGGAGAACTCGTTAAGGTCACTGGAACACTTCAGACCTCCCCTGACTTCTCAAGAAGGGGTGGAAAACTTGCGACATTCAATGTGTTCATAGAGGCAAATGGTGTTGAAATATCTGAAAAAGAGTACGAGCAGCTTGAGATATCTGATGAGGATGAGAAGCAAATAAAGGAGCTCGCTGAGGACCCATATGTTCACGAAAGGATCTATGCATCAATAGCTCCCTCTATACAAGGACATGAACACATCAAAGAATCAATAGCACTCCTACTTTTTGGAGGCGTTGGAAAGACACTACCTGATGGCACGCGTCTTAGAGGTAAGTCGAATATATTGATGATTGGAGACCCTGGAACAGGTAAAAGCCAAATCCTCAAGTTTGTGGCTGGACTCGCAGCACGAGGTCTCTACACATCTGGGAAGGGAACCACAGCGGCCGGACTCACAGCAGCAGTCATTCATGATACAGAGTCTGGTGCAATGACACTAGAGGCAGGAGCACTGGTTCTATCCGATCAAGGGATTGCCTGCATAGACGAGTTTGATAAGATGGATCCCAATGACCGAACTGCTATACACGAAGCTATGGAACAACATACGGTCAGCATTGCAAAAGCAGGAATTGTAGCAACGCTAAATGCAAGGACGTCAATTCTTGCTGCTGCTAATCCTACCTTAGGTCGTTACGAATCATCACTCTCTATTCAAGATAATATCCGGCTTCCCTTCACAATCCTTTCAAGGTTTGATTTGATTTGGATCTTGGTTGATACACCTGAGGCTACAAAAGACCGTGAGCTTGCACAATTCATACTTAATATGCATCAGATGAAGAAAACTCAAGATCAGACTGCAACACCCACAATTCCACAGGATTTCCTGAAAAAATACATTGGATATGCCAATCGTTATGTTATTCCTCAACTAACGCCGGAAGCTGCGGAAGTGGTTGAGAATTTCTATGTAGACCTTCGAAAGAGTGCAGAAGGTGGAGCTTCACCAGTTCCAATTACTGCGCGCCAATTGGAATCACTTGTCCGTTTATCAGAGGCACGAGCAAAAATGGCGTTGCGATCCAAAGTTACCAAAGAGGACGCCCAAGCAGCAGTCCGACTCATGGAGGAATCTCTTCGTATGGTAGCACTCGACAGGATAACTGGGAAAATCGATATTGATCGCCTAGTTTCTAAAATGAGTGCATCACAACGGAGTTCCTCGGATATTATCATCAAAGCCATCCGTGACATGGAATCTGAAGGAACCTCGACGGTGAATAAAGATGCCTTGATCCAGAGGGCAGTTTCAATGGGCCTACCACGTGAACGTGCTGAAGAGGTCATTGAGAAACTATTAGCTGAAGGAATATTGTATAGTCCACGTGAGGGTAAAATCAGACACTCCCAGAGTTAATAGATACTTGGTTGTACAATCATCATACTATGGAGAGGAAAAGTATTCAACTGGAAGAGCTGGACATCAACAGGAGAATCATCACACACATCCAAGCTCAAGGGATTTCAGATCTTTTTCCGCCTCAAGAGAGTGCATTCAAAACGGGAGTTCTTGAAGGAAAGAACCTAGTTCTCGCAATACCCACCAGTTCTGGTAAGACACTAGTTGCAGAGATATGTATGCTCAAAACAATTCTTGATGGACGTGGAAAAGCACTATTTCTCGTTCCACTAAAATCACTTGCTCGTGAGAAATATACGGACTTCAAAAAGTATGAATCGTTGGGCATCACAACTGCAATGTCAGTAGGTGACTATGATTCTCCTGGAAGAAGTCTACAGGATGCAGATATAGTAATAGTGACAACTGAACGTGCTGACTCACTAATACGACACAAGACAGAATGGATCAATAATATCGGAATTGTGATTGCCGATGAGATTCACCTCATTAATGATACAAAAAGAGGCCCCACCCTTGAAATGGTACTGGCAAAACTCACTCAAATTGTTAAAGATATTCAAATTGTTGCACTAAGTGCTACTATCTCAAATGCAAATGCAATCTCTGACTGGCTTAGGGCTGAGCTTGTGAAAGATACCTGGAGACCGGTACCACTGAGCGAAGGAGTCTACCTAGACGGAAGTATCAGTTTCTACAAGGACGGGCGAAAAAAATCCCAGAAGATAAAAAGAACCCGAAAGGATGAGCTAGCCGACATTGTCTGTGACACCTTAGAGGAAAATGGACAAGTCCTTGTATTTGTTTCAAGTCGTCGATCAACTGTTGCAGTTGCAAAGAAACTTGCTCCATATCTTCGCAGATACATTTCCAATAATGCAATGCAACAGCTCTCAAAGGGAGCAATAAGGATTGGAAAGACCCCGTCAGCTCCCGAAGCGTCCAAAATATTAGCGCGACTACTAGCAAATGGAGTTGCTTTCCATCATGCTGGTCTCGATAATCAAGAACGTACTCTAGTCGAAGACTACTTCAAGAATAATCTACTGAAGGTAATTGTTGCCACACCGACGCTCGCGGCTGGTGTTAACCTGCCTTCGAGACGAGTAATAATTCGTGATTACAGACGATACGAACCAGAACGTGGAAGTTATTCTATCCCCATTTTGGAGTATAAACAGATGGCTGGTAGGGCGGGTAGACCCAAATATGATAAATACGGAGAAGCCGTTCTCGTTGCCAGAACAGAACCAGAACATGACTTTCTGATTGACAATTATACCCTCTCAGAACCAGAAGAAATCACATCAAAACTGGCTTCCCCTCATGCAGTTCGTGTACATCTTCTAGCTTCTATAGCAGCTGAAATGACGAAAGATCGTAAAGAGATTGACGCGCTCATTGCTGGGACCTTCTTTTCATATCAATTTGACCACTGGGAGATTAGTCACCATGTTTCTTCAGCCTTAGGGTTTCTTGAGGAAGGACGTCTGATAGAAACCGGCGCAAATGGCGTCTACACAGCCACACCACTTGGAAAAAGAGCCTCCCAGCTTTATATCGACCCATATACAGCAATTCTGTTTCGCGATGTACTTTCTGGAACAGAAAACCACAGCATGATGGGAGTTCTGCATCTCCTATGTCATACTCCAGACCAGCCTCTGACATATGTGACTAGGTCAGAGGTTGAAGAGTATGAGGTCCTCCTTGATGATTACATTGAGAAGCTTATGATTGAACCACCTATTGAAGAAAGTCCACATGCTTACTCTGACTTTTTGGCTCAACTGAAGACAGCATTTCTGCTCCATGACTGGATTTCAGAAAAAACTGAGAAGGAAATCACGGAGAAATTCAATGTGGGCATGGGGGATGTTCACAGATTCGTACAGTCTGCAGAATGGTTGACATATGCGGCAGCAGAGATTTCCAGAATATCCAATTCCACCATTCATCTCCCGTTCTTGCATAATTTGAGGTCACGACTGCGCTATGGGGTGAGGTCAGATATTCTCGAACTCGTCAGTCTAAAGGGAGTCGGAAGAGTGAGGGGTAGAATGCTTCACAATCATAACTTGGTTGGCCTACCAGATTTATACAAAGTCCCAATTGATGAACTAGCAAGAATACCAACTATTGGCACATCAATTGCGGAGTCAATTAAGAAACAACTAGGTTTTGATATAAAACTAACAAACACCGAAACCAAAGACCCAGTCGATGATGATGACATCGACTTAATGCAGACACTCCTTGAAGACTTTGGTACATAGACTCTTACAATAGAGGAGAGTCACTTATTATCTTCTCAATTAACCTCGCTGTGTATTCACTTGCTATTTCACTCTCTTCATACCTGTCATCAAACAATGTGACATCAACCCCTGCAAGCTCTTGAACGAGATTCAATGAGCACATTCCCACAATGTCAAGATCATATCCCCCCTCAAGAAAACAAACTAGTCTTCCCTCAGCATATACGGCAGCCATCTTCTTCAATCTCGAATTCATCTTCGCAAAGCCTGATGTAGTAAGCCCGAGCTGTGTCAGAGGGTCTTTGAAATGTCCATCGTACCCCACTGAAACGAGGATGAAATCCGGACAGAATGTTCTAGTAATGGGTTCAATTACTCGTGAAAAGGCTTGGTCGTAGGATGAATCACCTGCTCCTGGATACATTGCTAGGTTGACAGTATAGCCTTCTCCCTCACCTGCACCGGTTTCATTTGGAAAACCGGAACCTGGGAAAAGGGTCCTGCCATCTTGATGAAGGCCAACATAGAGCACATCTTTCGATGAGTAAAAGGTTCGTTGCGTTCCGTTTCCATGATGAGCATCATAATCAACAATCATCACACGTTCAACGTCACACTTCTCTAGGAGATGTTTGGCTGCCACAGCCACATTATTGATGAAACAAAAACCATATGCTCGTTCATATTCAGCATGATGACCAGGAGGTCTACATAAGACAAAGGCGTTCTCAGACTCTTCCAGCATGATCCTATCAACAGCCTCTATACCACCACCTGCGGCTAGGAGTGCCGCCTCGTATGTGAATGCATTGACAGAGGTGTCTCCTGTGTAGATGCCACCACCTCTCTCCGATTTTATTCTGATTCCTTCAATATACGCCTTATCATGGACTAGATACAACTCTTCTAAGGGAGCTCTCTTAGGAGTCAGGATATTCACTAATTTGTCATCCAAGAAACCAGATCCGTTAATAGAATTCATTGCACTTTTCAGTCGTTCTGGACTCTCTGGATGACCTGGGGACATCACGTGCTTAACAAAGGTTTCATGATATACTAAATCAGTAACCATCATACGGTCATCTCACATCTTGATTTCACGTTTTATGAGAATAGTGAACATACTGATAAGTCTGAATCTTATTGTCAATATCCAATATTCATTAGAACATGTGTTCTAACAATCTTCAAATATCTCTCAAAGTGGGAATGTTTATCTTTGGTCTGAAATAGGACAAAAGCAGTCATGATGATGTTCCAGTCTTCATGCAGCATGGGTCGGTAGTCTAGCTTGGTATGATTCTTGCTTGGGGCGACTAAAGGACTCATACCTCAAGTCACATAATGCAAGAGACCGGGAGTTCAAACGACTCGGGATATCCCCACTCGGAATACGTCTCCCCCGGCCCACCATTTCTACATTGAAAAATCATTGTCCAAACTCCCAAAGAGTTTCATAAATAGGTCCTGAGGGGGTTAGTGAGCTCTTTGTCATCTTGACACTCGTGATAATCATCCTTCCTATCACTTCATCGGCGAGGCTCTCAAGGTTGCTAACAACTAGCCTTGGATTCTTAACAAAACGGATCCTCGCAATAGTAGCATGGGGCGTGTAGCGTTTCCTTTCAGGTTGATATCCAATCTTGAGCAATGAGGAATCAATTTCCTTTTTCAAATCAAGAATTCTTGATGCATTCTCAGATACACCAATCCAAACTATCCTGGGTCGCTGTTTATTGGGAAAGGATCCAACTCCCGCGATTTCAATCTCAAAGGGGTTGATTTTTACTCTATCAAGACAACTCCGAATCTGATCCAATCTTTGTAGTGGAGTGTCACCAAAAAAACGTAATGTGAAATGGATATTCTCACTTTCAACAATCTTCATCTTAGCAGCAGTCTGATCCAATTTTTGCTGAATAGAATGAATCTGGGAAATTAATGAATCATCATCCACATCAATGCTCAAAAATGCTCTGACACTAGAATTCACATCTCTCACCTCATCTGGTGACAAGGTATGTCATATCCATGATATTACAATGACGCTTAGTGATACAAAGGGAATTCTTAAAGGTCAGTCACAAGATGAATGATAATGACGCTCATTAAATCAGAGGGGTTTATTGGCTTTATCATTCAGTTTAGAGGCTTCAGGTGGAATCGATGAAACTAGTCTTAGTGACAGGTATGCCAGGTGCAGGAAAGAGTGTTATTGCCCAAGCATTTCAAGAAGTTGGCTGCCCAATAATTGTGATGGGTGATGTGATACGTGAACAAGCACGGTTGCATGGTTTTGAGCCAAATCCAAGAAATACTAAGAAAGTTATGTTAGAGCTTCGAGAGAAACATGGTCTCGGAGCAGTTGCTCTGTTTTGTGTGGATGAATTGAAAAAACTAGATTCTGAACTGGTGGTCATAGAGGGTTGCAGAAGTATTGCCGAAATCGATGTCTTTGATGAATATGCTGACTCGTTAACCATTGTTTGTGTCCACACCTCACCCAAGGTCCGTTTTACACGACTCCGTGAACGAAATCGTGAGGATGCACCGACAAGCTGGGAGGTCTTCAGAGAACGTGATATCAGAGAAATCTCTGTAGGTCTTGGAGGAGTTATTGCCCTAAGTGACATCATGCTCATAAATGAAGGCACACTCACCGATTTCCAAGAAGAATGTATTAAATTGGTCAGGAGGTTGACTTGAGTTGCAAATCCTCATCACATGCCCTGTCAACCCCACAGAAGATATCAGAAAGGTCGAAAAAGCGCTTGACAATCTTATAGGTCGGTCAGAATCCTTAAACAATGTGAGTGATGCCGAAAGGGAGGTTTCTTTATCTTTTGAACATCGAGATGCAATGACGTTCATACGTCAGGCCATTCATGAAACGAGAATTATAGATGCAGCTCGAAAGCGATTAGAATCAAACTGGAATGGCACATCAACAAAAATCTACTTTGATAAACAGGCTGCATTTGTCAGAAGAACAAGAGTTGTTGATGACGATCAGGAACTACCACCATTAGGTAGTATCGAAGTTGTCCTTCTTTTTGAATCCAAACGAGAATATGATGAGTTTATTGACTGGTTTACGCCTCCAACAAAAGATGGTAGAGTCATCCATCATTGAAACCCAATAGAAAGTATTTCTCTGACTAGACCCCTATGCACTCTAATCTGAAGAAATTGACTTACCACAAGTCCCTTGCTCTCAGCCAAATCTCTGAGGTTCATTTCACTGCTTCCACATATACATATACTCTCATCTCGGCGACGAAGAATTGCATCTGCTCTCTCAAAAAGAGATTCAACAAGCCCAATAGCTCTGGCTCCTCTTGTTGAACTTGCTCTGCCATAAGGTGGATCCGTTACTATACAATCACACTCATGGACAGGTAGATGACGAACGTCCCCTTGAACGACATTATAGTCACTGCCTATCAAGGAGAGGTTTTGTCGGCTTCCTGTCAATAATTGCCAGTTTAAATCGACTCCAACAGATTTTGCACCTATAAGAAAGGCTTCACAGAGAATGCCGCCTCCTCCGCAGAACGGATCGAGTACAATCTCATCTGGCATGACGCACGCAAGGTTGCACATCACTCTAGCCAAAGTGGCATTCATCATACTGGGATGAAAGAAGGGTTTTCGTCCAGGTTCCCTCTCTCTCAACATGGGCCGAAGTTTCGACCCTACAGCCTTGCATAGCCTGATATGATTTCTATTGAGAATAACAATGAATCGTACTTGAGGACTCTTCAAATCAACTCCTGCACTGACAGTTCTCTTGATATATTTACCAAGTCTTTTTTCCAATTCTAATCGTTCATCAACTGAGAAATTACTATTCTCTGATATAGTTCTGACAGAAAATGTTTCTTCTGATTTTATAGCATCCAACACCGTATCATCAGATAAATGGTCGAACAAGTTATCCCGTGCACCAATTTCTACAAGAACAATACCCGCCTCTTTGACAAGAGCTGCTCGCTCAAGGATGAAAGGAACAGGGCTCTCCAGAGCATTGATTAAGCCCAATCGTCCGTCCCAAGAAACTTCTCCGTCAATCCTAGTCAAAGATGATAATGCAGCTATCTCTGCTTTAGCTAGACCAAGTTGTTCTCCAGAAACATATACAAAATATGCAGTCAAAAACACATCACTCGTATAGGTTATCTCCACCCGCAAATATTCGCTGCATCTCACCGTACAGCAAGTCAACTCCCGTCATGTCCTTTGCTGAAACTGGAACACAAGCAGTGGCAGTATTCAGAGATTCAAGCATCTCCATAATAGACCTTGAGTATTCTCTCTTCAATCCTTCTGCAGAAGACTCAAGAGCCTCCTCAAGTGTATAGAATTCTGATCCCCACCCCACAATCTCTTCCACCTCTTCCTCAGTTAAGATATCTGGCTTGCTCAAAACATTCAGCTGTGGAAGGTTAAAACGAATACTGATTGAGATTCCAAGGAGGGTTGAAGAAAGGTATCCTGTAGGTGTGCGAGCTATATTAGAATCAAGCAGATACATAGAGAGTGCAGGATCATCACCTCTGAGGCTAGAAACTATAAGTGGTCCTGAATTTCGATATGCGAACAACTCCATCTGTCCTGGACAGTCCACAAGCACATAGTCCCGATCCGTATCAATTATTTCATCTCGTATATCATTAACACTGCCAATTGCCATATCTAAAGAAGCAACAAGAGCTCCATTTGGGCCTAAACCAAATGAGCTCATCACCTCGCCATAATCAACATACTCTCTGATATCGACATCGCTAGTATAAGGCGGAGAATCAACACCAGGGTCAAG
>Ga0180437_10000499_pt1 | contig 75789 bp, 60 predicted proteins | sample SS_ome_4_FD_132410 | JGI IMG/M metagenome (GOLD analysis project Ga0180437, IMG submission 132410) | Hypersaline lake sediment archaeal communities from the Salton Sea, California, USA - SS_3_D_1 metaG | ecosystem: Environmental > Aquatic > Non-marine Saline and Alkaline > Hypersaline >...
CAGCCAGCTTACCTCTATAGAATTTACCAAAGTACTGCTGGATGCGGGTGTTCAAATCAGCATGGACGGCAAAGGTCGGGCATTTGATAATATTTTTTCGGAGCGTTTATGGCGGACAGTAAAGTATGAAGATGTATATTTGCGGGACTATCAGACGGTAGCTGAGGCGAGGTATTACCTTGGCCGATATTTTGAGCTTTACAATAAGGATAGATTGCATGAGGCATTGGGTTACAATACCCCCGCCGAAGTGTACGGCGCAGCAGTTGGAACTCCGGTCGCCCTACGGGCTCCCTCCGTTACAACTGCTTTAATACACGGCGACAATTCTACCTTAGAAATCCCAGTTTTCTGTCTTGACAATGGGTAGGGGTATAGATACTCATCTCGCATCTGTTCCCATTTGACATTAATAGTCCCGATGAAAACATCTGAGTTTAATTGAGTGTATTTTATTTGGCGAAAATGTTCAGCAAGAGCCTTGTTTGGTAAGGCTTTGGTTTTACGCTTACCGCTTTCATACCAGCCCACCCACCAGCCATTAATATTTTTCCTTTTATATATCCATACCTTTCTCATAATATTGAATCTATCGTATCTACAATGGGGTAAATCAAGCGAAAAAACGGGCATAAAAAAGTGCAAAATAGTAACATTTTGGAGACATGCGCGACTGCTTATTTTTTTATATCCATTGTAAAAGACTATAATTAAAAAGGCTATGGAACAGACTCCTTTGATTTGCTTAGGACATTGAAGACGACAGCAAAAAATCGTTGTTTTCAGGCCACAATCGAGGGTGTGATTTGGGGGACGTCTCTGAGATCGTTGTCAGACCAAACGACCTTCCTGATGATAATACTACCCCCGGACTATAGGTCGGCGAGAGCTGTCTTGAAAATAGGTCTCCCTGAGGTTAGCTGCAATTAAGGCAGCAAATACAATAATGTATAACTCAACTTGAGCAAGAGTTAGCTCAACCGAGATCACCGGTACAACAACTGCATTAAGGTTGGTGAATTAATTCTTGATTCTCGGCATCTTAAAATCTCCCCTCTTACCTGTGTTTTTACCATTTGGGGCATATCTCCCCACCATACCCCAAAATGTATTTTTACATTTGTCGGTTTGGTCCTCGATGTCACCGACAAATGTATGTCACTACCTCTTTTAGGCTTCGAATCCCCCCGCCTCCATTTTGATTTCATGTCATTTATACATATTTGGCAGGTCCTCCATAAACAATGTGACCGGATCTGCCTCAAAAGCTTTGAAGTTCTCGACAGTTGCAGCGCCCGGGAAAGCGGCATAGTTCTGACGCTTGCCCTCATTTCGCCAGACCAGAATCCATGCGATTTGTTGAGTCGAAGGGCTGGACTTGATGACTTCAAGCAGCACATCGGTCCACCATTCGGCATTATTGGCACGCTGGCCGACGCCGGTCTCGGTAAAGGCAGCGATTTTGTTCCGTTCCTCGGCCAGTGAGACCACAGTCTCTAATGCCTGCTGTGCCTGGTCTTTTGTCTTTCTTGATCTGAAATACCCATAGTTATCGTGACCGATGATATCGATGTAGTCGTCACCAGGATAGCGTTCGAGATACTCCTGACGGTCTTTGAAACAGTCGGGAGAGTAGGCCGTGATTATATTATGCAGGCCTTTGGTCTTTCTCAGGTAATCTATTGTAAAGCTCCAAAGCAGTTTGTATTCATCCGGAGTGCACCACTTGGCACCCCACCAAAACCAGTCACCATTGTGCTCATGGTACGGCCGGAAAATAACAGGGACAGGTTCTCCTCTTGGACCTTTCAAATCGGCGAAAAAAGCAGCGATTTGATCCAACTTTTCGACAAAGGCTTCGTGATTCTCCCCCTCCGACAATAATGTGTGAACAACCTTTTTACGTGTCCAGGAGCTTTGTTTTGTTCCGGGGATTCGTGCATGCCAGCTTATTGTGCTGATGCCGCCTTTTTCATAACCTTTTGCTATCCATATTTTCATATTCTCGAACGGGACGCCGTCGATGTTTGCCTGCGTGCCGATATGGCCAATATCCCAGCCGAAAACAGCAGGAAATTTGCCGCAGACTCGGTAAACATCGCTGTCAAAGTCATTCTCTGTAGCTTTCCATCCCACGCCATAGGCCAGCGTGTCCTCATGGCCGAATAAAACACCTTTTTTCGCCACCTCGAAAAGGTTTCGATAGAGGGCCTTAGTTTCAGCAGTAGCGAGTGGATCGGTTAGTTTGGGCGCCGAATTAGAATCTTCTTCAGCGTCAAGGACAATACCCAATGTCAGAATAATTATCCAGCAAAGAAGTAACCTTTTCATTTATGTCTCCTTATGAAAATTTACTTTGCTTGCTGAATACCTCTACGCAAGAGACTTCCACCATGCGTTGGTGAGGTTTTTCTCAATCAACTCGCTTCGCTGCTCGACGCACCTGCTCGAACACAATCCGTCCGGCGGGGTGTTTGTAACGTAGTCCAGAAGTTTATCAACTGTACTGGTCGCGACATGGGTTCGCGTATCGGATGAGCCGTAGTAGATAAAAACGTCACCATTATCACGGGCTACCCAGCCGTTGGAGAAGAGCACATTGGAAACGTCACCAATTCTTTCGTCTCCCTTCGGGCCCATGAAATACCCGCCGGGCCTGGCAATTACCTTCCAGGGCTCGTTCAGGTCGGTCAGGAACATGTATAAGACATAACGATATCCGGCCGCTGTGTCACGCACACCATGGGCAAGATGAAGCCAGCCTTTTTCTGTCTTGATAGGTGCCGGCCCCTGGCCGTTCTTGCCCTCGGTAATTGTGTGGTAGGTGCAGCGGTCAATAATCACCTCATCTGTAATTCGAGCATGCTCGATGTCTTTGCACAGGCCCCAACCGATTCCTTCGCCGGTACCAGTGGATTTGAAGTCGGCCATGGGCCGCGTGTAAAAGGCATACTTGCCGTCAATGAATTCCAGATGCAGCACACAGTTTCGCTGCTGGGCGGAGGGCGTCTTGAGGTCGGGCAATCTTTCCCAATCTTTCAAATCTTTGGTGCGCGCTATACCGCAGCGGGCAATGGCGGCCGAGGGATCTTCCGGGTGATTCGAATCATGAAGCTCGGCACAAAACAGCCCGTAGATCCAGCCGTCCTCGTGTTTGGTCAGACGCATGTCATAGACGTTGGTCTCGTCCGGGTCAGCGTGCGGCATCTCTACAGGGTAATCCCAGAATTGAAAGCGGTCGATGCCGGTGCTGCTCTCGGCAACGGCGAAAAACGATTTGCGATCGGCTCCCTCGACTCGTGCTAAAAGGTAAATCACGCCGTCCAGTTCAATTGCTCCGACGTTGAACGCGCTGTTTATACCCATGCGTTCACAGAGCAAGGGATTCGTAGCAGGATCGAGATCATATCGCCAAAAAACGGGAGTGTGTGCTGCTGTTAGCACGGGATTCTGATAACGCTGCACTATACCGTTTGTGTCCCCTGTTTTCTCGTTAGGTCGTTCGATCATGGCCTCATGCCCGGCCAAGAGATGCTTTACCTGTGCATTATATTCGTTTTCATTCATTTATTCTATCCTCCCGCTATCGTTTTATTATTTCGGTTCCGTCGAAGTGACCTGCTTGAGTCTTCTCATTGTCTCCAGGCATGCTCGCACGTTATGATACGGCCCCTTCCATTGTGAGACTTTCGGCTCAGCCGGGTCTGGTCGGCCGTTCGGATCAATTCGCCAGAACCATTCACCATTTATCTTATCGATAAAATAATTCTCAATAAATAGCCACGCCTTTTGTGCCGCTTCAAGAAAAGACCTGTCGGAAGAAAGTTCGTAAGCATTTAGGAAGCCTACGACACACTCGGCCTGCGGCCACCATTCCCGGTTTGGATCTGTGACATTTCCCGCCCGACCTTCGTAACATAAACCGCCATCATCATCGAGTGCCTCGGCCAGAGTGACCCGGGCCAGACGAAGAGCCATGCGCTGAGCCCGAGATGTTACATTTGGTTCACCCAAGACTTCTGCAGCCTCGCACAGCAGCCAACCGGCTTCGATGTCATGGCCGAACGTATAGTTGGCCGATTTGGGCCGCCAGGTTTCATCGAAAAAGTGATTCATGTGGCCCGATGCCGGATCTACGATACGCTGCTCAAACACATCGATGAGTTCTGTCAATCGCCCCCGAAGCTTGGCGTCAGGCCAGATTCGATAGAGATTCGTATAGGCCTCCAGCAGGTGCAGATGATTATTCATGGATTTCTTCTCGTCCATGTCTTTTTCGCTAAGTCGCAAATCTTCGGCAACAGACCAGTTGCGATTGCAAACCTCGATATACCCAGCATAGATTTTATCCCTGCTATTGGTTTCGATAAGATCGAACAACTGTCTGGCACGTTGGAGCGCCGAATCATTGTTAAAGGCCTGACAGTACTCTGCCAGCGCATAGATATAGAACGCCTGGCCGTAAATCTTCTTCTTGTCATCTATAGGATTCCCTTTGAAGTCCACTTGCCAGAAGGTCCCGCCGTGCTGGTTATCCCAAAAATATCTCTCAAGGTAATCGTACGCGCGCCCGGCCATATCACGGCACTGATTATCTTTATTAAATCGATATAAGGCCGAAAAAGTCCAAAGGATCCTGGAATTTAAAATCACTCCCTTCGAGGCTCTTGGATCGATTGTCCCGTCATTAGACATTCGGCCTATAAATCCGCTGTATTCAGAATCTATGGACCTTTTAAGCCAGAACGGAACGAGATTATTCTGAAGCTCATCTCTTACAGCCTGACTAAATTGTTGTACTGTTTCATACAGCATGAATCGGGATTTCATTACTTGTCACTGGGAAGATGGTCAAACCAGCTCTTTTTAAGAATCAGTGTCGTAGCAACTAATACTACCAATGTCCCGGCAATACCCCGGGGATTTTGAATTACGATATAGACAGGTAAAGTCACCAGGGTAACCTGCCAGATGATGCCCACAGTTACATTGAACCAGTGACGGGCGCAGCCTGTATCAGGCTCGAAGCCGGGATCTTCAGCCTTTATCTTCTCTACAATCGGCTTCCAGAATCCCCAGGGATGAACGGTCTTATAAAAGTCCTTGAGGATTTCTTCATCCTCCGGCCTGGACAAAAGCGTGCCCAGGAAACACCCCAGAACCGAAAAGACAAAGATAGCGGGAAAAGCGTAGAGCGTGTTTGTGCCGGGCCAGAAATGTTCTACTATGGGAGGGACTACCAGGGCTCCAAGAGTACCGACTATCATTCCATAGAAAAAGCCGAAACCATTGAATCGCCACCAGTGCCATTTCAGCAGGTTGGCCGCTACATACCCGCCGTACAGACCGCCCACTATCCAGAGTGTTACGTTAGTAATGCTCTCCGCCAGAAAACCAAAAATAATACCCACGACCACTACCAAAATTGAAGTAGCATAACTCATTCGAACCTGTAACTTATCGGAAGCGGCCGGATTGATAAAACGTTTGTATATATCATTGACGATATAAGCAGGTCCGGCATTAACTGTCGCGGCAAACGTGGACATAAACGCCGCAAGCAGTCCCGCCAGAAGCAGTCCGGTCAGGCCCACCGGAATGATCGCACTCTGAATTACAACCGGCAGGATTTGTTCAAAATCAGGTGCCCCACCACTTTGTGCAGCGTTTGTCCACATGCCCTGAAGCGTTTCCCGCAGCGGCCCAAGAGCCAATATCGTCAAACCCGCCACCAGCATATAGCGAGGAAAATACAAGACAACGTTGACTGTTGCGCTCATCAGCGAAGCTTCCCTGGGACTTCGCGTGGCCAAAACACGCTGCATATCATAATTCGGTGCCGGGCCGGCCATGCTTGCCATCACGCCCTTGAACAGCATGAGCATCATAATCACCGTAAACAAAGAGAATCCATCCTTTGTGATGCTGGACTGTACCATGTCGAACGCGCCGGACCAGTTCAAGTCGAGTCTCCACCCAAAAGAGAGGTTTTGCCATCCGGCCGGCACGACGGCATCGATCATTTCGGGACTGACATGATGGATGGCAATTATACCCACCGTAATAGAGGCGATAGTCATAATAGTAAATTGCAGCACCTCGGTCAGAACGACGCTGTACATACCGCCCTTGACGACATAGAGCGTTGTTATCGTTAGTATAATAATCGCATAAGTATTCTCGTGCAGGCTCCACGGCAGCAAAATCTGTGCGAATTTGCCGATACCTTTAAACGCGTAAGCAATCATGCCGATCACATTTATCAGGGCAAAAAGGACAACACTTATATGTGCGAGGTTGGCCCCGGTGCCCCTGCCGAACCGGGTCTTTATCCACTCGGCGCCGGTAAGTACATTGGAACGCCTCAGCCACATACCGACATAAACCATCAGAAATATCTGGTTAAACGTCGGCCAGACCCATGGAATCCATATGCTCTTAAGGCCATAAACAAAACACAGGTACACAAGCCACATAGTCCCCGTAATGTCAAACTGACCAGATGCATTCGAGACGCCGAGGATATACCACGGCAGACTTTTGCCCCCGAGAAAATAGGAATCCAGGTCCTTGGACGCTCGCTTCGAGATCCAAAAGCCAATTAGAACCGTTAACACTAAGTAGGTAAAGATAATGGCGATATCAATACTATATAGTTCCATGTATTACCCCTGCACAAGTATAAATAATCCTTCGTAAAGCGATAACCATGTTATGAAAAGGTCAATGAGTTTACCATCTTTGACAGCGTTTGTATACATCATCTCGAGAGATAGACATTTTGCCTCTTCACTGCGTTCCTGAGTCTTATACAGTCGAGCCAAAACTGTACAAGAATTTTAACACAATTGATACGAACCCCCTATGTCGATCCATCTATTATACGAGTAGTTCACAATAATTCTCCTTGTCTTGAATAAGGCGAAAGTGGCCGGGGCCTTGCTCAAGGCATATCACTGCGAACGCCGACAGAGTCACGTAGTCCAGGCTCCTGTGGCAGGTACTGATGATAACCCATCTGCCAGCGGTTCGCAAGATACCTTAGTTCATCAATATTCAAGAACAGTTCGTTATTGAGCAATGGGTTGATAGGAGAAAGAAGCTGCCTAAGTTAATGTTTATTTATTTTTACTACGGAATGATCAGCTTAATTTATGCTGGTTATGGATGTTGCTGATGAGAATGCTTGTTGGAATTGAAATTTATAAAATCTTCGGTAAATTTTCTAATGTGGTGCGACAACAGCATTTTCAAGAAGCTCATCTATTTTTTCAGACGAGGATTCTGGCGAGGATTTGACTTCCAGCGGCAGAATGACGTTAAAGGTTGTGCCCTGGTCGACTTCGCTTTCAACCTCGATTATGCCGCTGTGCAGCTTCACGATTTTGTTGACGATAGCGAGCCCCAATCCTGTGCCCTGAATGTGATAGCCGGGCCGGTTGACCCGATAAAAGGGATCAAATATTTTTGAAAGTTCTTGTTTAGGTATTCCCATCCCCGTATCGCTGACACTGATTATCCAGTCGCTGTCCCGGCGTTGAACATTTACAGAGACCCGGCCTTTTTCAGGCGTGAATTTTACAGCATTACTTACAAGATTTGTCAAGACCTGAATCATTTTAGCCCGGTCAAATTTTGCTTTAGGCAGATCATCAGAAGAGACAAACGACATCTCGATGGAGTGCTTGTTGGTATAGAGTGTCATCGTCTCCTGTACTTCTGTGAGCACTTCCTTTATATTGTGACTCTGTATATCCAGCTTCGTTTTCCCTGCTCCAAGCTTCTGGACATCCAGAACGTCATTAACCAGGAAGCTTAGTCTATCAGCATTTCTCTTTGCGATTCCCAGGAATTTCGTTTGTTTTTCATTTATTGGGCCTGCTACTTCATCCAGGACAATGGCGATGCCTTCTATCATCCCAGTTAGAGGTGTTCGCAGTTCATGGGAAACTGTGGAGATGAACTGTGATTTTAACTCCATTGTCTCTTTCAGTTCCTCCTCTGCCCTCTTGCGCTGGGTGATGTCATTTATTGCGACAATCAGGTGCTCGCAACCACCAATCGTTACCGGTTTAACACTTATGCAGAACCAGGGCTTGATCTGCTGGTTGTCTACCATAAGTGTCGGATGTATTTCAATCTCCTGAACTGATTGGCCTGAATCCAGCACACTGCACATGGCTTTTTTTAGCAAACATTCTGCGCAAGCCGGTCCGAATCCACATCCTTCGTCACTATTGTTGCTGTTAATGCAACCTAAAGCGAGACCGATCGGCTGATTGATGATTCGAGCATATTCTTTATGTAACACTTCCTTGATGGTATAGTTCACGCGATCTACAATCATATTCTCATCGGTTAACAACATCCCGACCGGTGCCGCATCAAATATTGCTTCCAGATCTTTTTGCTTTCTGTCAAGTGCGTCCTCCGTTTTCTTTCGCTTAATGGCATTTTCGATTGCTTTTGGAATGGCCTTAAGATAGTTTAGGTCGATATCTTTTGGCAGATAGTCATAAGCGCCGGCCCTCCATGCATTAATTGCAACCTGTTCATCAGCAGCTCCTGTAGTCAGTATTATGGGAATATCCTTAACCGAATTCAGGATATCAAGTGCTGTTCCGTCACCAAGAGAATAATCGGATACTATGATATCAAACTGCTCGGATTTCAATATCTCTTTGGCTTCGGATATGGATCGTGCTTCTATGTAGTCATACAACAGCTTTTGGTCGTTGACAAAACGCTCGAAAGCCATGCAATCGAGTTTGTCATCTTCAATGAGCAAAACTTTGTATTTTGTATATTCCATTACCGCAGCAGCAGATTTGACGTTTTACTGAGTTATTATTTTCCAATCCTCATAGATTTTCTCTATGAACGTACTTCGTTTTGGTTTGTCATACAATCATTCTTCAGATCTCTGACGATCTGAATATGGCTTTAATTCTTCACCGTTCCTGCATGTTCGCTCTGGAGATTGTAGTGATCTACAGCACATCGGACAATCGCTCTAAATTCCTCCCCTTCCTGGAGGTTCCACGGCTTTGGAATGAACTTAAAAACACCCTCTTGATGGATCGCCATCATTAGGTCGGTTGTATTCGTATATCCTGAGAGTACCATCTTGACGATATGGGGATACTCTTTTGTGACGATGTTGAGAAGCTCGGTTCCGTCCATCTCAGGCATACGTATATCAGTCACCAGCACGTGAACTTCCTGTTGACATAGGATTTCAAGTGCTTCTTTACCGCTTTTAGCTAAACATACATTGTATGGTTCATCCATGAGCCCCCTTGCTATGGATCTCAGGACTATACTGTCATCATCCACAAACAATACTGTTCTTTCTTTCATCTGTCGATCCCCCAGATTCTTTTTTGCTCTTTTTCTTACTTAACGGGAGTTTCATGGTGAATTTAGTGCCTTTGCCAACAGCACTATCCACGAGGAGATTCCCCTTATGTTTAGAGACAACAATATCATATGATATGCTTAATCCCAAACCAGTGCCGTATCCGACAGGTTTGGTTGTAAAGAAAGGATCGAATATGTGCTGTAAATCGTCAGATCCTATGCCGGGGCCATTGTCAGAGATTTCACAGACTAAATCATCATCCGTCGTATATGTCCTTATTTCAATGCTGCCTTTCTGGATTCCTTTCTGAGATCTTATGGCCTGAGCGGCATTAAGAATAAGATTGAGAAGCACCTGATTTATCTGCCCTGCGTTGCAGATGATTGGAGGCACTTCAGAAAGCTCTGTTTTGACATCAATGTCATATTTTACTTCATTTCTTGCCACAATGAGCGTTGTCTTAATGCCATCATTGATATCGTATGTATCGAGGTTTCCTAACTGATCAACTCTCGAGAAGTTTCTCAATATTTGCACAATATTCGTGACTCTCGTAAGACCTTCTCGCGAGTCATTAAATAATCCATCGATGTCTTCAAGAATAAAGTCAATTTGCATCGAATTCCGGGTTTTATCTATAACACTTGATTTGTCCAACAACTCCGATTTTTCCGAAGCTTCAATATCGCCGATTAGTTCGCTATACATTTGAAGCAATTCCTGAATTTTCGACACGTAACCTTCCAGTGTCTCGAAATTGCTGGAGACAAAGCCTATCGGAGTATTTAACTCATGCGCAATACCGGCAGCAAGCTGCCCGATGGACACTAATTTCGCATTTTGCACGCGTTCTGACTGCATTTCTTTCAACTCTTGGTTCGCCTTTTCAAGCTCCTCGCAGACGAGACTTGCCCTCTCCTCTGCTCTTTTACGATCTGTGATTTCGCGGCTGAGATTATCTATAGATGTAGTTGTCCTCTTTAAGTCCTTGATCATCTTTTTGAAAGAAGCTGCTACTCGACCGATTTCATCGGTTGACTCGATCTCTATTTGGGTATCTAAATTACCCTTACCTGTTTCTGCCGCAGCGGCTTTCAGCTTCTGGAGAGGTATGTAGATGGAACGGGCAATGATGAAGCCTGAGCCCAGAGCCAATACTAAAGCGATGATGGCGAAGATAGAGACTAACCGTCTGCTATATTCGGTTACGTTTTGTGTCCGTTTCATTGCTAAACTTACGGTCTTGTTGGAATCAGCGAGTGCTTCATCACGTTCGGCCACTCTTCTGCGGGCATAATCTTCAAGATTTTGTTCTTGAATCCTTTTTTGGTCCCAATATCTGCTGCTCTCTAATATGTTAATGGCTTTCTCCGCCATCCCATTATTGACGAATCCGACAGACGTGTTTTCCATCTCAGCAAGGGCAAGATGAGTTTCGTTTACACTTGAAAGTAATCCCCTGTCTCTTTCTGCTCCTTTATCAATCGCTTCGGTTACCTTGCTGTTAAATTCTGACTTGGCATCCTTGTAGCGTTGTTCCCATTCCTTATCTTGGGTGAAAGCATAATTCCTCACAGCTTGAGTTGCGACCTCATCATAGTAACGTATGGCTTGAGCTAAGCCTTCCAAATACGTCGTCTCATTTGTTGATTCAAGACTTCCCGGTATGTCTCTACTCAATGGGTCAGAGATTTGACTGAGTTGGAACAGCGATATGTGACCTACAACTGCGGCCCACATCGCGATCGCGAGAAATCCAAGATTCAATCTTTGACTTATTCGCATTTTGCATATCCTAAGTCTTTAGCTATCTCAATACATCGAACCAAGAAGATTGGTACAAATCGTGTATTTGCCCCCTCAAACTTGCTTTTCCATCCTTTTGTACTCGCTATTTCTGTTGCCCCTCTGTCGCAAAACCTTTGTTGAGAGACTTTAAAATCAAGCACGGCTGCAATCCCAGATTATCCTCTCTGGTCTACACGTATCGACAATACGGAAGGAAAACTTAACATAATCAGCGTTTTCCAATACAAGAGCACATTTTATCGCATAAGTATATAAGACAAGTTCTGCTTAAAAGACTACTAAGAATTAGATGATTCACGACCAGGAACAGACCGCGGCTCGCGTTCAAGGCTTTGTGAGATATCCGTTTGCATATTGTGCTAAATTTTCAAAAAAGGACTCTTATCGGTCATTGACAAGATGCCCGGCAGTAAAATCACACTCCAGCACGTTTGTCCTTAAGTGATAACTTTGAGCAGCCGATACTCATTGCAGACTATTTCAATAATCTTCGGTGTAAGGGTGTACACATTACTATGGACACTAATAATCCGTTAATTTCGTTTCTTACTGAAGAGAAGATTCTCGATGACCGAACACTTCGAACTGTGATCGACAAGCACGAAAAGACAGGACAAAGTCTTATTTCTATATTGAAAAAGGAAAATCTCCTTGATGAAGAGCAGTTATCAAAGGTTGTCGCCAGTACAAGTGGAATCGAGTTTGTAAATCTTGCACCCGAGATGGTGGAGCCTATGGTGGCTCATCTGATACCTTACGAGATGGCCAGTCGGCACAGTGTGATTCCGGTAAAAAGAGAGGACGACAAACTGCGCGTTGCGATGAGTTCTCCTCTCAATCTGTCTGTCCGAGATCAAATCGAAATGAAGACCGGATACAAGATCATTCCGGTTGCCGCCACACCCACTGCAATAAAACGTGCAGTACATTACCATTTTGACGTAACAAATGTAACAAAGCAGGCCATAGTCTCGATGCAGCTGCAGGAAGGGCCTGATAAGAGTATCCAATATGACGAGTCGGAACCAGCAAAAGTTAGCGACTCTCCTATTGCCAAACTCGTTTCTTCTATCATAGGCGGCGCTATCGACACAAGAGCAAGCGATATACATATCGAGCCACAGGGCTCTAACGTAAGGGTGAGGTACCGCGTAGACGGAACCTTACGCCACTCGCTAAATGTGCCTCTGTCAGCACATCAGGAAATGATCTCACACATCAAGATTATGGCCAATATGGACATTTCTGAGCATAGAGTGCCTCAAGATGGCCATGTAACAACAACTCGCGATGGCAACGAGTACGATCTTAGAATATCATCTCTGCCGGCAATAACAGGAGAGAAAATAGTAATCAGGATTCTCAATAAGGAGGCAGAGAAGTGGTCGATAGATCAGATTGTAACCTCATCCGGGGACAATCAGAAACTCAGATCAATAGTTGACGCTCCTTACGGGATGTTCCTGCTAACCGGTCCGACCGGATGTGGAAAGACCACTACCCTTTATTCAATCCTTCAGCTACTGAATATATTGGACAGAAATATTGTCACCGTTGAAGATCCTGTTGAATATCGTCTTGACGGTATTACACAGGTACAGGTGAATCCTGTTGCGGGAAGGACTTTCAGCAGGGCTCTGCGGAGTATCCTCCGGCAGGACCCGGACATAATCCTCATTGGCGAGATTCGTGATGTTGAAACCGCAGAAATAGCTGTCAGCGCGGCACTGACCGGGCACCTGGTTTTAAGTACACTGCATACAAATGACGCTGCAGGTGCTATTTCACGTCTGATGAATTTCGGAATAGCACCTTTTCTTGTTGCTTCAGCCCTTCTGGGGACCGCAAGCCAAAGACTGATGAGGACCTCCTGTCCACATTGCAAGCAGGCGTATGAGCCCTCTAAGCAAGAAATAGAGCTTCTATACGGACATTCCAACCAGGACGAGAAGATCAAGCTGCATCGTGGGAACGGATGCGAAGCTTGCGGCAAAACCGGATATCACGGACGTAAAAGCATCTACGAAATACTGCGTATTTCCTCAAAGATAAGGAAGATGATCATACATGGAAACAGCGATAGCGAAATTAAGGAACTGGCTATAACCGAAGGCATGAGAACACTCCATGATAGTGCTGTCGCCGAAGTTATCAGCGATGTAACAACACTGGATGAGTTAACACGCGTTGTTGAAGTATAAGGGCAATTTAATGGGAGTTTACGAATACACGGCAAGAGACGGAACCGGAAATGAGTTTAATGGTTCCTATAGCGATATCGACAGCATCTCAATGCTGCGCACCGAACTGGACAAGATGGGTTATGTGCTGGTAAAAGCCCATCGGGGAAAAAAGGCAGCGAAGAAACAGAGGATAAAGCAGGCAGAAGTGGTTGCTTTTACATATCAATTTGCAGGGATGTGCTCGGCAGGATTACCAATCGCAAAGAGCCTCGTGACATTGGAAGAACAGGCTGAAAATCCAGCTTTCAAGTGCGTAATCGCCGAGATCAGGCAAGACGTCGAGGCAGGCTTGAGTCTGAAAAATGCGTTCGAGAAACACAGAAAATTATTCTCAGATTTCTTTCTGGGGATGATTGAGGCCGGCGAATCCGCGAGCAAATTGTTTGAAGCTCTCGATATGAGTGCTGAATATCTCGAAAAGCGGATGGACCTTAAACGAAAAGTCAGGTCTGCCTTTGCTTATCCGGTTTTCGTAGGTGTGGTCTGTCTTTTAGTGCTGACCGGCCTGTTGGTATTTGTCGTACCTGTTTTTGCAAAGATTTATAAGCAGTTGCATGTAACACTACCCGGACCCACCCTGCTTCTGTTGGGCTTAAGCGACTTGATCAGGCACTGGTGGTGGGCAGTTCTTGTTGGCCTGGTTCTGGCAGCAATTGTATTGCAACGCATCTCAAAATCTCCCCGGGCAAGAGCAAGATTCGATGTTTTCAAGCTTAATATGCCCGTCTTTGGCAGGCTGAACCGCCTGGTTGTAGTTTCACAATTTATTCGGACTTTCGCGATGCTGTCCTCGGTTGGAGTATCGTTAATCGAGGCCCTCCATGTGGCAAGTGCGGTTGCTCACAATCATAAGATGACCGAGATTGCTGACGAATTACAGGTGGCAATCAGGGCGGGCAATCCTGTGGGAAGATCGCTGAAGAAATATGACATTTTCCCTCCCATGATTATACAGTTGGCTACATCCGGCGAGGAAGCAGGTGTGTTAGCAGAAATGCTCACCAAAGGGGTCGATTTCCTTGATAAAGATATTGACAGAACGACCAGCGCTTTGCTTGCGAGACTGGAGCCGGCTTTGACGGTTGTTATGGGTACCGTAGTTGGCGTTATCCTGATGGCGGTATATTTGCCAATGTTCGATTACATGCAGCATCTGAAATAATCACAGCTTAGCATAGAATTCGGTCGGACCGAAGGTGATAGAAAAACCTGCTCCAGGCTTTACACCCCGGATTGATTCCTATTAAAAACAAAGGGCTGCAGGTGGACACCCACAGCCCTTAGGTAAACAAACAGATATCAGCAAAGCGATACAATCATTATTCTGGTGGTACTATTGTAATCTCATCCGAGCCTCCAATATACAACGAACCGTCATAGGCGTATGCTAACAAAGTTGCTGATCCGTTCTGGAATGTACCGGGATCAAGGTTCTCGGTCTCTACCTGGCAAACCAAGTCCGTCAGTCCATCATCATTTACATCCTCTTGATGAGCCAAATACTTGTTGCCTTTCCCACGCACGGCAACTCCCGAGCCGGCAAGGGTAACCGTTTCCGGATCGACTTGAGTCGCATCAAATGTCTCACTCGAAAGAATCGCCACAGGGACTACGCCATTGGACCCAAGGTTGATGCTGTTCGGAGAGCTGCCGGGCTTGATGTCAATATCGACCAGACGATCTACAACATCAATAGTCATGTTAGTCGAAACTTTCCTGTAACTGCTATCGGGATCAAATACCCAAACTTCCACAATTGCCTCGAGTTCGTACGTACCAGTGTCGGTCGGGTAAAGAGAAGGACCTACGACTGTACGAGAATCATCAAGAACCCAACAGCCACTTTCATCATCGTATACGGCGGAAGCGTATGGGGCGGCAACAGAACCATCGTTAACCAACAGATTGTATTGACAAAATATTCCGCCACCAGATGTAGTACAATATTCGGCATACACATCCGCATAAAACCTTAGTTGTATGGTCTCCTCGACAATGAAAATTTGACGATCTGGTTGCGTAAATACAGGAGTCGCTATGTCGAATGTCGGATTTGCCTGCGCAGTGGCAGCGGTTAATAATGCGACAAAAATAATTAGTTTTAATCTGTTCATTTTAGTTCTCCTTCGTAAAATTCTTAATTTTTTTGGGGGGTGCTGACCGCTCTCGATTTCTGCCGAGGCGGACTCACTGTACACTGTGCTCACTAACTGATTTGCATCATAGCCACTCTCCTAAAAGATGCCTTTCCGGCAATTTTTTATCGCTGCTGCCCACCTCAGCGAATAGCCGGTTTCAACTCCCAGCACGAAGCCCAAAATCGCAGGCTTTCGTGCAACCATGCCTTAGATATCGGCAAAAAACCGAAAAATACTCCATTTTTTATTGGACGACTGTTTGTATATTGGCCAAAAGGACCGAAAAAAATCCTCCGTGCAATCCCTGGTCAGCGGGATAACTCCCGTAACCTCCTTTATCCATTGATTATAGCGAATGAGAACCACAAAATGTTGTCAACTTTTTTCGAAAAAATGAAAAAAAACTTAAAATAGCGCATATAATCTCTATTAATCACACTAAATCTGCGATGTAAAAGCTTTTTCAACATAGACTTATGTGTAAAAGGCCAGGCCATCTAAAAATGGCCGGTTTAAGCTCCAAAAACACAAAAATGACCTATAAAATGGCTTATTTTCTAAGATAGTGAGTTCCGACAAAGCGCAATAGTAAATCAGGAATTTGTGCTTATCAATTCTACTCTTGTGTGCTCTTTCTTGTAAAGTCGCTAATCTCAAGTGCCGATGGCATAACAGAGGATAACAATAGTGATTAACGTGAGGGATCAAACTTACAGACAGGAAAAAGTTTCGTTGATAATCAGCGGAGTATATCATCCAATTTGGAAAGGAAAATGACATGAAACGTAGAAAAGGCTTTACACTGGTCGAATTAATGATTGTGGTCTTGATCTTAGGAGCACTTGCAGCAATTGCCATTCCAAGAATCATAGGAGGGGCGGCAAGTGCCAAAGCCAATGCCTGCGCAACCAACATCGATATGATAAACTCGCAGATCGAATTGTACTATGCGGAAAATAGTGCATATCCCGCAGACTTGCCAACATTGACCAATAATAAAAGCTATTTCCCGGATGGAGCACCTAAGTGCCCTGTAATCGACGCGAACTACCCTGACGCTTTGACTGCTGAGAACAGGGTCAATGCCAGCGCACATACCCACTAAGAAAAAAGCAACCTGTAGAATGAACAGTTGGAATATCGGTGCTGTGAAGACTACAGGTATTATCTTGGTGTCGGCACTGAATCTACTGATTAAGATATTTGGAGTTCGACATGATAGAAAGCATAACAATCCAAATGTTACAGGTTGTTCTCTTGGCGGTAACACAAACTAAGCGATGGGGAGCTTCGGGGCAAGAGTTTGACGCATATTCGGCAGTAGAAGGATGGTTGACAGGATTCGCGATGGCAGCTCTAATCATATCGCTGATACTTGTGTTCTTTCTAAGCGCCAAGCACAGACGCTCTTTAGATAGCTTTAGGCTCCAGATTAACGGATTAACGGCCCACATCGAAGAATTGAAGCAACACATCGCGGAACTGGATCAACAAGTACCGGCTAAGGCGTCCGATCAGAAGTCACCAGCAGAATCTGAAGAACTTGTAGCAATCCAAAATAGTTAGCATATAGCTTATTATGACAGGCAGTCAGGCTTTTCACCTGACTGCCTTTTTTAAAACTGACTTCGACCATAAGAATTCGTTATATGCATGGCGTTACATCGGAGGAAAAATGCGAAAAGGAGGCAAAAGATTCATCTCTGCAGACCAGAGAGGGAAAAAAGGATTCAGCTATGTCGAAATGCTTATGGTCGTATTGTTCATCGGCATTCTTGCGGCCATAGCTGTGCCGAGGCTGAATATGGCTTTGGTCTCAAAATACCAAGCCGAGACCACGGCGAAAAAGATTGTCACCGACCTTCGCCGCACACGAAGGCTCGCGATTTCCGACGCTGTGAATAATACTGATGGCTTTTCACTGAGACTGCTCGGCCCTAGTCCTTATACCGGCTATGAAATAGTCAATCTTGATACGGCAGCGAATGTAGATTCTCACACAATCGATCCGGAAGTGACCGTAACTGGTACGGCAGATCAATTCGATTTCGGGCATTTAGGAAATTTGACGAGCACTTACACGCAGATCACGGTTTCTGCTGAGGGAAAAACCTTTACAATCACCATTATTCCAGCAACAGGTACGGTAAAATGCGAAGAGAGCTAACAATCGTAAATGGGACACCACGTGGGGTATCCCACTGTGGTCGAAAATCGAGAAACTTAAATAGAAACAAGGGGCTGACTCTCACCGAGGTTGTTATGGCCTCGGCCCTGCTGATTATCGCAATGGTCCCGATTTTGAAAGCCCTGACCAGCGCTCAGGCAAGTGCGGCAATAATCGAGCAAAAAACACGCAGCCTGATGCTCACCAGGGCCAAACTCGAATATATAAAGGCACGCTCAATCTATAGTTACAACAGCTCGTTCACCGAAACCGACACTCCCGTCGATGGAGCATATCTGTGCACGGTGACCGACAGTGGCTCGGCTTCGGACATTAGACAGATAACAGTCGAAGTCGGCTACGACCTCGACGGAAGCAGCACTCTCGAAGCCCAGGAAGTTGACGTCTCTCTGTCCACGCTCGTCGCCAGAAGATGGTAGAAGTAAATCTTTTTCAAATGTCACTGTATTATCGGCTATATCATAAAAGCGGGAAAATAACCTGATTTCAAAACATATAACGTCTTATAAAATCGATGACCGCGTTCCAATAAGACAGATTTATATGCCCCCTCTTTTTCCAACTATAATTTGGGAGAATAACTGATAACGGCACGGTCATTTACCGAAATAACAGGATTAGAAATTGGAGCGGTGCATATCGAAATGAAGCATCAGAGTAAAAAAATTCGGTTCCATCCGGCCCTAACGCTGCTGGAGATGGTTATCGCTATGGCGATAATGGCCATAGTTTTTGCCGTGCTGATGCCGCAACTAAATGCCATTCAGAATAGTTGGGATTCCAAAACCGGCAGCGCTGAAACACTCCAGAACGGCAGAGTCCTGATAGACCACCTGCAACGCAAGCTCGCATCGGCAAAGGAAATAACCACCGTTAGCGCCCTGGCCGAGACCGATGGTTTTATACAGTTTATTGATAACGAATCGAATACCTGCCGATACGATGTTGTTGGAACGGTCACCAAATATATCAAATACGGTCGTATCGGACAACTTGCCGACCTGGCCGGCCCGGTCAGCAGGTTTCAAATCTACTGTTACGATGTCAACGACATGAATGCGCCATTGAATCCGGTTCTTAATCCATGTTGTGTCCACTTCATGAAAATCGAAACTACACTTACCAATCCGGCGGGGATGGGCCAGGATTTGACACTGACCGCCTCGACATATCTTCGTTCCGGCGCCATCAGCGACGAAACCGCTCAGACTCTGTTGTTTGTATCCGGTGGACAGTATGTCGGGGGCAATTGTATTCCAACCGCGCAGGAAAACCTAAAGATTAACAAAATCCAATTATGGGGCTACACGGTCAATAGAATACACGAGAGCTTATCACAGAGTGAATTTGACGAAGCTGTGGCCGACGCCAACGTGGTTTACATCTCGCTCGATGTAGATGAGACCGTTTTGAATACCAAGCTAAGGTCCGCACCCATCGGCATAGTCATTGAAAAAATGATGCCCCAATTCGGTGTTGCTGACGGCTGGTTACACAGGGATCGTGACGAGATTGATATCATCGACAACTCGCACTACATTACTTCGGCCTTCAGTACCGGGCTGCTCACGTACCTGTCTTCAATCCAGCCCGTGACCATGATAGACTGGGGACTGGCTCCCGGCATGACCACATTGGCGAATGTACAGGATGTTGCCGTCAACTGGGAATCGGCATTGGGAGTGATTGATATCGGAGGCGAACTTGTAGGAGGCGACACGGCCGCGGGTCGGCGGGTCCAATTGCCCTGGGGAGATACGGGATTCAGCTTTTCTGCACTAAATGCAGACGGCCTGACCATCATGAAGCGGGCCATCGAATGGGCCGCTGCTGTCGAGGGTGGCGGCAGTGAGCCCGGCCCGGGCGAGGGTAATTATCGCGATGATTTCAATACTTTGAGCTATTCGGGCAGCAACGGCACTCTGACCTGGACTGGTGACTGGCAGGAGATTAACGAAAGTGACGGACCTTTAAGAGGAGATGAAGTAGTCACAGAAGATCCTCTCGCCAGCCCAAGGCCTCCTTCGTGTCAGCTTCGCGTCCGTGACAATGACGGTGGTGGTGAAGGCGTCATGCGGCAGGCAAACCTTGATGGGGCCGTTACCGCCACGTTATCGCTGTTGTATCGTCGAGCAGGACTTGACGACGCAAGTGATTATGTAGCTGTCGAAGTGTCCCCCAGCGGAATCTTTGGCCCCTGGACTGAGATTGCTCGCTTTGCCGGTCCGGCTGACGAATCCGCGTACCAGCCGTTCACACAGGATATCAGTGCTTACATAGACAGCGACTTCGCTATCCGGTTCATAAGCTCTCCGACCTTAGACGGCAGAGAAGATGTGTGGTTCGACGAGGTGGATATCCAGCTCAGTCAGTAAAATTCTTCACGCCAGGTTCCAGCGTTATCGGTATAACGGTTGGAGCAGGAAATTAATATTTTTTTGTCAAACAAAACGACCTATAAACAAGCTATACGGATTGCAATATGCCGGATTTGGGCACACCTCGCTTTTTCCTACCAAAATGCAAGGGAAAGCCTAATGGCAATCCTGCCTGATGCCGAAATTAAGGATTGGTGATAATGGAGGAATTGTATATTTACATGAAGCACCGGAGCAATAAAATTCGGTTCCGTCCGGCTTTGACGCTGCTGGAGATGGCTATCGCTATAGCGATAATGGCCATAGTCTTTGCTGTATTGGTGCCCCAGCTCAGGTCAATACACACAAGTTGGGACACTAAAGCCGGTAACTCTGAAATGCTCCAGAACGGAAGAATCCTCAAGGACCACCTTCAAAATAACCTAACAAAGGCCGCCCGAATAACCTCTGTTAGCGGCCCGGCCGAGACCAATGGCTATATCGAATTTCTGGACAACGATGCAAACAGCGTGCGTTACGATGTCAACAGTATTACGGGCTATGTTGAGTTCGGCCTTCTCGGAAATCTCGCTGATCTCGCAGGCCCGGTCAGTCAATTGCAGTTCACCTGCTATAATGCCATCGATCTGGATACGCCAATAACAGACGTCAATTCGATTCGTTGTGTGAAAGTCGAAGCGACGCTGACAAATTCCGCCACTCCCGGCCAGGATATGACTTTCACCACACAGGCCTATATTCGCAGCAATGCACTTCCGTCGTCCGGCGGAGGCATTACGAAAATGTCCGATCCATGGCTGGAATTTAACACTGTTAACGGTCAGGAACCGGCCCTGGCGTACAAAAGCGGCACTGATTTCTGGTGCGTCTATCGAGGTGACCGTGATAACGGCTTCCTTCGAACGATGACGGTCCGGACTACGGATTGGGGTGTTGACGCCTTCACGTCCCTGGAATATGACACCAAGCAGGGAATAACACCTGCCCTGGCCAAAATAGATGAAAACCATTTCCTCTGTGCCTATAACGGCGATCACAGTTGTGGCTGGGCGAACATAATTTATTCTGGCAGCGGGTCTCTTGAGACGAGCACTAAAGTCAAATTTGAACCTGATGTCTGTTATTATCCGGCATTGTCTAAGATAGATACTCAAGGGAATACACATTACTTTCTTTGTGTGTACTTTGATGGCGTTTCGCAGGTACGATTCCTTGTCCTGGAAGTTACGATAATCCCGGGCGTCTCGATGAGCATTACCCAGGGCCCTTTAAGTTCGTTTTCGTGCGACAGTGTTTGCCAGCCGGCTCTTATAAGAATAGATGACACGCATCATCTCTGCGCTTTCCGGGGCTCAAATCTCAGGCACTGGGCTGTCGTCCTGACCGTCAATCCGACCGATTGGACTGTAAGCACGGAAACAGCATTCGAAGTTACCCCCAGCCTCGATGCTTACGAGCCGGCACTGGCCAAGATAGACGACACGCACTATCTTTACGCTCTTACGAGTGACATCGGACAGGGCTGCGCCGTGGTACTGACGGTCAATACCAGCGACTGGACTATCAGCAAAGCTATGGCTGACCCTTATTACCAATTCTCCGATGCAGCCGGCAGCATAGAACTTTGTCAAATAAACGGTACAAGTTTCCTGTGTGCTTATACAGCAGGGGGACAGGGATTTGCGAGTGTCTTGACAGTCAATACCAGCGACTGGTCGATGAGCCACGGAGCACCTTATACGTTCGAGACTAACGCCTGCTCAGAGCCTGTGCTTTGTAAGATAGATGAGTCACATTATCTCTGTGCGTATGCCGGTCTGGATAACGATGGATATGTCGGTGTTTTGGAGCTAAGCGGCGGGATCATGCCATAGAAAAGAACACGAATATGAATGGAAAATATAGATATAGAGGTTCAGCCCTGATATTAGCTGTTTTTATAATAGCACTGCTGGCAGCAGTTGTCATGGGCATGCTGCAGATAAACACCGAAGAGATTCAGGTTATGCGGAATCAAATCTATGCTGCCGATGCCGTGGCAATTGCGGAAGCCGGACTAAATGATGCTTTCTCCGAGATTCGAGCAGATTCAAGCTGGGACACCGGATTTACGGACAAGGCCTTTAATGGCGGCTCGTACACCGTAACTGTCGGGGGATCTTCACCGAGCCTGACGGTTACATCAACCGGTACTTCTTCACAGGGCTTTGTTGGCCGGGTGGACGCCGATATAACGGTAGGAGCCAGCTTTCCTTACATAATAAGAATTGATTCGCTCAGGTTTAATAACAATTGACAGCGGAAAGGCTGATTATGCGTAACCAGGTTGCACTGGGAGTAGACATTTCAGACAAACAAATTAGCATGGCACTGCTTCGGCGCGTCAAGAACGGCGTCAAAGTGCTAAAGGCCGACAGTACGCCGGTTCCCGAAGGGGCAATCAAGAACGGCAGCATTGAGAAGCCCGAACTCCTTGCCGAAGCTATAAAGCAGTTGAAGTCCCGCAATAGAATACGGTCAAAAAGAGCTGCTATCTCTTTCTCTGCTGGAGCTATCATTGCCGACATCCTGGAAGCACCCAAGGGTGCACCAAGCAATGTCGGGCGGTTCGTTCAAAATGAATTTAAAAGCTATGTAGCCTTATCGGGCAGAGAAATTGCCTTTGACTTCTGCGGCATCAAGTCAGGACATGGGTTGGGAGATCGTCTCCTTGCGGTTGCCGCCGGTAGCGAAGAATTAGCTTTGCTTACTCAAACGTGTCGTCGAGCTCATCTTGACGTAGAAGCTGTCGAACCACCAATACTTGGCTATATTAGAGCACTTTACGCTGAAAGAATAGAAGGGAGGTTTGATAGCGATGTACTTATTGCCATATTGCATGGCGGCACCCTGACTTTGTGCGTATTTAGAAAACAAGTGCTGGATTTTATCAGAGTAGAGGACATCAACGGAAACGAAACAAATGCTGATGAGATGTGCCGATGGCTTGCTGGTGAGATAAATGCAGTTATACAATTTTATGATATCGAGGTTGCAGATAGTGCGGGAAAGTGGGAGATCACAATAGTCACAGATGGTGTGCAATTGCAGGAGGATGCGCAAACATCTTTGAAGGCCAGGATTGAGAGCACCGACTTAGAGGTCAGGACGGGTGAAAACGCATGTCATGATACAATTGTTGACCAAAACGGTTACAAAGGACAATCTTCGGCGCTTGCGATTGGCCTGGCCATGGGGCTTTTGGATGCGCGCCAGATTGGTTTGAAAATAAATCTGGTACCTCCGGAATCTGCTGAAGTCAGAGCTGTCAAAAAGCAACTTGTACTCACAACTGCTGTAATTGTCTTAGCGATTCCGTTGCTTATGATGGCAGTTGGGATTGGTTTTGCCCGGATGGCCACCAAAATCAAGACAAGCACTGTCAATAAGAAGCAGACAGAAATCCTGGAAGATACTCACACTATATTCACAGAGCTGAAATTCCTGAATCAACAAATCGACCTGATATCAAACAGGCCGGACGAGTTGAACAAGATTTTGGTGTCTCGCCCTGATCTGGATTGGGCGAAGATCCTGGACGATGTTAGAGTTCGCACACCTGAGGCTGTGCGTATAACCGAACTGTCTGCCGGCAATAAGAACCGGATAATCCTGAAGGGGTTGGCACTATCATACGAAGCTGCCCGTTTATTCGAGAAGATGCTGAATGAATCGGATTATTTCGACTCAGCGTCACTCTATGAGACGAAAAAAGGAGGAGAGGCGGGTGAGTTAGTGCTTTATGAGATTGATTGTTTACTGAAAATGGAAAAGATCAAAACCTGATGTTAGTCGAGAATCTTGCCAAATTGAGTCGTCCAGCGAGAAGAGCCACTTCGGCATCGCTGATTGTGATTGCAGCATTGGCAATGTACAAGTGGACGATTACACCACAATCCGCTTACCTGTCGGCGGCGAAAGGCTATGAGTCTGCTATGGGCAAGGTTTTGGAACAAAACAAGAGTGTCGCCAGGCAAATTGAGATCAAGAAAAAGGAATTGCAAGAATTGCGTGAAAATTCTGCTCAACTTCAGAGTGTTCTATTTACGACTGACCAGGCAAAAGAATTTTTCAGTGATTTGCAGGTCATTTCCGAACAAGCAGGCTGTGCAGTTAATTCCAGGAACTTGCTTGCCGACAGTATAGATCCTGAAAATGAACGTTTGGGTGTGGTGACCAAGAGTGCAGCACTAAGCATCGTGGGAGTTTATAGAAATATTACCAAATTATTGGCGAGGCTACAGTCGCGCTCCCAGAAAGTCTGGATAGACTCAATAGAACTGCGAGTTCTCGATCCCAGTTCGGATAAAGCCAGATGTGATCTAACAGTCACAATTTGTCAAATAATGGACAAGGATACATCATGAATAGCCCAAAACATAAAAGAACAGTTTTCTTCTACATCATTTTAGCCATTTGTATATGGTATGTTACGGCACAATCTGAGCCGGTGCTGGGTGCAGAGAGCAGGCTATTGCCGGTCGGCCGGGATAATCCTTTTGCAAAAATCACCAGACCGACAAATCCCAATCCATTGACATCGCTGCTTGCTTCTTCGGACTCCAATATAGAAAAGCCGGAATTGTTTATGCACACGGTAATGCTCAAGTTCCTCGATGCCAAAAGTCTTCAGGAAGCCGTGAGCATGATGTCCTCTGAGTTCGGCACCGTAGCTGTCAATCAGAAGAACAATTCCCTGATAATATGCGACACAAAAGAACACCTTGAAAGTATCGTCTCTGAGATAGAAAAGGCCGACAGAACACCGGAACAGATTATGATAGAGGTGGTTATTGTGGACGTTCAACTGCGCGACGAAAACGAAATCGGTGTTAACTGGGACCTCCTTTCTGATAAGAACTATGATTACATATACAGACAAAACTTCACGAATCGCCTCGGTTCCACTATTTCCAATGCCGAGACCATCGGGAACGCTACGGCCTTCAACACCACAGGCTTCGGCGGGGACTTCAGCGTAATTAGCGGCACAATTCGCAATGTTATTTCAATGCTACAGAGTAAAAGGGATGTCGAGATTATCGCGAGCCCAAGGGCCATGATGGTCAGTGGAGAATCCGCCAACATCAAAGCTGTTGAAGAAATCCCCTATAGCGAAGTTAGCGACACTGCTGCCGGCGGTGCAGGGGCAATTACATCTACCAAATTCAAAGAAGTCGGCGTTAATCTTCAGGTAAGCGGGACCATAACCGATGGGAACAACATTTTTCTGACAGTTGATACGGAACAGAACGTCATGACAAGTGAGAGCACGACGGGGGTACCTGTAGTCGATACGAGAAAAGCTACAACATCGCTCATGCTGAAGGACAGCCAAATAGTCGTTATAGGAGGCTTAAGACGGCAGGAAACAACCAAAAAAGTCGATCAGATCCCAATTCTCGGTGATATACCACTGGTTGGTCTTCTGTTCAAGTATACTAACACGGTTGTCAACAATACCGAGCTGATTGTTTTCCTCTCGCCACATATTTACAAAGAAGGAGAGCCTATTGGCGAAGATGCGATGTCAAAGTTCAATGAGATAACCGACAGGCCAATGCTCTTATTGCCAAAAGAGGCCAAAGAAAGGGAATATCGCAACCAGCTTGACCAGAGCATTAAGGAACGGACTGCTGCAGTTGAACTGCTACAGCAGAAAATCGCTGAATGCGAGCAGGTTGAGGACGGATTAAAACAACACCGCGAGCGCCTTGAGAAATCCGTTAAGGATCAGGCCGGCGCCAACCAACAGCTCCAGCAGGACATCGCCAAATTTAAACAGGCAGAGACTGATTTGAAAGAGTATCGCGACCAAATTGACAGGCGTATTCAGGAGCAAAACGCCGCTAATGAACAACTCCAATTGCAAATCAGCGAAGGAAAGCAGGCAGAGCGTGACCTGGAAGAGTACCGCGCCCAGCTTCAGAACCGTCTTAAAGAGCAGGCCACAACCGCTGAACAAATCAAGCTCGAAATCGCCAGGCGCAAGCAAAATGAGAGAGACGTCAAAAAGGAAATGTTGCTGGAAAGGATGAATGCGCTGAAAAATAAAAGAGATGATGATTCTGTTAAAGAGCTGCTGTCGACTTTGGCTTCATTAGACGAGATTCTTAGTCAGGAAATACAGGAGGCTTTGAGTTCCTCGAAAAAAGTCTTAGCCGATGAGGGAAAATAGCTTGCCGGGATACATCAGCGAACCGTATGCTCCTATAAATACATTGTTTTAGAAAGTAACATTAAGTTTTTTTGCAATTTTTAGATATCGGCCGGGTTTTCCTGAACCTGTGGCAGGTACAGGTCGATTAGTATCTTTGAAGTGACTCTATGGCAAAGGGAATCCAATAACTCAAACAGAGATTATTGAGGGCAAGTAGGAATGTTCGGAGTGTTTAAGTCAAATAAAAAAGTCGCCCCGGCTCGGATACTCGTCGTTGATGATGAGCCCGATTGTGCCAGCATCATCCAATGCCGCCTTGAATGGTGCCACTATGAGGTTATTACTGCATGCAATGGAGACGAGGGGCTCCAAATAGCAGAAAATGAGAATCCGGATATAATCCTTCTTGATACTAACATGCCTGTCATGGATGGCCACGAAATGCTCGAACGCATGAGAAAACATCCGGTATTAAAAGATACTCCTGTAATAATGGTAACAGCACTCTGCGGGATGGATGATATAAAAGCAGCTTCTGCTCTTGGCATTGAAGACTATGTCACCAAGCCGGTCGATTTCACAAGTCTGCTTGAGAAGATCTCTGACATTCTGAAAAATAGAGTGTCGAAATCTGCCAAAAAGTAGATTCTGAAATGCAACAACTTGGAGAACTTCCTGATCTCCATTCTCCCGGCACAACATCGTAATTATCAGATCCTGGTGTTCCATGATGACAGTATCTACATTGCTATTATAACTCCAAGCCTGTGATGGAATACGTTTGTGTTTTGCTCCAAAGCCCTCGACGAGTCTTTCGAAGGGAGATCCGATGTTCCCCTGGACATTCCACCGGAGTCTCAAATCTAATTTGTCAGCTTTGCCTTTCATCCATATAATCTGCTCGTAATAACTGAGCGGTTTCACATTGGGCCCTTAAAAAGACTGTAATGGTCTATTAAGGGCCCGGTTCTTTCAAGGGCGAATTTTTCTTATGGGACCTGCCGCGGCAGGGGCCAGCCCCTGCCCTTATCCATCTTCTTTAGCTATTGGTAGCACGTCTGAGTCATATATCTTATCTTTCGGAGGTCGATACGATGTTCCCTGGACATCCCAAAGTTTGAGTAATTTACTCTTGACAAATAGAATCAGAAAAGGTATAATATGCTATACTACGATTCTCACTTACCGCCATGTGAGGGAACAGTTTACCTCACAGCGATAATTGGGGGGTACAATACGGAGCTAATGGGAGAAAATACAGATAACAGTGTCCAACGGGCAAATTCTCTTTTTATCCACTCATGTATCCCTGTCAATCTCGAAGTGGGTACGGATTAAATTAAAAGTATGAACGCAACTTTTGTAAAGGGGACGGATGATGAAAGGCATAAAGATGGGCGGGAAGTATCTCAGGAAAGTTATATGCTTGCTGATGTGTTGTCTGATTTTAAACACATCACTTCCAAAAGTGATGGCCCTTGATTCGGGCAATATTATTGATTCTTCCGGCATTATCGGCACGCCAATATGGGATGACCACACAATCATAGAGACCGACCACGGCGCAATCATCAACTGGAACAATTTCAATACAAGTTTAGGCGAGATTGTTGAGTTCCGGCAATATTTAGATGGGAGCCAAAATGACATGTCGGCCGTGCTCAACAGGGTAAACTCGGGGAGCATTCCTACGGAATTCAACGGTGCTCTGAACGCTAATGGCCGTGTTTTTCTCGTTAATCCCGCCGGGATTATCTTCGGGGATGGTTCAACCATAAACGTATCACAACTGGTCGCCTCCGGTCTGAATATGTCGGATTGGGCATTTGATGCCGTTCTGGCCAATCCTGATAACCAGATGGTGTTCGAAGGCGGTGACGGAGATGTGACAAACCTAGCTATAATCCAGGCTGAAGACAGCGTCTATCTTATCGGCAATAAGATCAGCAACCTTGGGGTGATTGTTGCTCCGAACGGTTTGCTTGTTATGGCCGCCGGTGATAATGTATATCTGGCTCAGGATGGCAGTAATGTCCTGGTTGAACTCGAAACAGACCCTGGAAATGATTATCCTGATATCAGGAATTCAGGCAATGTGAATCTTTCAAATGGGACAATCGTACTTGCCGCCGGCGACAGTTTTTCCAGGGCCATCAGTAATGTGGGTATACTGTCTGCATCAGGCGGTTCCATAACGGCCCAGGCCGCATGTGTTAGAAACAACGGTTATATGTTTGTGGACTCATCCAGTGGCAATGGCGGCAGCATTAACCTGAACGGAGTAGAAGAAGTTATACTCGGTCCGGACGTATTGGATAATACCGGGAAGACTATTGCAAACTCAACGGCTGGTAATGGTGGAACGATAACCATAGAATCCGAAGGTACGGTTACTCTTGAAGATAATGCATTGATTGAAGCAAAAGGCGGCACATTTGTAGGGGACGGGGGGCACATAAAAATTTCCGGTGAGCATGTAGTCATTAAGAGTGATATAGACGCCTCGCCCGGCAATACGGATTACGATCCCGGCACATTGGAGATTGTTACTGGAAATGTCACTATCGCGGCAGGTGAGAACCTCGGTCAGATAGACACTATTTATGAGGAAGATTTAGAAGCTCTGTCGCAGGCTGGAACCAGCCTTGTTGTAAATGCCCAGGATAGTATCACTGTGCAGGACATACCTGATGATGGCATAATTGATGGACGCTACGGCAACATTGAGCTTCATGCAACAGGCACCGATAGTTTCGTGTCTTTCGAGGACACAACTGACACTATAAGCACAACTCTCGGCGATATCGTCATGGAGGCCGGTTCCGGCGGCATTGATATCGGCAACCTCGAGACCGGCAAAGATTTGTCTGATATCAGCCCGACGCCAGGTCAGATTACTTTAACCACCACAAATCAAGGCGATATAACCACAGAGAATCTTGCTATTAAAGACGGTTGGGGTCATGCTGAAATCAATGTTGATGCTTCCGGTGACTTGACTGTCAATGGTAATGTAGCTGTTGGAAGAGACTCAGCAATAAACAATATACCACTCGGTACAGATGCCGAAGCTATGATATATCTGAATGCCGGCGGCGATTTGGTCCTTGAAGGAGATGTTCGTGCCGATGCTGATGGAATACATGAGGGTGTTGCAGGTGGTGTAACAAAAGCCTATATCGGAATATCCGGAGGTTCAGCAGAGGTTGGCTATGGAGATGTGGCCATAAATGGAGATCTTGTTGCCACGGCGAGTTCAACAGCCCAGGGGACATCAGAAGCAACCATAGAGATAGATTCATGGGGTTTCATCAACTGGGGGCCGGAAGCTGCAGTTCCCCTGGCTGATGCTGATGAAGCGCATGTGGAAAGCCGGACGACTGCCAGTGACGAAGTTGCCGGTAACGTTGCGCAAATATTAGTGACTGGACAGGGTAATGCACCGGCACCGCAAACAGTACCTGACTTTTCTGAGGCCCACATGGGTAATGAAATTACTGGAAATGTGCTGGATAATGACATCGATCCGGAAGGCGAACCGCTTACAGCTGCATTGGTCGATGGCCCCAGTCATGCAGCATCGTTCACATTAAACGAAGACGGCAGCTACAGCTATACACCGGAACCTGGCTATGTCGGCACTGATACTTTCACATATACAGCCTCTGCCGGTGGAGGTACTTCTGCTCCTATTTTAGTAACAATAACCTTGACCAACACTCTCCCTGTAGCCGAGAGCGAAGAACCGACAATTCATATGGGAGTCCTTCTAGACGGCACGATACTTGACAATATTTCCGATGCGGACGATGATCCGCTTACAACGGCATTGGTCACCGATACCGAGCATGGCATTTTGACGCTGAATCCGGACGGCACCTACACATACGAACCGGTTGAAGGCTTTGTCGGCACTGACAGCTTTACGTTTTCGGTTGCTGACGGCCAGATTGATGCTGAGCCTGTTGAAGGCACTGTTACATTCACTATTACAAACTCCGCCCCTGTGACCGTTAGCGATGCAAAAGCCACTCACATGGGTGTTAATCTTGAGGGCACGTTAGAAGACTTCGTCACAGACCCGGATGGCGACCCATTAATAACGGCCATAATAACCGAAACCAAAAACGGCACATTGACGCTGGACGAGAACGGCAATTACTCCTACAAACCCGATGAGGGTTATGTTGGCACTGACAGCTTCACAATTACGGCCTACGATGGCGAGCTTGATGCAGAACCTGTTCAGTTGACAGCTACAATACTCGTAACTAATACCCTGCCCGAGTTGAAAAACGATACGGTTGAAACCCTTCGGTTTACCACCGTTGTTATCGACGTTCTGACTAATGATTCCGATCCGGATGGCGATCCATTTACAATAGACTCGTTCAAATACGAAGGCAAAGGAACCTTGGTACTGAACGAGGACAATACTTTCACATACACACCAGAGGCAGGCTTTTACGGAGAAGAAAGTTTCACATATACAGTCAGCGACGGACAGATCGACGCCGAACCTGTTGAGACAACAGTAACAATAGAGGTCGGCGTGGGATATTTACCACGTGCACCGCTGAATACGCCGACAGGGCCGGGGCTTCAAAGAACAAACATAGAAATCTCGGGTTGCCCGGCACTTACCAAATGGGTAGAAAAAGAACTTGGTACTGATGAACGAATGATGGAGATTATTGCTGTAAACGGTCTGGCTTCTACAGTAAATATTCAGCCGTGTGAAGCTTACTCAAACCTTAAAAAAGCAGCTAATATTCTAACAGATGGGACTCATTTAGCCGCCCTGATTCAAGTAATAAATAATTATGCCTTCGGCAATGCACCACTAAGTGACGAACAAATGACATCCATTGCTGAAGCTTTGGCACGCAACACCAAAACCAAAAACCAGTATGGCATAGCTGAAAAATACCTTACCGCCCTTTCGGAGTACGTAACCATCTTAAGCATGGAATTGACGTTCTCGCCGGAAGAATCCGTGCAATTCGCATATGAAAAATACGTTGACCGACTGGCTGATAGTGGGAACATTGCTGTAGCTGATTACCTTGCAGCAAGATTGAACTCGCTGAGTGTTTTTCTGTCAATGTCGCAACTGAAGCCTGTGAATCCGTATGAAGATTGGTAATATTGATTAACCTATAAAAGTAATCAGCTCCCCTTAGGCGTATTTGATGAACAGCCAAGGTTGCGGTTTTAAGCGTGCCTTGGCTGTTTTTATGTCTACTCCCGAACAGAAGACACTGTAATGTTATTGAAATTGAGATAAAATCCCAATACCATACCAAATAATCTTCTTCGCTCAAAGGCTATGGATATGAAGCTACTGGGATTACTATTACCGGCAACATCATTATTATTTATACTCGGAAACAATTCTAATAGCACTTTCATTATTGATGCCGATTTCCCAGGTGGAAATATCATCCCGGATAAGATCGAGGATAATACAATATTCCTTCGGCCCGACCAGCGAGATTCATCTACCTGGTGGTTTTATTGGTATTTCAAAGTTCAAGGTAATACCGGTGATACTTTCAGAATACGGTTCAACGGCAAAAATCCCATCGGCACACAAGGACCGGCCTTTAGTACGGATGGCGCAAAAACCTGGTCATGGTTTGGCCCTCAGAATACACAGGAATCTTCATTCACATATACGTTCGACCAGCATCACAAAGAGGTAAGATTCTGTTTTTCGATACCATATCTTGAAACAAATCTACAGAAGTTTCTCCTGAAATACACTGACCACCCGAATTTAGCCATCCACGAACTATGCCGAACCCGAAAGGGACGTACTGTAGAACGACTGCAAGCAGGTAAGATCGATGGAAATCCAAAATACCGCATTTTACTCACAGCCCGTCACCATGCATGTGAAATGATTGCCTCGTACACGCTTGAAGGTTTTTTGGAGACTGTTCTGTCCGATACGGATTTGGGCCTTTGGTTCCGGAATAATGTGGAAATCCTTGCTATACCTTTTGTCGACAAAGATGGTGTCGAAGACGGCGACCAGGGCAAGAATCGCAAACCACACGACCATAATCGTGATTATGGTGGTGATAGCATTTACCCATCTGTTCGGGCAATTCGTAACTTCGTCCCTAAGTGGTCCGAAGAAAAGCTTAAAGTTGCCCTTGACCTGCATTGCCCATACATCAGCGGCCAATACAACGAGATTATTTACATTGTGGGCAGCTCCAATCCGGATGTTTGGCGCCAACAGCAGAAATTCGCATCCATTTTGGAATCCGTCTGTGTTGGCTCGTTACTGTATTCTGCTGACAGCAGCCTTCCATTCGGGACTGACTGGAATACAGCAAGTAATTACGGGGGACACAAGTCCTGCGCCCGCTGGGCAGCAGAACAACATAGTGTACTTCTGGCGACCACAATTGAAATTCCTTATGCTAATGTAGGCTCAGTTGTCGTTACAGCCGGTAATGCCCGTGATTTCGGCCGTGATCTCGCTCATGCCCTATGTAAATATCTCGAAGGCATAGATAATAAGTTGAATTGACATGAAATTATAGTACGATGAAACTTAAAACTTGCTGGAGTATTTTTATCAGGAGAAACACAATGAAAAATTCGTTAGAATCAATGGTAATCGCCCTATTGGTATTAATTGCCGGTACCGCCGAAGGAGTGGACTTCGAACATGTTGTTATTGACCAAAACATTGGCGGCAGGACAGCAATCGGCGATATAGACGGTGACGGCTTCAACGACATTGTTGTTCATACATGGTCGAGCGACAGAGGCAAACAGAACGACGGGAAAATCGGCTGGTATAAATATCCCCACTGGCAGCGGTACAGCATCGTTGACAACGGCCACATCTTCGGTGACGGCGTGCTCGCAGTTGATCTGGACAAAGACGGTGACAACGATGTCGTCACAGCCAAAGGCAGCGATAATGAAGCCAGCATATTCTGGTACGAGAATCCGGGCGGCAAAGCCACTTCAGGCTGGAAAGAACATAAACTGGCGACCGTTGAAACTGGTAGTGAAGTTAAAGATGTCGAAGTGCACGATATGGATCATGACGGCAAGCCAGATGTGGTTGTTCGTACAAAGCACAAATTCGCCATTTATTTCCAGGAGTCACCCGATTCATGGACCGAAGTTAAAACCGACAACGCCGAACGCGAAGGAATGATAATTGGCGACATTGACGCAGACGGCGACTACGACGTAGTGATGAATGGATTTTGGCTGGAGAATCCGCGACAACCTCGCAAAGACACATGGAAGCGACATGATATTGATACGACCTGGTACAAGGACGTTACGGGCGGCTGGCAGGACCATAGCGTCATGGCCGATATCAAAGATTTTAATAATGATGGTAAAGTTGATGTGATTTTGTCGCATTCTGAAAAGACCGGCTTTGCAATTGCATGGTACGAATCGACTAAGCCAAAAGGCGGCCCCGAAGCATGGACCAAACACGAAATCGGTGTCATCGATTACTGTCATACCCTTCGCGGAGATGATATAGATATGGACGGAGATATCGACGTTGTCGCTGCCACCCTGATTAGAAAGAAAAAACCTGAGATATGTGTGTTTGTCAACGAAGACAAAGGACTCACCTGGCGGAAACAATCACTGGCTGCAGAGAGCGCCTACAAAGCCAAGACAGGAGACATTGACAATGATGGTGACATCGACATCGTCACAGCACGAAGCTGGGACATGGGGCCTTTGCAATTTTGGCGCAATACCTATTCTAAAACTGTCGGCCAGATTGGCGTAGGAGCATCGCCACCGCCCGGAGTCGAGGTCCTGATTGACGGAACTCGCAAAATGCTGGACGAAAAATGGACGTATTGGGAAGGTCCGCGATTTGCCTCGTCCTTGCCTATCAAGTGGGAAATCGTCGATGATCCCGTGGATCCGGGCAAAGTCATCGCAAGCACCGATCCGGCCGGTGACGGTGGCAAGTATGGTGCCGCAGACATCGTTACGAAAAAGAAATACCGGGACTTCCGGCTGCATATTGAATTTCTGATTCCTCATAAGAAAGGCAACAGCGGAGTTTATCTGCAGAATCGTTATGAAATACAAGTCCTGGACGGTGACAGCGGAAAGCACGGAATGGCTGCCGTGATTAACGAGGCAGCAGGCCCATATCATGCTTATAACGGCACTGGAAAATGGAACGCTTACGACATAAAATTCCGTGCCGCCCGATTCAAGGACGGAAAACTCACCGAAAAAGCAATGGTAACAATTTTCTTCAACGGAGTCAGGGCACACACGAACCACAAAATTCAAAAGGTCTGGGGCGGAGAAAATTCCGGCATCGACGGTGGCAATCAGGGCGGAACAGGAATCACCGACGTGCCCGGCGGACTAAAACTACAGTGCGAGGGCCACAAAGTATTGTATCGCAATGCCTGGATCCAAAAACTCGATATAACAGAGCCGAACACCGACTGGGATTCCTGATATTATCTGTAAGCTATTGCTCGATGATTTGTTTTAGAAAGAACGACTCGAAAAGACCATAATCAACAGTGTGATAATCTTTTCCGGGCGGCGGGCCTGTTGCGGGGCCTGCTCCGAACATGCCTGGCCAGGCACTGCCTAATCCATTTCCCGCATGATGCGGCCCAAGAGTGTTCTTGAGCGTTCCGATGACAACGACCTCAACAGAATTAGTGCCCTGCTTAATCAAATCCGTTACATCACACTGCCAGGGCTTATATGCAATATAACCTGCAGACTTATCGTTAACGATTACTTCGGCAACGCTGCCATACCACTTGTCCAATTCGACAAAATGTCGCCCGGCGGGGCGCTTGACATTGAACATTTGTTTATAACATACACCCGCGGCATAAAACGGATAGCCCTGCTTTTTCCAACTGCCGAGATTCAAAGCAGGTTCCGAACCACCGGCAATCACAAAGCCTGAATCTGTTTCTTTAAGTGTAAACGCTCCCAGCAAATAAGCCGATTCAAGTTCGTGGTAAATAGTAAAAGGCGATACCGTGATCGTCACGGCGTTCTCGCCCAACTTGACAGTATCAGAAATATCTATTTTGCCGAATGCCTTGTCCAGCCACCATGTATTCTTTATCGCTGAAACTGTTTTACCGTTGCACTTAATAGAGTACAAGTCCGGACGCTCGATAACAATACAAAGTCGTTCCGGTACTTTCTGCTCTATTTTAAAGCGATACGTCGCTTCAAAGCCGCTGTCGGGTGCGAAAGTCCTGCTGATAAGCTCATCACGAAACTGAACGGCGCTGTCCCACGGATTTCTTCCCATTCCGTTCTTTGCGAATGCAAACTGAGAAGCCTTATAGAAATAAATATTCTTCTTCGTCTCGGAAGCCGCCGTGATATCGACAAAATCCAGCGTCAGCACATTATCTTCTATCGGGCGGATTTCAAGCTCACCGTGCGAAGCCACAAGATTCGTCGTTGTCTTTGGCTCAGCCACAGGAGCATGAGATTTTTTCGATAAGAACAGCACAAGACTCCCGCACGGTGGAAGCTCGAAACGGGCTTTTACACCAGCACTCGTTTTTTCAAATGGATAGATGGAAATCTCCGCTGTAGCCGGATACCATTGCTCGATACTCCTGGCAGCCGATTTAACTAATCCTGCTGAAGGTTCGTCAATGCTTGTATTAACCAGCAGTAGAAATTCACCGTCATCGAGTTTTCGTCTGTGATGGAATAGTATTCCCCTGTCACCGTTGTCTCGCTCGATGGCAAATCCATCTTTTGATAAGGCCAGCAGCATTTCGGGTAAGTCGGCCGGCTCGGCCTGCTTCCAAGCGGAATGTTTCGCCGCTTCGGCGCCATGATTCGACGGCCGGCCGTCAACGTACGAAGGGATCTGCCCGCAGCAGATAACCGCTCCGCCTGCTCTCGAATATGCGCCGAGCAGCTCCATCGTTCGGCGATTCAGATTCTCCGTCAAAGGCGGCAAGACGACCGTGCTGTAAACACGCTGCCCTACCCTAAAGAGCGGCCCATCGGTTGAGCCCTGCCGGGTGATAATATCTTCGCACCCGATATCGTATTCAACCTGTGCCCGTTCCAGCGAAAGAAGCATTTCCTGGAACCGGTTGCCAATCTCGTTTAGCTTTCCTTTCGGGATCGAATCGCCCTGGTACATCCATGTTGTTGTCGTCGGTTCTATTACAAGAATCCGGTTAATCTGCCGGCCTTGTGACATTATCAGCGACAACCTTGCAAAATACTGGGCCATCACATGGTATGCCTTCCACCACGGTTCGTGATATGAGAACGACTGCGGATGGTCGCGCTTGCGGGCGCCTCGTATCGTGATATATGAAAGATGCTCATTAAGGGTATTGACTCCCAGCACGTAAAGCCAGTCGCCGATGCGTTTCATGTCCTCGAAACGCAGGTCCCAGCCACCGGCGCCGTATGCTTCACACAATGTCCGCTCTCTTGCGAATTGATTAGCCACGCTTGACAATTCCTTGACGGCCCGAACATTGCCGAACTGAGCGTGCGTGTCCTCACGATACTGATTCATCAATGTATCTATCGCCGGCCTCTGGTGCCATGCGTACATGGCCATATTGTCGCCGCCGTGACCGGCACCGGGCCAGCCGTGTTCCCAGTAATGGCCGGTGAATTCCAGGTTGTGCTTTTCGCAGTACTCATAGCAGGGTTTGGCCCACCTGTCGATAAACTGTTCGAGAAGGAGGCAGTAGTAGTTGTGGCGGACGCGTTTGAAGTCGCCGACAGGTCGAACAAGCTGGGGTAGATGTTCGATCAGGCTGTATCCCCAGCGCTGTTGAAACAGCTCCGGCAGATGGTCCGACCAGTGAAGACCGCCGGCAGGGGCAAGGTGCGGCTCATCGGTGAACCAGCCGGGAACGCGCTTGCCGAAATGCTCGCCGATGTGACGGCGATACTCCTCCATAGTGACCTCAATGAACTTCTCCGTGACGCCCGGCTTGAGCAGGTCGACGTAATACTTGCCGCCAAACCAGCCGCCGGTTGGAGCCAGGCGGATTGATGCCACCAGATAGCGGCCGTCATCGAAAGTCTGACCTTTGCGGATCATCTCGGTGATATTCTCGTATGTATCGCCTGCTATCCGAAAGACGGCCACGATGTTGTCATCAAGGTTGGGAATCGTCTTGACCTCGTTAAGGGAAAGGCCCTTGCCTCGCGATTCAGGCATAGCTTCAGGTACCAAGCCGCCGGCAAATCCCGAAGGGTACGAGTTTTCGTCATAGATCCAGACGTTCATGTCGAGCCGTTCGGCTTCTTCGAGAGCGACCTTCCAGAGCCTGAACCATTCAGGCGATAAATAAGGCGTCATTAATCCCGGCCTGGGATGGACAAAAACTTGCGTGACTTTCTGGCCGGCCAAATCACGCATAGTACCGACTATCTGCTCATCTGTCAGCATGTCATTCCAAACCCATAATGGGGCCGTATGATACTGGCGCGGCGGATCTGAAAACTGCCTCCTAACAGCAGCCGAATCCACCGCTCTCAACCTGCTGCAAGGAACCATTGCCGCTAAACAGATAAAAATCCAAAATAATACAACGTGCTTTTTTGAAATCGTCTTTCTCATGATAATACCCTATACGATTTTTCTAACAGTTTTTACCAATCCAGAGGGAAAATGATAACCAACACCTTATGACCTTACAAGAATAGCAAATATACTTTTACAAAACAAGGTGGAAATAAATAACTTGAGCAAGTACAATTATGAGCAAAAATTGAAACGTATAATAGTAGTAGAACGGAGCATTCGAAATGAAATATGCCATTATAATTAAAACTTTAATGTTTATGATATTGCTCCATTGCTGCTCCGCGCCGGCTGCTGAGAACAACACACCGCTTTGGCAAATAGGCGACGCAGACAATGATACGAAGGAATTTGCACTTGGCCCGGACAGGAGTAACCAGTACTCGACAACGTTTCCTCACGATGCTTTATTTATTATAGATCAATCCGATCCAAAGAAAGACTGGCCATATATACAACCCGGCCCGGCTGATGTCTGGGCAGGTAGCAAAATCCACACATTCACGATTATGTTCGGCCTAAAAATGACATCGGCAGAGGGCAAAGGCCAGATTGTGCTGGACTTTGTCGATACGCACAGCGCACTGCCGCCGAAAATGGAAGTCAAAATCAACGACATATCCTTCGTTCGTGAATTGCCCAAAGGCGCCGGGGATGATTCGGCACATGGTCAGCCGGACAAGGGCCGCGAGTGTCGGCTCATTATTGACTTTCCGACCGGTGCTCTTAAAGTAGGCACCAACAATATTACTATCAAATCTCAGGAGGGTAGCTGGGTCTTATACGACTATGTGGCATTGAATGTACCAGCAGGCTTTGAGACCGGCCCGATTGAATCCCAGACAAAACTGCTGGAAGTCAATAGTCAACCGTATCTCGTCAAATATGATGATGGTAAAATGTATCAACCGGTATTGGTATCGGTCCTTCACATCGGTGAGCAGACCGAAGCCGGAGTCTCGGTCAATGGGAGCGAATTTTCCAAACAATCGCTGAAGCCGGGTTTCAAAGTTATTGAAGGATTCGCGCCGGCGGTTCAGAAACCAACCTCCATCCAGATTGATGCCATGGTGGCAGGCAAATCCATCGGCAAGCAGACACTGACTATCGAACCTGTCCGTAAATGGGAAATATATATATTACACCACTCCCATGTGGACATCGGCTATACACACGTTCAGACAGAAGTAGAACGCAAGCATTGGCAGTATTTCGAACAGGTCATCGATCTGGCACACAAGACGGCGGATTATCCGGCAGGCTCGGCGTTTAAGTGGAACGTCGAAGTGCTCTGGGCAGTCGACAGCTTCCTGAAACAGGCATCGCCTGAGGAAATTCAAGCCTTCATCGATGCCGTAAAGAAAGGCTGGATCGGCCTGGATGCTTTGTACGGCAACGAATTGACCGCCTTATGCCGACCGGAAGAACTCATTCATCTTGTTGGGTATGCCCAGACGCTTAGGAATAAATACGATGTAACAATCGATTCGGCGATGATCACTGACGTTCCCGGCTACACATGGGGCATCGTACCTGTCCTGGCCCAGAGCGGCGTTAAATATTTCTCTGTAGGACCAAACAGAGGGCACCGTATCGGTTATACACTATCGACCTGGGGCGACAAACCTTTCTATTGGCAATCACCGTCCGGCCGGCAAAGCATCCTCTGCTGGATTGCTGGTGAAGGTTATTCATTCTTCCACAGCGGGCGTCTCGACGGTGGAAGGCTCTTCAACTATCTCAAGCGTCTGGGAGAATCCGAATACCCTTATGACATGATTCAGCTTCGCTATTCCATAGGCGGTGACAACGGCCCACCCGACCCGGACATGAGTGACTTTGTCAGGGACTGGAACCAGAAGTACGCCTATCCCAAGCTGGTTGTGGCGACAACCACAGAAATGTTCCGAGAATTCGAACGCCGATACGCCGACAAGATACCAAAGTTTAGCGGTGATTTTACGCCGTACTGGGAAGACGGTGCCGGCTCATCCGCAGCCGAGACGGCAATTAATCGCGAGGCCGCTGAACGTCTGGTTCAGGCCGAAACACTATGGGCTATGCTAAATCCAGCGGAATACCCTGTCGAGCAGTTCAGGGAAGCATGGCGTAATGTCATTCTTTATGATGAACACACATGGGGTGCACACTGCAGCATTAGCCAGCCCGAAAGTGAATTCACCAAAGCTCAATGGAAGATAAAGCAGGCCTTTGCCCTTAATGCAGATTTACAGTCAGGAAATCTTCTTAACAACGCACTGGCCGGACATAGAGCGAAAGCAAAACAAGTCACTACACTGGATGTTTTTAACACTTGTTCCTGGACTCGAACGGACCTTGTGATATTGCCGAAGGACATGGTAGTGGCCGGTGACGTCGTCAAGGACTCAGAAGGGCAAAGCATAAAATCGCAGCGGCTCTCGATGGGCGAACTGGCTTTTCTTGCTCAGGACATCGCACCATTCTCCGCCAAACGATTCACCTTCGAGGCAGGCGAGGCTACCACATCCGGCAGCGCTTCAGCGAAAGATACCCAACTAAGCAACAGCACAATATTGCTTTCGGTCAATGAGAAAACCGGTGCAATCGAGAGTTTGAAGGGCAAGCAGCAGAATATCGAGCTGGTTGACACCGAAACCGGCCTGGGACTAAACGATTACTTCTACATCGCGGGCAGAGACCCGACCGAACCGCAGCGTAACGGGCCGGTCAAAATCAGCGTCAAAGAGACAGGGCCGCTGGTTGCTTCGCTGTTGATCGAATCCAATGCGCCGGGTTGCAACAAGCTCGTTCGTGAGTTTCGAGTCATTGAAGGCATCGATCGAGTTGACATTATAAACGTTATCGACAAGAAAAATATCTACGAGCAGGAGGCTGTGCACCTGGCCTTTCCCTTTAAAATACCCGATGGTGTGATGCGAATGGATATCCCCTGGGCGGTTGTCAGTCCCGAAACAGACCAACTGCCCGGCGCATGCAAAAATTACTTTACAGTTCAAAGATGGGCGGACGTGTCCAACAATGATTACGGCATCACATGGGCAACACCTGATGCGCCGCTGATTGAAGTTGGTGCTATTACCAACGATCCGAGGGGCAAGACCGTCGGATGGATCAAGAAACTCGAACCATCTACAACATTGTACTCCTATGTGATGAACAATTACTGGGAGACCAACTATAAGGCAGGCCAGGAAGGGCCAACGACATTTCGCTACTCAATCCAGCCACACAGCAGCTTCGATTCAAGTAAGGCGGTAAAATTCGGCACCGAGCAAAGTCAGCCGCTCATCGCTGTGCCGGTCGATAATAAGACGCCGGCGCAGGGTTCCATAATGAAAGTCGAGCCTGATAGCATAATTGTGACGGCATTCAAGCCCAGCTCAGACGGCAAGGCATGGATCGTACGGTTATTCAATACAGGTAATAAATCCGATAAAGTTAAAGTCACCTGGGCGAAACCGGCGCCGGATACGATATGGCTCACCAACCTTGCGGAAAAACAGCTCGACAAGGTAACCGGGCTGATAGAGATGGCGGCATACGATTTTGTCACTCTTAGAGCTTCAATACCGGTGAAATAAGGAAAGAGCAATGACATCAAGAGAGCGTGTTTTAGCAGCTTTAGAGCATAAAGAAACAGACCATGTCCCCTTCGATCTTTCCGGGCACAGATCTTCGGGCATAGCAGCTATTGCATATCCGAAACTGCGCAAATATCTGGGTCTGCCCCCAAAACCGATTCGAGTTTATGACATCATCCAGCAACTGGCTATTGTCGATGACGATGTTCTGGAGAGATTTGGTGTTGACACAATCGAGATGGGGCGGGGCTTCGCACGGGACGAGCAATCGTGGCAGCCCTGGACTTTGCCGGACGGCGCGGCATGTTTTGTCCCGGCATGGACAAATATTGAGCGGGATGACAATCGCTGGATTATACGCTCCGACAGCGGCAGAATTCTCGCCCACATGCCCGATGGCTCGCTCTATTTCGAACAGACATATTATCCTTTTCTCGAAGGCGATGATCTGGATGCAATCTCCGAGGTCCTCGGAGAATCCATGTGGACAGCTATTGCCAGCCCTCCCGGTCCGGTTGACAGCAAGGAACTTTCGGAAGGAGCAAAGCGTTTGCGTGCCGGCACAGACCGCGCGATCATTGGCCTTTTCGGCGGCAACCTCTTCGAAGTAGGCCATTTTCTTTATCGTAACGACCGGTTCATGATGCTGCTGGCCGCCGAGCCGCAACATTCTCACCGTTTCCTCGACAAACTTGTCGAACTTCATCTGGTCAATCTGGAGCGATTCTTGGCCGCCGTCGGCGATCACATCGACATAATCCTTTTCGGCGATGACCTCGGAATGCAGACCGGGCCAATGATGTCGCCGAAAATGTATTGCGAATTTTTCAAGCCCCGGCACAAATTACTCTGGAACCGCGCTAAAGAGCTGGCTGATGTCAAAGTCATGCTGCACTGCTGCGGCGGCGTCCGGGAATTGCTGCCGCACCTGATTGAGGCTGGCCTTGATGCCATCAATCCTGTCCAAATCAGTTGCTGCCGAATGGACGCTGCAGAACTCAAAGCCGAGTTCGGAAGCGAGCTTACCTTCTGGGGCGGTGGCTGCGACACGAGAGACGTCCTGCCGAACGGCACACCACAACAGGTTGCCGAACACGTTAAAAAACAAGTCGAAACACTCAGCCCCGGCGGCGGTTTCGTTTTCCAGCAGGTGCACAATATCCTGGCCAATGTGCCGCCGGAGAATATTACAGCGATGTTTGACGCGGTGAATGCGGCATGAGTCCGGTCGATTATGTCATAATCCTGCTCTATTTCGCTGTTGTGATTGGGCTGGGTTTCTGGTATCAGAAGCGCGCTTCGGAAAACCTTGGGGCCTACTTCCTGGGCGGCAAAGGAATCCACTGGCTTGCCCTGGCGATGTCCGGTTCGGTATCCAACTTCGATATTACAGGGACGATGTGGATTATTTCTATCCTTTACGTCCTGGGAATGAAATCAATGTGGCACCACTGGATGTGGGGTTTTCTGATGGGCGCATTTTTCCTCAGCTACATGGGAAAATGGGTGCGCCGCTCAAACGTTATGACAGCGGCCGAGTGGATGCAGACACGCTTTGGGTCGGGCCCCGGGGGCAAACTCGCCCGTACTACGTCGGCGCTAATCGCGGTGCTCTTCACCGCCTGCTTCATTGGCTACGCCTACCAGGGCATCGGCAAGTTCGCAACCGTGTATATTCCGCTGGAAATCCTGGCTCAATATACTTCCAGCCCCTGGCTCCGGCACATATTGACGGCACATGAACCGGATTGCCTTGCTGTTTTGATTATTGGCATAACAACTCTCTATGTCGTTCTCGGAGGGCTTTACAGCGTTGTCGTCACTGATGTCGTACAGACCATCATCCTCACCATCGGGAGCATCCTTGTCGCCTGCATCGCATGGTCTCACCTGACTCCGGAGCTGATGTCCGCCCTGCCGGAAAATTGGAATTCGCTGAGTGTGCCGTGGCGAATCGAAGAATTTGCCGGAAGCGAGAACGCACAGTTCGAGCTTTTCGGGGCCCTTGTCATTGTCTGGATCATGAAGGGCCTGCTGCTAAATCTCGGCGGGCCGGCCCAAATGTACGATGCGCAGCGCTTCCTGGCCGCACGGAATCCGCGAGATGCCGCCAAGATCGGCGCCGCCTGGAGTCTTTTCCTCATCGTCCGCTGGGCCATGTGTGCTGGGATCGCCCTGCTGGCTATCACCGGAGTCACCGGTGTTACGGATTCGGAGCAAGTAATGCCGCTGGTTCTGCTGAAATTTCTACCAAACGGGCTCAGGGGCATCGTTATCGCCGGATTGTTGGCTGCGTTCATGTCAACCTTCAGCTCGACCGTCAACAGCGGTGCTTCCTTTATAGTTCGCGACCTGTGGCAGCCATATTTTCATCCCAACGCCGGCGAAAAACAATCCGTGAGATTCAGTTACATCGCGACAATTCTTCTTGTTCTCATCGGCCTGGGCATAGGTACTCAAGCCACTTCGATAGCACAAATATGGAGCTGGATGATGATGGCATTGGGCGCCGGTGTGGTTGTACCGAACGTGCTCAGGTGGTACTGGTGGCGCATTAACGGCTGGGGCTATGCATTCGGAACACTTGCCGGAATACTGCTCTCGTTAGTGGCATTGCTTTTCCCGGATACTCCGGCATATTATACGTTTCCTTTAATATGTGCTGCATCGCTGATTGCCAGTATCATTGTATCCTTTGCGACAAAACCGACTGATAACGAAATCCTTGCTGCATTTTACAAATCGGTTCGGCCATTCGGATTATGGAAGCCGATTGCTGCAAAAGCCGGCGTATCAAAGAAAGATTTATCCTCCAAGTCAGAAAGTATGTCATTAACAATTTTAAATGTATTGCTTGCCATGCTGGCGATCACAGGATTATACCTTTTCCCAATGTACCTCGTCGGCCGCTGGTATCTCAACTCGGTGATATGGCTCGGACTGGCAATCGCGGCGATATTAGCATTAAAATACACCTGGTATCGATTTCTGCCTACACCAGATGAAACTTGACAAGTTCCCTCAAATCAAGATAGATTTGCTATAAATTGTTGAAACTGAAGGATATCACAGAGCCGGCACAGAGTTGATAAATAATGGAACAAGAGGTCTATTATGAATGAAGACAATAAAAACCAGATCTTCTGCCCCAAATGTAAGATACAGATGCAGCAAGGATATATTCTTGATGCTATGTATGGAAATATAGTTACCACTACTTCAAAGTGGTCGAAAGGAAAACCCAAAAAAATATTGACCTTTGCTTTACCTTCAGCAGATAAAAAATCAACAGAGATTACAACTTATCGATGCCCGGAATGCGGCTATCTTGAATCATATGCCTTCTGAGCATTATACTTTGTCCTCAATTCTAAATATCTGAACCAAATATGAATGAAATACCTAATAAATCAGATCAGGAATTAATGCAGATAGCTATTAAAGAGGCACATATCGCCGAAGAGAACGGCGATGTCCCCATCGGGGCGGTCATCGTTTATCAGAACCAGATTATCGGCAAAGCATATAATCAGCGGGAGCAGCTCCAGGACCCGACCGCCCATGCGGAAATCATCGCCCTTACTCAGGCGGCGGCATTTCTTGAAAGCTGGCGATTGCATAATTGCACGATGTATGTCACATTGGAGCCATGCACGATGTGTGCCGGGGCGCTTGTTCTGGCACGAATAGACAGGCTCGTTTATGGCTGCGACGACCCCAAAACCGGCGCCGTCAAGAGCCTGTACAATATCGCAACCGATGAGAGGCTGAATCACATAATTGATGTGACCTCCGGCGTTTTAGCAGAAGAATGCAGCGGCCTTTTACAGCAATTCTTTCGCCGCCGCCGAATCGAAAACAATCAGCAGTGATTTTTACAGTTGTGACCGAAAAACCAGAATAACCTTTCTACATTCTGTCTTTCTCTTCAATCATATTCAAAGTAAACGCAAGAACCGGGTCCTCGGTATCCATATACCGGGCGAGCAACTCATCGTTTATCGCAACATCCGGGATCACCCCTCGCTTGTCATCGTCCGGCATGGGCATGGGAGCAAAGAAACGCTTGTGCGAGACAGCGAATTGTAAGCCGCTATTGGGCAGAGTGAATCTCGGGCAATCTCCAAAACACTCACGCAATCCGCCTGTCTCTTCACCAATAAGCGTGGCAATATCAAAGTCCTCCAGCACAGCGGCAAAGCCGGATGCCGACGAAAAAGTGGCAGGCCCGATCAATACATAAATTCTGCCGTCAAAACGAAAATCCATATCACGGGGCCTTTTTAGCCGGCTCCTGTATTTGAGGATTCGGCCTCTCAGTAAAAGTGCCGGAATACCCAACAATTCCTTTCCATACACCTGCTTTGATATCTTCACATCAGAACCTGAGAACATACGATAGCGCTTAGATGTGATGTAATTCAGGATGTAATCACCGGCCCGTGAATTACCACCGCCATTAAAACGCAAGTCAATAACAAGATTTTGAGAGCCCCTGCCGCGGATTTCAGAAAAGACCGCATCGATTGCTTTACGGCCGGCTTTGTTATAATTAAAACTATTGTACCGCCAATAGCAGGTACGGTCATTATGATAGAAACAATGTGTAGCCGCCGGACGCAGGCTGGCCCCGGATTTGAAGGTTTTGCGATATATGGGCAAGTCGATCTGGTCGATAACAAGCGTTTCAGGTTCCTTGAGGCCGCGAGCAATCGTAATGTCCATTTGCTGCTCGCTTACTGGCTGCAGCAAGGCCCAGTATATCTGCTGCTTACCCAGGAAACGAGATATCCTGTGAGCTTCTCGTTCCCCGGAGATCTTTGCGAGCATCGGTTGAAGAAATTCTTCAATTTCGACGCCGTTAATACCCAGCAGACGAACGCCTTTAATGTGTCCGAACTGCTCAGTTGTGTCGCAGATAAGTATATATCCGGCTTGCCATATCAACCTGAAGGGAGGCATTAGGATGGAGCGGTCTGATTCAATAAGGTCATAATTCAGCCATAAGCTTGTATGCCCATCGCCAAATACCGCCGCCGTCCCGGCTATAGTAAGGGCAAGAGAGGCCCTGGATATTCTACCTGTTCGTTGATATTCGGCCTCGAAGGCAGCCCGGCACTGCTGCTTGACGGCCTGGTAGTCTGAAACTGATACATTAGCCAGATGATTCGGGTGAACCTGCTCGACCGTCCTGAAAAAGAAATCGGTGTCCTCGAAAGCGTCATCTAAATCGAGCGGCGGACGAATCGCCCACTTTCCCTTACTCTTCATATAGCTGCCGGTCCCGAGGATGGTCTTATCTTGCGCGATCACGTAGTCCGTCACGCCATGGGTTACGGCATTGATGCCTGCCACATCTTGAGCACGCTGGGCCGTATAGATTAAAACACCGCGGCGAGGATTGTCGGGATTGGGCCAGGCCGTTATGAAACGAAGATCGGTTCCTTCGTATTTTCGATCGGAAACGATGCTGCCGGGCTCGATGGTAACGGGTATCTTATCGATATGCCGGGCCAGCCACAGATTGCCGCGAACAGTACCGTAAACGAGGACGGAATTCGAATCCAGGTCCCTCTCTAATGCTTCGGTATCGGTGATTATCTCCGTATTGGAAGAGATACCTCGCTCCGTGATCATCCTTTCTATTCCTTTTACATGAGCCAATATACGTTCCTGGTCGACGGCATTCTTCTCGCTGGTGGGGACAATAAGAACAATGGATGGATTGTTCCTAAATACAGCATTAATAGGTCCGTTAAAAAGCCCTGATTTGTCTGTTGACGCTGCTTGCTGGCACGATGTTCCCAAAAGAACCAAAAGGCCCAGAAGACAGACAAATCGTGGTTTCATTTGACACCCCTTCGTTTAGTTTAACTACTATTCAGCTTAACTTGACTGCTGTGCCGTAAGCAAAAAGTTCAGCCGCCGTGCCCACAACACTCGTTGTCATATAGCGGACATTAATTATCGCATCCGCCCCCATCTTTGTTGCCTGTGCGATCATCCTGTTAGTTGCTGCTGTCCGGGCATTGCCCATCATCTCAGTATATTCAGTCAATTCACCGCCGAGGACAAGTCTGACTATGGCGGACAGGTCTTTGCCGAGCCATATCGCAAATACCGTGTGCCCCTGAACCATACCAAGAATCTCGCTCACCTGGCGGCCGGGCACTTCCATTGAGTTCAACAGTAATATCGAGCGGTCAGGCTCAGTTGGTAGCGGTTCTTCTGCCGGTTCTTTGCTAATCTTCTGTTCGAGGGCCAATGTAATCAGAACAACAAGGATGCCACCCAGAAGGCAGAATATCGCTGTCCGCAGCCACCAGGGCACAACCGGATCATCGGCAACAATCACGTGCCACGGCACCCCGATAAAAATCACGGTAAACAGTCCCAGCACAAAAACCAGCGAGCCGATTGTTCGAATTGTTTTCATAGCTTCTCCCTTCACGACAAAAAATCACAATCTCAGCCGTTTTAACAATTACTCAGATTTTAATAACTCCATATAAATGATCTGAAGTCAAGATAAAAACACCATTAAATAATCCGACATATAATCATCTGCTCAGTTGACAATCAATATCTTTTTTTAACAGTCTCATTCAATTCAGCGATGCGAAGCTCCAGCCTTTTTATCTCCCGGCTGGTATTGATTTTGTAGAGCATTTGCCAGTACTTTGATTTACTGAAAATACAAAACTGTATACAGCAGACAAAGATGGCGGCATACATAATCTGATATTGTATCTGGTCTGTCTTGAAGAATTTAATGCCGCAAAAGACGGCCCCAGCTATAAAAGGTAAGGAGTACGCGAAATGGACGATCATGCTTGGGACCATTTTCTGGCTGTAGAGCTGCCCTACCATCGACAATAATGTGTCTTCTCTTGACTCATCGTAGGTATCATCGATTATTCTTTTGAGTTGCTCGTCGTTCATAATATTATTCCTTAAACTGTCGCATTTATTGCTATTTCATCTTCTTTATAGCACGCTTGATGCCCTGTCTGTGAATCAACTGCCCTCCTAAAACTTTCATCAGACAAATCCCCTGGAAGCAGCAGATAAAAAGTGCGGCATACATTATCTGGGATTTTGTCTGGTCCGTTTTATAGAATTCGACGCCGCAATAAACAATCCCAGCAACGAAAATAATGGCCCATATCCATATAAGAATAACAGCAGAAAGCACATTTCCGCTGTAGAAGTCACTTGCCATAGACCATATTGAGTCTTCCTTTGCTTCATTACAGGTATCTTCGACAATTTTTCTAATCTCTTTCTCGTCCATTTTTATATCTCCAAATTTTATTCGTAATGTTTTTGATAAAGTCCCTTCAGTTCTTTCCTTGCACTGTGCAGCCGCGACTTGACCGTTCCGGTCGGGATCTTCAGGGCAATGCCGATTTCCGGGATGCTAAGCTGCTCGAAGTAACGAAGGTTGAGGACCGCCCTTTTCTTTATATCTAATTTTTCCAGCAATTCTTTAAGGCCGGCGTCTTTTTCGTCTTCATGTTGATGGCCCTGAACATCATCGAGCCCAACCTTTTTTGCTGTCCTGTTTTTCTTTATCCAGTCGATCGATTTGTTCGTCGTGATTCTGTATGCCCAGGCCTTGAATCTTGCTGGATCGTGCAATTTTCTCATACCTTTTATAATGCCGAGCCAGCTTTCCTGCGTTATGTCCCACGCCGCCTCGGTGTCGCCGGTCATGTTGCAGGCATATTTCCAGAGCCGCTTTTGCCATCGGCAGACCAGCATCTCCATCGCTTTGACGCTGCCTCTCTGGCAATCCATTACTAATATCTCATCAACAAGTTGTTCTACCGACCTGTCCACTCTGTCTATAATAGTCTAACATCCCCATCCTGCGGTTCATTTTTTCCCGAAAAATCTTTTTTATGTCGGCAGGCTTTTTCTTTTGCCGCTTTTATCGTTGCAAACAGCTCGAAATGCTGCTATATTGCACAAAAACCAGAGCAATGAGAAGATCGTCTTGAAAGGCAAAGAAAACTAAATAATAAATCATAAATAGTAAATAATAAATCGCATGGAGAGGTGTCGGAGTGGCTTATCGAGCAGCCTTGGAAAGGCTGTGTAGGGCTTGTCCCTACCGCGGGTTCGAATCCCGCCCTCTCCGTTATATTTGAAAGGGTGGTAACAAGCTCTTGCGTTTGCGGGACTTGCAGAGTTTTCTCGATTTTATACTGGCCGTTTGCCCTTAAATTGCCCTCATACGTAGAATCCAGCGAACCAAAACAACCGCCAATGACAGAAGAATTTGCCAGGGCCAACATAGCCTGCTGGCTATCCTCATCATACAAATGGTAGTATAAATCCAGCATCTGTGATGAACTATGCCCCAGCCAGGCAAGCGCCTTACGATAGGCAACATTATGATTTGCACAAAGACTTGAAAAGTGATGACGGAATGAATGTAATTTGTATTGTCTGGGTTTTTCGAACTTGCAAATCTTACATAATCCTTTTAACCGTTTGAGCAGGCTTCTTTCTTTAATGGTCTGAAAAATAAGACCTGTCTTTTTGCTTGCAGGTCCCAATAATTCGGAAATTTCCGGATGGACAGGTACGAATCTCTCTTCCTTGTCTTTAGTGGTACCATTAGAGCCGCCATGTCTGACGTGAATCATCGTAAATCTTTTATTCTTAAACGAAAGATCCTCCCATTGAAGTTGTTCAATCTCTCCTATACGGAGACCGGCATAAGCCATGAGAGCAAATGCAAGCTTCTCTTCATCTTTCGCTTCTTCAATTAGCATCTTAACCTGGGCGGTTGTAAAGCAAGGTTGCGGTCTGGCCTTTGCTTTTGGAAAGGAGACGGAAGCGAATTTATAATCTCTGATCAATCCCTGCCGCCATCCCCACTTAAATATTTGCTTGGCTAAGACAACAGCGCCTTGGATGGTCTTGTCGGCGTAGTCATTTTCGAGAAGCCATTGACGAAAGCCGTACAGATGGTCTTGAGTAAAATGCCTGATTAGTCGAATATTGTTTTTTGAACAATAATTTTTAAGTTTATCTGAATCGGTTTTATATTTCAATTCTGTCTTTTTTGCGAGATTCTTGACTTTAACGGCTTCAAGATATTTATCAACCAGGTCCGTTATCAGCAGATTGATTTCCGGAATACGTTCAATACCAGCTTCAAGTTGCTGTTGAATTTCCATTGCCATCCGTCTGGCCATGGTTTTACTTCTGGTACCAAGGCTTCTACAAACCTGTTTGCCATCAAGGTCCCTGTATTCTGCGGCATAGCTGCGGGAGGTTCTGAATTTATCTTTTTTGTCCTTATCGTTCGGTGTTTTTGGTCTTTGTGATTTGTTTGTATAGTAAGCACGAAGGCCAATTGTAATCCGAGTGCCGTCGACTCTTTCCCGATTTACAAGTTTCATAGCATAAACTCCTGTACTAACCTATCACGCCAGAATCTGAGGGGTTTACCGCGTTTTACCGCAGCGCTATATCGTCCCTCCGAAACATGACGGTATAATGTTGATAATTTAATTCTTAGCATCGCCGCTGCTTCCGCCGGCGTCAACATCGCCGGTAAATCCTTTAATGCAGCCTCTATTTCTGGTTGTGTAAGCTTTTTGTTCATTATAGCGCCCTCCCATAAAAGCGCAAATATTTTTTACCTGTAATTTATATCCGCTTGATGCTTCTGTAGAACTTTCGTACATTGCCGGCTTGGATGGCCGGGAATTTTTGCATTAAAACCTTGCGAAATTGGACGACTTTCGTACGGGAATCCTACGTAAACTGGAAAACAATCAGACATTATTTCTGTTTTTACCTCCGGCATAATTGAAGATTTTTTTGAGTTCGGCCTGGTCTATCGGCCATTCAGGAAATCCATTCGGATATATTCTTTTTAATATGGTTCTCAACTGCGACTTGCTTATAGTTGCTCCCATGTTTTTTAACAAACCAAATAATCTTATAGTAAAATAATCGGTAGTAGTGTCTTCAGTCGGTTTGTTTTTGCCGGGCCTATGTTTTCTGGGTAAATAAAACAAAACAGGTTGACCGTTTATGCCCATACCCGTCTGTTTAACTTGCAAACACTGCTGTTGTAATTCGAGTGTATAAAAAAGATGGTTGCTTCCGGGGCAATTAACGGGCTCCGGGAACACACCCTGATTCTTTAAATCATAAAACCGTGACCGCGACAGATTCAGCTTCTTAGCCATTGCAGTTGTCGAACACACGGATTTTAATGAGTTTTCTGTTGTCATAGTATTAATCCTCATTTTGAAATTTTGTAATTGGTCTTTTCTAAATGAGCTTTACCCTTCGAAGTAATTATTCTCAATGAATGCTTGTCTTTTATAACAAAATCATTCCTTATCAGGTACGGCTCTATAACCCTGGAGACCGTACTTTCGGGTTTTGAGAGCCTTGAACTAATTACATTCAGTGGTGATGCGCCATAACGATATAGAACATCAAGGTATGACCGGTCGGCTTGATCCAATCCTTCTTCGTCAATCTGAAGTATCCCGAGCGCCTCATAAACATCTTGAACGGTGATAATATTCCTTTGATTTCTTACCGCCTGGCTCCATGAATGGTGGAGGTTAGTTTCAAGAGCTAATCGAGGTGTCCCTTTGGCCCTTTTTGCTATTATTTCTAAAACTTCCTCTGACTCATATTGCCATTGCAGGGCATCAGCTCGCTTTTTAACAATTTCGATTAAATCCTCAATTTGGTAGTAATCAAACCGGCAATGAAATCTCATTCTATTTCTTAATGCCCCTATGAGACAATATTCATCAGTAGTTGCGAGGAATAATGCGAAATTCGCCAATGAAATCGTGTATCTTTCGGCATTAAAATCTCCGGCAGGAACATAAAGTTTTCGTTCTGATATTGCCGTCAATAGCAACTGCTGGGTTTTTTTGTCGATGGCCTGTGCCTCATCAATAAAGACGGAAGTCTCATCATCGGCGTTTATCATAGTAGAAAAGAACTCAGCTTTTTTGCTCAGTGTAACACCATTTACAGCAATAAATTTTGAGTTGCCAATGACGTTATGTGTGCCTTTTACAGTCATAGTTTTACCTGTACCGCTTGGACCGGAAAACAATCCAGGTCCAAATTGAGGTGGCGTTGCAGGTGAGGTTTTTCTTATACTATCATAAGCCTGCAGATTTAACTCCAGAATCCTGATAACCTGAGGCTGGCCAATAATATCACTGAGCTTTATTTTCTGGATATGGTTTACATCACTGGCACATGTCTGATTAAACATAAGAACTCTCCAGCTTTTTCTATAATCGCCGTGGTTTTTGGTAAAAAATTTCACAAAGAACTTTTGTAGTGTCAGAAAGATTTTCAGAATATGATGACGTCCAAAACGGATTACTCCATCCGAGTTCAATTTCACGAATGATACCCCGTCATTTTTATGGACAAAATAACGCTTCAGACGGTTTGTGGACGAAATATATTGTTCACAAAGTGTTATTATTAAAGTGTTTATAAAACTTTCGTTCCGGACTGAATCACTTTTTGGTCCGTTTAGTTCGCATATTGTCCAGGTTTTGTTCATCATTTAGTCCACTTCCGGACGAAAAGGTTTTATTAATCTTGGCTGGCCGCGTTCAGCCAACTTGTAGGTTTGGATCATGCCTGCCTGCTCCAATTCACCAATAAGATCCTGCAATGCTCTTTTACTGGTAATACCGGTTATTTGACTGAGCTGGGAAATATTCAGAGCCTGATGGGTTTGATTGTAATAATTTTCGATTGCGGCGAGTAACTGACCGGCCTTTTGAGAAATCGCTTTTTGGGACTCAGCTTTCTTACCTAAAATCTTCATAGTATCCTGTTCACTGAAATCCCATACCTTGGAAAAAGGGGGACGGACCTTTATCTCTATACTGCCCCACGTCGGGTTGTAAAAAATCCCCATGCCGGGCTTTAAACGTGTAATTTGACGACCATCACCAATAAAATCGGCGGCATAATCAATCTCCCGGTCGGAATTGTGCATAAAGATTTTAGTTGTCGTATTCTGACGGATACTTGCAAAATCACGTGCGAAATCCTTGATACTCTGACTGGTAACATTGACGATAATGCCAAATTTTCGGCCTTCCCTGATTAGCCTGTCGAGGGTTATTTCCGCTTGTTCTCCTGCTGTCTTTGCATCCTCGGTAACACGTTTTTTTGTAAATCTATGAGCTTCTTCGACCACGAGGAACAATTTAGGGGTTACTGACTCTTCATTTGAGCAGGCACTGAATATGGCGTTACCAATATCTGCAAAACACCTACACCGCCGTTCATCATCAAGGTTTTTGAGGCAGATAATTGATCTATGGCTTGCGAACTCTGTTAGATCGGCCGGCATTCTTTGGCTGAATGCAAATGCAGGGGCATAATAGTTAAATTTGTATCCCCTGGCTGAATCCTTCTTCAAACCAAATTCCGTATACTTGGCAATTATATCCTCTCGATCTTCAGGTACAAGTAATCCGACGGATTGATTACCTGGATCAATAATGAGGATGTTTACATCATCATATTCGGCCACTTCCTCTGTGATTATCCGTCCAGTGAAGCTCTTGCCGGAACCGGTTTTACCTGAGATGTAGAAATGGTCGAATTGAGCGAATGGTAGGTTGCATTGTTTCATTGTAGCCCGGCCATTCGAAATAATCAGACCGATCCTTATCGGCATGTTCCGGCCGGGAATATTTTCAAGTAACAAATCCGATTTATCCGTTTTGTCCATTCGATGAACCATTGCTGAAACTACATGTGCTGCAAGCAACTTCTTGTCCTCCTTAACAGTATCATTGACCTGGATATCTGCTTTTGCGGTAATCATAGTCCGCTCAAGCACTGCATTCTGGAGCACAGAGTAATATTTTTCAGCCCTGGCCATCTGCCGCGGAACAAAACAACCCCCAAACCATTCCTCAATCCATGTCATTACCGGTTCTTTAGCTTGCTCAATATGGATATTTAAACGGCCGCCGTTTAGTTTTTGTGATACCTGGTAACGGTGAAGATCCTGTAATTCCTTTACAATGCTCAAAATTGCATCCTTGAATTCAGAAATACTGTCAACAGCCTGCAGATTTGAACTGAAGCTGAAACTATAACATGCCGCCGAACCTTTGTTCTGATATTCCCTTTGCAGATTCTCGAGCAGACTTAATTTTTCATTTTTGTGAGTGATATCTTCGTTAAGTTTAACAATGTCGCTTTTAAGAGTAATACTCTGATGCCGGAGATACGAGTGCATAAGGTCGGATGGGTCGTCGGTAAGCTTGATAATATCTTCATTGCTCTGTAACCGGGATGTCATATCGTTAAGCTGACGTTGTAATTCAGCTATTTTCTCGATACTTATGTTAAGATTATTATTACCATGTCCATATCGACGTTGAATCTGGAGCATGGAATGCTTAGAAGTGATATCACGAAAGTGTGAAAATGATATGTGTATCTCCGGCAAACATGATTCAAGAAAATCCTGCAACGGGCCTATTTCACGAGCCCAGCTTTCACCTTCCTCAGTTATTGATTTTAGATAGTAATCCTTAAATCCTTTCAGAAGGCACCTTGATCCCAGTGGTAACATTATGATCTGGATACAATAATCCTGGTGCCAAAATACCTTAAGCTCGATACGGTACAGCAGACTTCCAATATTAACGAAGCCAAGGTTTTTTAGGATTTCATCAAACTGATCTGCCATTAAAAAACCTCAGTTTGGCGAGTGCCAACTTTATTCTGTTTATCTCCCGAAGCATTGCCAATTGACTGTTGGTTCGGATACGGGATGCCTGAATTTGCCCCATCATCCTTGAACGTGCCGCCTGTAACCTCAGGGAATTTATATAATTTATCTGCCGCTGGCGCAATGCCCAGTTTTCAATGGCGACCTTTCGTGCAAGCAGCTGGTCTTCGAGATACTGCCTCTGTCTGAGCTTGATAAGACAAACCGGGCATACGGTAAAGACGCGAGAACCAACAAAGCCTCTGCGACAGAAACCGCATAACCTGCGGCTACACACGTGGCAATTCGTTTGGCAGTGTATACAGCAGGTCCTCATCCGACAGTAATCACAACGTCCGGTTAATTCGGAAATATCCGTAATCGGACGTCTACAGCTGGGACACCAGATTGCCACCTGACGCTGGGTATAATGCAATCTGTCACGACCATTATCGATAAGGCGTTCGGAATTGCCATGTATCGTATGCCCGTTTCTGTCAACTATTAGCCGGCGTTTGAAAATATTACGCATATTACCTCCAAAAAGATCCCGTATCCGCTTCCTCATGCACTTCTGTTGGTAATGTTATACAAAGCAGAGCAATCCGGGCAGTTAGGTTCTCGTTCCATTGGCAACGCAATTGTGACAAAGGAAAAGTTCGCCGGATGATCCCCGAGATATTGACGAAAAATGTCTTTACCATTCAGAGTATATTCCGGATCAATTTTAATCTGTAAAAGGTTGCGATTGCCGAGTTGGGCGATTAGTTTACCCATACGGTTATCAGCGCCGTGCGTCAGAAGCCCGAGCGCGATTTGTCCTGCTACGGCATCAGCTATCCGTAAATCAAAAATCGTACCGCCAATACTGCTTATATTGCTTTGGCCCTGGGTAAAAGCCTGATACCTGCTGGAGCAAATACATCGATAACAAGCCAGATTGAGATCAGGATGCCAGAAAATGATTTCGGCTGCGCGACCGCCACTGTACAAACCTATGAACAGTGCGGGTATTTTCAATCTCGTTGCCTCGCGACTGCCCCTTGCCTGGGCGGGAAAAAAATCTGTGGCAAAAATAAACAGATTGGTATGGCCGAAAAGTCTATCGTGTTCTTCCTCGGATAATGCACAATAGTTTAATACGTGTGTTTCAACCTCGACCTCAGGATTGGTTTTGATGAATCGTTCTGCGGCTGCCTCCACTTTATAACGGGCTATATCAGCAGAAACAAAATCCTGTCGTGAAATATTAGATGGCGATACGGTGTCGAAATCAACCTGACTTATACTCCCAAGTCCACAACGGACCAGATTATTACTCAAGTCAATGGCTCCACCGATTACGGTTGTATGACTTTCCTGCAACCTTTCAACATCTACGCTTGGTAAAATACGACTGTGATCCATAATTTTATCCTTTCGAAAAGAATTAAAAGAAATTTATCCGGGCTTCGACTATCGTGCCTGGATTATCGCTGAAAACAACCATCATACGCATGCGAAATTCAAATGGGATAATAATTGGTGCTATAAACATTGACATATCGGGATTTGCTGCCAGAAGCCGCTTTATGTACATAAGGTCCTGATCGGTCAATGTGTCCAACCTTCCCGGATGGCTGTGTATAAATCCTTTCATGTCAATACCTGCCGGAATCCATTCTTCCTTCATCTTTCTATTTAAGGTTCTATGGTCGGGACTGTAGCTCGCCCCTGTAACATTACCCCCTGCATCAAAGAAAAAATCGGTAACATCGTTAGTGCCCACCGGCCCAAGAAGCAGACCACCGCTTTCCGGAGGTTTTAAGGCTATTGTTAGCATAGCATTATCAAAAGGTTCGCGTTTGATATTAACAACAGCCTCGATTTTACTGTCGGTTTTTTGATGTGTTGACCTATGATTATTTTGCTGTAGGAATTTTTTATCATTTATATCTGGTTGTTTTATTGTTTGATAATTGTCGGTCATAAATACCTCTCTCAAAAGAATATATTCTTGTCAATTAGAAAAACTCAAAATGGGCACGTTGAGCATAGTTCATACTGTCACGAGAAATAATGTATGGCTGTATCCTGTGTTGATTTGGCACAACTATCGGAGCTATGAACATATTCATATGGGGATTTTTGCTCAACAATTTTTTTATATAGCTCATGTCGCCGGCAGTAAGTTGGTCAAGGTTGCCGGCATGCGAATGGACGAAACCTTTGAGTTCCAATCCTGAAGGTCTCCATTGCTGGCGCATTCTCCTGTTCAAAGTGGTATAATCTGGGCTATAGGTGCCGCCGGTACAAACACCGCTACGGTCAAAATAGAAATGCGTGATATAGTTAGTTCCAGTTGGACCAAGAAGAATACCGCCTCTTTCTGCCGGTTTGGAACTAAGCTGATACATAAGCTCATAAAAAGCCGTTCGACTGATTTTTATAGCTACCATTATTATTAAGATATATACAAGGAGGACGTACTTTATAAATTTACCGGTTGTACGAGACGAACATCTTTTCCGCGGAGCGCTTGTTAAAGGTTTTTTTATCTGTTTGTTTCTTGTTGTATGCATGTTATTCTTTTAATCTAAAAGTTTCTCTCATTAACTTTGTGCCTTGCCGGTCCTAATGTATTCGAGGATATATTCCGCCCACTCTTTTGCGCGCCTTCTGGCTTCCCATAGACTTCGGGGTTCTTTACCACCCACGAAACATATTTTACCCGAGGAATACAAATGGGTTTTTCTAACGCTTGAATCCTGTCCATTAAAAGATGGGTGCCTCGTACAATAAATATCTGTGTATTTGCCTCGATCAACAAAATCAAAATCGAAGTAATAAAGTCCGTTTTTTGAGCGATATGTATCTTTTGTTGAAAAGATTCCTGAAGGTATTATTGCGTTCATAACTGTTCTCCTTTTAGACCTGCTCTGAAAATGGGCCGACAACATTCGCTGCCGGCCCATAATTCTTCTGCCGTCTAATTGGAGGCGACGTCTTCGGGGCCGAGACCTGTGTCCGGCTCCTTGTTTTCGTCTTCCAACTCAGGCATTTCTCCATTGTTGCTGGAGACATTCTTCTCCGCAGAGGCATTGGAATTCTGTGTGTTGCGGAAGTGGAATGTGCCCGGTTCGATCTCGCCACCATTAAACTGGCCATAACAAACTTGAGTGTTCATTTTTTTACTCCTTAGTAAATATGTTGTTTCTTGTTACTTTCGGAACGCTTATATGTAAACCCGGCGCCGATTGGGTTCGTTTGTTTATATTGTTTTGGGAATAGCTAAATGCGTTGCCTTTATTCATAGATTTTCTTATATAGCCTTTCATATCATGAATGCTTTTACGTGTTGTTACGTGAAATTACGTGTTTAATTTCCAAATCTTTTTGCGTTTTATAATGCTGTTCCATTGTTTTTCTTGCTCGTCTAAGCCTGTCACACACGGAACTTTGACTTATTCCCAGATTAACTGCAATTTCCACATTTTGTTTCCCAAGTTTGAATTTCATATAGACAACATCCCATTGTTTTTTGGATAATTTCCATTGGCAATTTTCATATAAATGAAAAATGGAATCTGGAGCTGGTATCTCGGTGATCTTAAGTGAATTACAACTATTACCTTGGCGTACAGTCACATCATCAGAATCATCTGCGTAACTGAGAAAGTCCAGCATGCTACTACAGGTCTTATTTAGGATTTGAGAGCCAGAGTAGGCACCGGGAAGTTTGGCCTCTAATGAATCACATGGGTGTTTACAAGTTTCAGCCTTGTTGCAGTTGTTGCATGGACTATGGTCCGATTCGAACTCTTCAGCGAAAAGCTTTCGACTTGCTTGAATAAACGCGATAACCACGGGGATAGCCTGTTTTATCCACGTTTTAAGCTCGGAATCCGAACATCCTTCAATGTTCAGTTTATTAAGCTCGTCTAAAATTTTTGGGCTATCCGGTTTATTCGGCATTTTTTTTAGTCCAACGCGCAAATTATGCTAACTTACTTAAATGCTTGTTCGTCTCTAAGAAATACCCGAAAAGAAAACCGCTTCCAAACTATGTGAAATTTTCCGCACAGCAGAGAAAGCGCGGTAAATACCGCGCTTGATTTTTTTTAAAATATCGTTATCATCTTTGAAGTGATTAGGAGCAGATGATGTCTATGTCTTACGAGCAATTTAGGGCACAATACCTCGATCGGGCAAAGGCTTTATGTGGTTTTGACAAGCCCGAGCAGGCAGAAAGAATATGTCAGTTATGCTATGAGCAGGTCAAATCCAGCCTCGACATTCTTATGCAGCCCAGGCAAGTAAATGTCAGGTTGGCTATATTGCAGTACGAGCTCTTTTCTCAATTACAAACCGTTGAAGTTCTGGCCAGGGTTATTTACCCAAAAATTGAACTTCCTCCATACAGAAATTGGATTCCTTTTGATTTGTGCCTCAAAAAATTGCTCCCCATTGTAGGATCTTTGCCTTTTCACGAGCAGATTATTCTGTGTCTGAAGTTCAAAGGGTGGTCTCATGGAAAAATTGTGAATCTTTTCAACGAGATTATTGCCATACTTTATGCTCAAATACAGTCAACTAAGAATCTTGCTGAAGCAGATGCTGTTATTAAATGCTTTGTACAGATTTTCAAAGAAAAGGTTCTCGTCCATCTCGAAGATAAAGAGTGGTTTTCTAAACTTTTTGAATACAGGGAAAATCCTTCGAATGACTGCGAGAGTTGGCAATATTTGCAAAAACTATGTTCTTTCAAAAAAGAGATTAGGTTTGCAAGATCTCGAAATCCTTTAGAAGAAAAAGATGCCAAGATTCGAGATGAGCTAAGTAAGATAAGAAAGCGTATTCACAGTTTGATTAAAAAAACAGATTTTTTTGAATTAATTCAAGAAGGTAGTGAAAAATGAAAAACAAGCATATTGATGACATAACAATTGCGATCTATCTTGGCGGAGGCTTGCATTTGAAGAAAGGGTATGCGGAAAAGATCCAGACTCACCTTAAGGAGTGCGATGAGTGTGCTGCAAGACTTGAGAAACAACTGGAAATGGTCGAAGCCATTCAACAAACAAACGCTTTAGTAGTGAGTAAAAAGGACGATATACGTGACAAAACGTCTGCTTTCCAAGAAGAATACGATTTCAGGAGTGATCAGGAAGATAAAGATACATTAGTCCTCGTGACGTCAGGATATGGTTATCCATCTGCGAAAAAAGAGCCAGACAAAATATTAGAAAATCAATATATCGATAATTTGGAGGAGCTGAAGATGTATTTAGAAGGATTGGCGGAGTCCACTCCAAATGAGATAAATCAGTCCATAAAACAAATTATTGAATATCTTAAAGCCAAAACTAAAGATGAGGGTGCAAATCCTGAGACGGGCGAAGGATGAAAGTGTGAATGTCTTTGCCGAATGGGCTTTTGATGAAAACGTTTCGGAAAAAACAAAATACGTACCTATGAATCAAGAACTACCTGTCATAACACCGCTATGTTGCAAGGGTTATCGAATGCCTTTTGAAGGCAAGGCAGTAGAAGCTGAGTTTCAACCTGCAATTAACCAAATCTGGATTAAAGGTTTTCTTACTAATGGAGAATCAAGCTTAATACATGCTCATGAGGCAATGCATTTCTATACAACATGTCTGCAACCTTCCCAGCTTCTGCTATTGAGGGCAGAACTATTGGGATATGTTGACCGCCCCTCTACAGATTGTCTTGTGGATATTGTGGAAACAGTTTGTGAAGCATGCTTTTGGACTCAGACGAATTTAGGACTTGATGATATTCCCTATATTATTCAAGATGCAGAGCATTCTGACGTGTTAAGAGATTTATTTGAAGTGAGCAAAAATATTATTATAGCCAATTCCTTCCAAGTGACAGAAAAGGGCCTCAAGGAAGTTGTGGCTGGTATATGTATGTTGATGATGAATATTATCCCCAAACATCCTAATGAAGGATTGCGTATACTCAATATAATTAAAAAACTGCCTCTTCCCAGGTCGATTGGTAATCGGTGGAGTATTTATTACGATTTGCATGAAAAATTGTATTATCAGTGGGAACGGACGAAAAACTACAGAGATTTGTTTACCTTAATGCTTGCAATGGATTCTCACAGATATGTGGCAGATATGATTAATTTTATAAATGCTGCTCTGAGAACTGTTCATCTAAGACCAAGAACGATTACCGCTGTATTTCCAGTACTTCTATCCCTACTGACTCAGGCAAGTTTTGTTCTTTTACCTTTTTTGTATATCAAACCCAAGGAAACATGGTACGAAGCCGAGATTAAGATTATTCACAGCACTTCAAATTCTGAAGATGAACTAAGAAAAACTGTTTTATTGCAAGAAGAAGCAATAAAAAAGAATGAGAAAAAAGGGATTGATTGTGGCACAGCACAGGTGTTCCTGCGACTTATAAATGAGGCTCAAAAATACAGGATCTCAACACGTGAGAATAGAACGAAGGATTGTTTTTCTGAACTTCTTACACTTCTGCCTAATCTGCTAGGCACTCATATAAAACCAAAAAATAATTGCCCAGGGTGTTCAACAGTTTTCCAAGGTGACTTATTTACATGTGCTTTGGATAATATTATTAATATGTCGAATGCAGATGCACATATGCTCATAGATAAAATTGAGCATTATAGTCAATTCTTGCAGACCGATACTATGAGGATTATACAGCGCTGCTTCAAATTACCGTCAATTCCAAAAGCAATCTGTAGATACGAATATTTATAAATAAAATCCGGATGTTTAATTGGCGCATCCAAGACAAATGAAAAATATCATATTTTACAAGTGTCCGGCGGGAGCTTGTCCCGCTTGTCGTTGGAATTCATACAGTCGGGAACAGTTTGGGCTACAGCCTCGAATGGCGTTTCCTTCAGCGGCATAACTTAAGATACTGAAGAATGCCAAAAGAATCTGCCCGAGCTGCGCGGTTTTCGTACAAAACCAACGATCTTGTGGGCGTACAACATGATTATCTCAATACCAAAGTGGATAAGGAAAAAACGCCTCGAAGCTGTAGAAGACTACAAATCCTGGCTAAAATCCGGGGCCCTGGAGGTTGTGCAAGATGAAGGCGGACTGACAGAAACACCCAAGGCTGTCGTAACAGTATTGGTTTCTCTGACCGGTATCAAAGATGGATGTCATCAGAATGCGTTATGCGATAATCTCTTACTGAGCAACCCTTTTAACATACAAGGTTCAAAAAAACTATGATAGAAAGGTCAGATAGCTTGGTTAACCTATGCAAATACCCTGAGCCTGGGCGAGGGCTTTTGGGTAGTTATAAAATGGCTTCGATAGCTTCAGATAGGAGGCCGGAATATTTGCCGGCAATGAATCAGATTTTGGTACCAGCACCTCTGCCACAGAAGCAAGCGATGGTGGTACTAGCACACGAGTTTATACACATATGCACGACTTCTTTCCAGCCATCTCGACTATTGCCCCTCAATCTGGTATTGACTGGTTCAGGGCCGAAGAATCCAATTAAAAATTTTGTGGACATTGTTGAGACGGTATGTGACTTGCATTTTTGGCTCAAGATGTCCTTACCAGACTGGCCAGATATTGAAATTTATTCAGATGAATCCAGCTATCCTGAACTTTATAGGGAACTAACAAAACTCAGTACCGAAATTGTCGCTAAAGCATCAAAAGCATTGACATCTGTAACGGCTTTAGAGCAGGCCGTAACCACCCTTTGTACCCTTCTGATGCACATCGTTCCCAAAAGGCCCAATCTGGGTTTGAAAATTGTACAGCTTTTACGTGATATTTCCCTACCAGACAACTGGAACGACAAGGAGCAACTGCTATTGAACCTATGGATGAGTTTGGATAAAAAAATAGACCTATGCAAGACCATAAAAAAGCTTTTATCTCTGGCGCCTCTTATTGGTGTGCACCGCAATATTGTCCTTACCATATACTTTTTGGCAACCGCCATCAGGACTGCAAAACGTGAGCCAAATATCGTGACAGCGGTTTTCCCCACCCTTTTGTCGCTTCTTACACTGGGCAGCTTTGTCCTGCTACCGATAATCACTTTGGAAAGTAGAAAGAGAGGACATTCAGCAAGAATAAGGGTCATGCATACTACATGTCGAACACCACGAGGCCGAGATGAAGCTGTATTCGACCAGCAACAGGCCAAGACAGACGAAAGAAAAAAGGGGCGGTGTTGTGCAGCGGCGCCAGTTTTAGTCGGCCTGATGAGTACCTCCAAACCCTTTAGGTTGTCAAGCGAAAAAAATAGAACGTGCATGTGCTTTGAAACTCTGCTGAGCAAACTTGCCATATTAATCGAAGAACATATTCTGGGTGAATATAATTGTTCTAATTGCAGATTGTTATTCAGGGAAAAAGCATTTAAGTCTGCCTGTCAAACCATAGTGAATATGACCAAAGAACAAAAGGCTGTCATTGTGGAAGCAATAAGCTACTATCCAGAATTCTTGGAAACCGGTGCAATGTATTATGTGAAGGAAAAATGGGGGCTCGAACAGATACCACGACCTGTACATGAATACGAATTCTTATGACCATGTAAGCATCCCACAGCCCAGCAGAAAGCAGGTATGTAACCAGTGATTGTTTTTCACTTGTTTTGGTCTATGATTTCCATCTAATACCGATCCACTCCAAGGAAGAAGGCGTAGGGAGCAGGCAGTTTCAGGCTCTCCAGTAAATGCGTCAAAGGCTTTTGTTTCCAATCAGTACTTCTTTCGCATTTTTCACCTGAATGTTGTTCAGCGATAACATAGGCGGAGTAGGAGGGTGGAAGGCCAAGGGGAGGAGACAGACGGGGGCAATCGTAAGCGAGGCGGCCCAGAAATCGGGGCAATTGTTGGCCCGACACGGCAATTCTGAGTGGTGTGGTTGGGGTAATCGTCCTTGTTGTACGATTACCCTTTAACCTTCATTCTCGGACCACTGCCGCTAAAGCTTGCTCTGTAAATCATTTACAGACAACGTTATCGGCTCTTCGTTCGATTCAGAAGGAGCGCGCAACAATCGCGCCACAGTTTGGCCCTTACGGGATGCCTCAGAGGCCACTCGTGCACGATCTAAAACATCCTTTCGGACAGCTAAATAGAACCGTTCAGTGGTCTCAATACCGGCGTGTCCGGCCAACTCCTTGACCTCATGGAGACTGAGTCCCTGAACGATCCAGTTGCTAAGGCAGGTTCGTCGCAGATCATGAAAGGTCCCCGTACGAATACTCGCCAGGTCCCGGATCTTATTGAAGTGATAGCAGAACTTCGATATGGGAGATCTTCCTTTATCAACATCCCATTGTCCGGCCCGACGATATTCCTGGATACATTCATAACGAGCCATTGGAACAAAGATGTATGGGCAGCCTTCAGATTGGGACATCTGATGCTCAACCAATAGCCTAACCAGTTCGGCAGTCAACGGAAGTGTACGCCGTTCGGTGTCCTTGATGTGCCATTCCCAAGTATCCTCCCGGTCCTTCTTAGGAGCAACATCGACGGTCATAGCAGTTAAGTCGATATCTCGCCAGGTGGTATTCATAAGCTCGCCGCGTCGCATTCCAGTACTCAGACCCATACGAATGAGTAGTTCCCATTTTATCGAAGAACCTTTCTGTTCGTACTGCCTGGCGGACCTGCACAGGCAGTAGCACTCCTGGTCTGTGAACACTCGGATCTTCCGCCTTGGTGCTTTCGGTGGCTTAAGCCTGCGAAGCGGGTGTCGGTCGAGTTGTCCACGATCTTCCGCTAGTTGGAAGATCCTTTTTAGTTGCTTGACCTTCTTTGTAATAGTGCCCGCCGAAATGTTCTGCTTCAGACAGTACTGGATAAACCGCTCACCGTGTTGATACCGAACATCTTGCACATCGATATCTCCCACGCACTCGGTAAAATCTCTCATGGTTTTCGCCCTTTCCTTGAGGGTCGTGGCTCGAACCTGTCCCTTTGTGCGTATGAGACTATCTTGAAAAAATTCTGTCAGTCGCATTGAAATGGCTTCAACAACGTTCATCCGTAGTTCCAACTGTTTCTCATATCTTTGACGTTCTGCCCTGCGTTTATCTGCATGTCCCAGCGAGATCTGCCTTCGTTTACCATCTTGATCCCTGTAATCCAGCATATATCGAAAGGATTTCCTATCACGCGAGGGCCTCATTCTAAGCCTTACCAGCTCTTTCATATCTAAACCTCCTTTCCGATGCTGGCCAAAGGCTTGGGTTGGTCCAAGCCCATTGTACCAGAACCGGCAGTTATTGGCCAGACGTAATATGATTTTCAAGCCACGCCTTCACGGCATCTGTCAGGTATACGGCCTTACCACAGAGATGAATCCGGGGCAGGCCATGCTTGCGTTTAAGGTTTTCGATGACATGTCGGTGATTCTTTGCATTACTGATCTCGGGAATTCGAAGAAACCGGATCAGTTCCTCTTCTGTCATGACTGTTGGACACGGGACGAATTGACTATCTGAGCCCGGTAAGATGGCCGTAAATTTGATGTTTTGCTTAGTGCTATTCATTATTGCTCCTTTGATGTTTTTTGTGGCACATCGACCAAAAAAGCATTGGGTTACATCAAAGGAATTGGGATGTTTACCGATCTGCTAGACAGGCTTTACTGAAACAGGTAACCGGGATGAAACTAGCAGGGATAGGTTTGTCTGCTATTCTCAATTAAAACGTATGTATCGAGAGTTATCCTCAATAATTCTGCGATGATTGATGAAGATGCCGTTCATGTTTTTTATGCCTTCAGCACAGTATTTATTTAAGATACTATCGAAGTATATGCGTAGGTGTTTTTGAGAAACCAAAACTTCAAGAATCTGTGTCAAGAGAGCCTCTTAACTCATTTTCTCTCATACAATCATATTTTGTTTGGATTCTAAGCAAATTAATATTCTTGATGATGGCACTTATCCTTTAAGGGCTTTTATCAATCAGCTTATGTACCATATCACGTAAATTTCTGACTTCATCACTACCAACAGATACTTTTGTAATCAGATCATCTATAAGGGCTTCTTGCTGTTCAAGTTTGATTAAAAGTATGGTTGTAATTACCACTCCGACTGTAAGCACAAGAAACACTACTGTTATGCTTGTCATATGTGCCCTATGCTTGTAAAAAACTTTTTTGAGTCGATATGTCGCTGACTCTGGTCCAGCGATCAAAGGTGCGTTATTCAGGTAATTTCGGATATCGTCAGCAAGTTCGGCAACCGATCTATAGCGATGTGAACGTTCTTTTCTCATTGCCATAAGTGGAATCCATTCGAGTTCCTTTCTAAGACGTTTGACTAAAGTGCCCACATCAGTACGCCGGTTCAGGGCAATGTCCTTGGCGTTTTCACCGAGATTTAACAGTTGCGTACTTGGGTGTGGAGACTCCTGCTCTCTAACGATCCTTTGGATCTCGGAGATTCCTTCTTGTTCCAATACATCTCTGTCGAATGGAAGTGTGCCAGACAGCAGTTCATAAAGCAGAATGCCAAGCGAGTAAATATCTGAGCGTGTGTCAATGTCTTGAGCTGTCATAGATGCCTGTTCAGGACTCATGTATTCCGGCGTACCAATCAACCGACCTTCCTCAGTGAAAAGAGTATGCTCGGTAAGAGGCTGGGTAAGAGCCTTGGCTACTCCAAAATCAATAATCTTTGGTACTGCTTTATCTCCCTCGATTACGACCAGAATATTGGATGGTTTTATATCGCGTTGAATGATTCCTTTATGATGGGCGTGTTGAAAACCTTCGCAGACTTGCAGGAAAAGTTCAAGTCGTTCCTTGATATCCAGTCTTTGCTCATCACAGTGTTTAGTTATCGATACGCCCTTGATATGCTCCATTACAAAATAAGGACGTCCTTCTTTAGTTGTACCTGCATCGTATACCAATATAATCGAATCCTTGTGGTTGAATCATCTTGTTGGTAAGTCGATTTTGAATTGGGGCAGCTTTACTAATTGGCTGTAAAATTATGACTAAGAAAGTAATTGAAGCTGCCATGAGTTCTTTTTGAGTGTTATTTATCATTTCTTGATTCCTTAATTTGCAGTGAATGCGGATCTTTATTTCTAAATTTTTTCAGCGGACAATATCCGATCCATTCCGTATAGCCACTTGTCCTTCATCTTATTATTCGCCAAGAATGCTTTTATTTTGCGCGCTTTGGTAATTTTTTATGTAATAAGCAGGCAACAAGCACAAATTAAAGCTCTTGAGAACCATCCAGATTGAGACAAAGTGAAAGAAATCCTTAAAAATGATAGAAAAAACCGCTATTTCAGGATAAATACAACTCAATACGAGTCGTTATAGGATTTTAAGCTCTTTGGTTCTAAGTTGCAAAATGTCGTATTGAATGGTATAATTAACATTATAAAACTGGGCTTTTATGTTCGCTTTGGGCATGACATGTAGTTCTTGGCCAACAGTGATGGATTCCATTTCGGATAAAGGATATAATGAAACCATGGGATAACACGACCATGGGGGGAGCAGAGGATCATTTCAAAACAACTCAATGGTCTCGTATTTTAAGTGCCAAAACCAAAGATGAAACCCGACAACGCATGATTCTCGATAATCTTATTGAAACCTACTGGAAACCCGTCTATTGTTATCTAAGAAGCAAAGGTTTTGACAACGATGCCGCTAAAGACATCACTCAAGACTTTTTTTCAGACATTGTATTGGGGCGGACTCTCATTCAAAAAGCCGATCAATCAAAAGGGCAATTTCGCTCCTTTTTATTAGTGGCATTAGAACGATATGTAGTCAGTAAATTACGATATGAAGGACGTATCAGACGGGGTGGTAGTGCTAAAATTATCCACATGGAAGCACCTGACCTGGCCAATCTAAATATATCTGGTTCTGTTCTTGATCCCAATCATGCGTTCTGTTATGCCTGGGCGTCAACTTTGCTTGATGGGGTGTTAGCGGAAATTAAAGAGGAATATTGCCGTACGCAACGGTCTGCTCATTGGGAAGTCTTTCGTCTGAGAGTATTGGCTCCTATCTTCGAAAAAACAAAAGTACCCTCTTACAGGGAGATTTGTGAAAAAAATAATATTGCAGATGAATCTAAAGTTGCAAATATGGTCGTTACTGTAAAACGGCGTTTTCAATCGGTACTGAGGCGTAATTTGCGGGATCTTGCAGGTTCAGACGATGGAGCAGAGGAAGAATTTAAAGAGATTTTTCAAATTCTTTCTCAAGAAAGCGCAAAATAATGCCTATTGAAACGAATTATTTGTCGGTAATGAGGTACACATGAGTGTGTTAAAAAGTTCAATACATATACAACTTTGCTGAGGAGAATCTTAATGGATAAGGATTCAACTACATTTGGACTAAAACCTGACAAGTTAGCTCAGTTATGGAATATGGGAGATAAGATGGATCAAGGTAACAGTGAAGAAAGTGATGATCAAAGAAAAGCAGATCTTCTTTTCGATAGATTGGCCCAGAAATTACCTTTTGATCACGTAGTAGCTCATCTCCTTCCCAAGGCATTAGCTCAAATATGTAAAGACATTCAACCATTTACATGTAATTCTTATGGTATCCTTATAAATAATCCACTAACGGATGTCACTATTCTTAAAAAAATTAAAAATAACAACAAAAAACTTTCCCAAAATGTCAATTCTGACGTTGAATATGACGTCATTACCGTTATCTATTACGCTGCAATTGCCAGTGCATTGGTCTATCATAATCAACGAATAACTTCATTTTCCTATGTTCATCTAAACAAAAAATTTATCTCATTACTTGAGCATACTTGGTTAACCTCAGAAATTAAAAATTTGTTCCAAAAGGCACGAAATTATTGTGATCATAAAAAGTAGACTAAAAAGAGCTATAATCAGATGAAGCTAAACTATTTATCATGAACTTGGAAAGATACTAATGGATTTTTCAGAATTTTCAAAACCTGATAGACAAGGCACAACTAAAAGTTCTACCCCAAGTAAGAGATCCTTTCCTGAGTATGAGGGATATCAGATCGTTGAAGAATTACCACGCGGAGGACAAGCTTTTGTTTATAAGGCGATACATAAAGCGACCAAGACAAAAGTTGCTCTTAAAGTACTCGCTCCAGGTTCGCTTGCTTCAGCTAAAGCTCGTCGACGGTTTGAACGAGAAGTGGATCTTATTTCAGGCTTAAAACATCCTTACATTGTAAGTATCCGTGACAGTGGAATTGCGGAGGGCCAATATTACTTTGCGATGGAATACTTACAAGGTTTGCCGCTTGATCAATATATATCCTTTGAGGGATTATCATTTCGAGAAACATTGGAATTATTTGCCAAAATATGTGATGCGACGACACATGCACATCAGCATGGTGTAATCCACCGAGATTTGAAACCATCGAATATTCTCATAGATGGACGAGGGGATCCACACATCCTTGACTTTGGTCTGGCTAAAGCTGCTGGGAGTCTTAGCGATACGATATCTATGGTGTCTATAACCGGTGAAATTAAAGGGACACTTGTGTACATGTCTCCAGAACAGGCTTCAGGCCAAACCGATTTGATAGATACAAGGACAGATGTATATTCCCTGGGAGTAATCCTCTATGAGATATTAACAGGGCAATTCCCATATGATATATCTGGTACTACAGCACAGATATTACGTAACATAGAATGTACTGAACCTCTTAGCCCAAGGAGAATTGTTAGCAAATTCAACTCTGAAGTAGAGGCCATCATCTTGAAATGCTTGGCTAAGAATCCTTCCCATCGCTATCATTCCGCTGCTGATCTACAGGATGATATCCAGCATTGGCTAAATGGTGAACCGTTGATAGTAAAATCTCATAGCTCCTTCTATATAATGCGTAAGTTAATGTGTCGACATAAGTACGCTAGTATTGTTATAGGATTGCTTTTGGTGATTTTTGTGAGCAACTTTTTTATCAGTTTATTTTACTATCGGCAATCAAGACAATCAGAAAGAATATTACAGCAAAATCTGGAACAGTCGGAACAACTCTCTAAAAAACATTTGTTATTGGCCAATCGGGCTATATTTACGTTGTTTCTTGATCTTTGGCGTGATGATGAAATTGACAGAGCAAAAGCGTCAACGTTTAGTTTTTCTGAAAAATCAAAAGAGAAAATTGCAGCTGAGTTTCTCCTCGATGATAGACCACTGAATATAAAAAAGGAGGATTTTCAAGGGAAAATATGTGCAGATTCACAAGCACTATGGCTATTTGTTTTAGCTGAGTATTATGATAAGAATGATGATCCGACAATGGCAAAAGAGGCTTACTCCCAATGTGTCAAAATGGGTAAGAACTCACCTGAATCAGATCACTGGTTTATTAATCGTGCAAACGAAAAACTCAAGTAACTTCAGGAATTGCGTTAATATTTAAACCATGTTCATGGAAATAGAGAATAGTATGAAACAAAAAGGAACAACATATGTTGATTCTGATACAGATAACAAAGCTTTTACCCTTATTGAGTTATTAGTTGTATTAGCCGTAATATCCTTTTTGTTGGCTATTCTGCTTCCAGCAGTCCAGAAGGCTCGTAGTTTGACCTATAGAGTTATATGCAAGAACAATCTCAAACAAATCGCGATGGCTTGGGATATGTATTTAGACGACCACGATGGAAAGTTTTACAGGCTTATGGAAAATGCCGATATCCTATATGGGGGGTGGCAAGGAACTGATCATCCTGATCAGTTACGAGTTCTGAACGAATACTTAGAAATTGATCCGTTACCAACATCACCCAAAGATGCGGAAATATTCAAGTGCCCGGGAGACAAAGGGAATACGGTTCCGGTACGTTTCTATCAGGAAGTAGGCACAAGTTATCGAACAAATATTCTGCTTATAGGACAGGATCACATTGGAGAGTTGCCTGAAGGTGAGTTACGAACTGAAATAAACAAGAGGATAAAAGGGCTTACTCGCCAAACGGTAGACAATCATTCGCGAGTACTGCTGATTGGGGATTTTGGCTGGGTATATCAATGGTTACCAGAATATCCAGAGGGACCTTATTTTCACGAAAAGAAACATACACTTGGCCAGATGGATCCTGATATACCTAAATATTATAATTTGGCGTTTTTGGATGGTCATGTAAAATTCCTCAATGTTCAGAAGGGTGTTTTTATAACCGATGAATATACTCCACTTTTCGATGAAGAATTATACAAATATGCTTATGGAAATTAAGGATTTAGGGCGATGTACTTCCATTTATATCACAGATTACAATATTTTTGGTATCTTGCAGGTGTGTTGATTATATTAACTTATGTTTCTATTGTTCTGTCTACACCCTCTTACGGTGCTGTTATTTATATTGATGCTTCTGCTCCTTCAGGTGGTGACGGGACTTCATGTAAGGCGGCATTTGCTACTATTGAGGCTGGCATTAATATTGCTAAAGATGGTGATGCTATACTTGTAGCTGATTGTATTTTTGGGGGCAATAACGGCAATCAGATCTCCAATTATCTTTGCAATGAGAACGTCACAACGGTCATTATCTCCTGCATTATGGGTGTTTATGAGGGATTAAAAAACACCGATGCTAATCCCCAATTGGTTTTTTCTGGAAGCGGTCTGATGCTCATGGAAATAGAGGTGATGACATGACGAAGTTTAATAAACCCTTTCGATACCTTTCTATTGTTATAATAATATTAACCGCAAATTGCGTAATCTCAATAGATACCACAGCAAGTGCGGCGGATGTTGAAACACCGGTCTGTTTTGCTGATCCCAGACTCAAGGCAGCGGTGGAGGATGAACTAAGTATCGGTGATCCTACTCCAACAGATATGCTTTCCTTAGTGTTTCTCAATATCACGAATATGCGAATCACAGACCTTCGGGGAATTGAATATGCTCAGAATTTAATTATACTCAATTCAAATTCTAACTTTATACAAGATATTTCTGTGCTGTCCCAGCTAACAAGGCTAAAAACGCTACAGCTAAATTCAAATAATATCGTAGATATCTCCCCTCTTTCCGGCTTGACAAATTTAACCTGGCTTGATTTGAAAAAAAATGACATTGTGACCATCTCCTCTTTGGTCGGATTAACCAATCTAATTACACTCGAATTATCACTCAATAAAATTGAGGATGTTTCTTTCCTGGCTGGATTGACGAATCTAACGAGACTGGGTCTTGCTGGGAATGACCTCGTAGATATCTCCGATCTGGCTGGGTTAACACATTTGACTTACTTACAAATGGGCTCAAATGAGATTGTAAACATTTCGCCCCTTTCCGGAATGACTAATTTGACAATACTGTATTTGTATGATAATCCAATCGTGGATATCTCAGCTCTATCCGGATTGACGAATTTGACAACACTTGTTCTTTTTTCGACGGAGGTTACAGGCATTACAGCATTGTCTGGGATGAAAAATCTAACGATGCTCAATCTGTATTCAAATGAAATAACAGATATTTCTGCCCTCTCTGAATTGACGAACCTGACTTCGCTTGATCTTTCAGAAAATAAAATAGCAGACATTACGGCCTTGGCCGGATTGGAGAATATCGAGGAACTTCTTATATTTAGGAATTCTATTGCAGATATTACAGCCTTGTCTAATATGAAAAGACTAACAATCCTTGACTTGGATTCGAATTTTATTAGAGATGTCACGCCCTTGTCTGGATTAGTAAATCTGACATCGCTCGATTTGCATTCGAATTCTATTGAAGATATCACACCCTTGTCCGGACTAGCGAATCTGACATCGCTTGATCTGCGTTCTAATGAAATCATAGACATCTCCGCTCTGGTTGAGTTAACTAACCTTATGTCATTGGATCTTTATGATAATGCCTTAAGTTGCTCTTCGTATTGTAATGATATACCCAGAATCAGGCGTGCAAACACATTTCTGTTTGACTTTACGTATGGTCTAATACCTAGTAGTTGTGCCTGTGAATCCGATGGCAAGACGATCTACTTTGTAGATGCCGGTGTTCAAGAGAGTCAAGGTGGAACATCCTGGAGTACCGCTTTCAAATATCTCCAGGATGCTTTGAGAATTGCAGAATATGGGGATGAGATCCGAGTTGCTCAGGGTGTTTACAAGCCCGACCAGGGAAGTGATATCAGCTCAGGAGACCGCAATGCAACATTTCTTTTGAAAGCTGGTGTAATCGTTAGTGGTGGTTATGCAGGAATTCGAAAAATTGATCCTGATATGCGAGATGTTGACAGATTCGAGACTATCTTGAGTGGAGACCTGGTTGGTAACGATACCGAAAACTTCGATGACCAATCCAGAGCGGAAAATTCCATACACGTCGTTACTGGGGATTATGTGGATAATCAAACAATACTTGATGGTTTTATAATCACTGCGGGTTATGCAGATCAGTCCCCCGGCGAAGGCGGCGGAATGATTATTGATAATAAGAATGTTTCGAATTTTAGCTTTCCGAAGATCATCAACTGTAAGTTTGTGAATAACTATGCAACCAACGGAGGTGGATTAAATTGTAGTTCGATAGCGCTTACTAACTGTACATTCACCAATAATTATGCAGAATCATATGGTGGCGGGATGGAAGCTTATAACGCGACTGTTCAAGGCTGTCAATTTAGTCACAACTCGGCGGGAGTCGCTGGTGGTGGAGTCATAGGTCGTGGAGTGATGTTTACAGAATGCGAATTTTACGAGAATTCTGCCAAGTATGCCGGAGGTATCATATTTGAGGGTAGTTTAGACATGACTGAGTCTAGAATAAATCTGACATCACCATTCGCTAGGCTTTTAGACAATGTTACGTTCAATAATGTTATATTAGAAAATAACAGTGCTGATCCAATGGAGCCAGATGTTGGTTGGCTAAGAAACATGTTCGTCAATCTAAAAGGAGATCTGAACATAAGGAATAAAAGGCTGGATGTTATTTCCGTGCTGTTCTATGGTGAGGGAACGATTAACCTTAAAAGCGAGGCATTACTCAAGATTACTGGTGGAGCTGGAACTTTCCCATGCATTATTGAAACTGATATCAATGGGCAAGGTACCATAAAAATCGATGCGGGTACACAATTAATTATCCAAGGTGATGCTATTGTGAATCTCTCCGGGCTTAAAGATCAGATTCCTAGTCCCGATTACGGAGGTCATATAATTGTAGGAGGATCTCTGGTTATACAAGGTAATGCCACATTAGAAGGTACAAATGTTGAAGTCAAATTACTCGACGTGAATACTCCCAATGACATTCAATATAACAATATAACTTTAAGAGAGGCCAGCACAGACTTTGGTGGGGAATTCTTTGTCAGTAGTAATGCTAGGATAATGTATAACAACATCGTTTCAGAAGGAGATCGATATTTGGATATGGATCCCGATCCGGATGTTCAAGAACGACCCCGTATCAGTAACAACTGTGTTACTGTGATTATCAAGGAGGGCACTCTTAGTGAAAAGGGCACACTGCTAGAGCTGCGCGCTAAGGACTATGACTTTAACTCTTTTGGCACATCGGGAGCTCATTTGATTCAAGATAGCGAAGGCTTTACAGAAGACCCTTCGAAAAATTGGGTTTTGGAAAGTCTTACTCTGGAACCAGATTCCAAACTAAATCTTACCAATCGACAAGGTTTTGAATATCAAGATTTTAATGAACCATATCCCGAGACAATCTATGTTAAAGAACTGGTCATGGGACCCAATTCAGTTCTCAACACCGGTCTGCAAACGCTCTATTATCAGAAGCTGTTGGATACTGAGGGAAATGAACTCGAGCGGAAATCTTTTACCAAGTTTGAAACTCTTGAAAATGGAGCACAGTTTATGGATATCCCAGTTTTGGGATTCTCATTAGTCATAATAAATATGGACGATCCAACCGAGTACGATGTGCGTGTACATAAGAGGCTAATTGATCCCAATGACGAACAACCCAAATCAAACAATCCAAGCATAATCGGCCAGATTGAGAGAATTAAGGACGATCCGGATATTCCTGTTGATTATAACAGCGTCATGGAAATGCGAACCCAAGATCCAAACAAGGAATCAGCCAGTTCTATAGCGGCCAAGGGTGCTTTTGCCCGTGTAGGAGATGAAGAGATCACTGTGGAATTTGAATACATGTTTCGAAATGATCCATATAATGAAGCGGAACTGATTGTCTACCTAAGTGATGATCCGGAAGTGAGCAAAAATCTAGTACCTATAGCTCGCATTCGTCCTCCGCAACGGGGCCGACCAGGCTCCATAGGCAGCAAGCGATTTGCGGTCTTTTCAGGTGTTTTTCCACGGGGCAGCTTAAACTTTAAACGTGGAACTTATATAGAACTTGAGCTTCGTGGCAAAGGAGCTATATGTTGGATTGACAACTGGGATCCACAAGTCAGTTGTACAGCGATCTGTGGTGATTATGATACCTCCGATTACAAGGGTATTAACATCTTCGACTATTTGACATTAGTAGCTGAAAACGGCCTCTCGAATCCTGCAGATGTCGGCAAAGGATGTTTAGAC